>JACCDQ011687588.1_pt1 | contig 14266 bp, 14 predicted proteins | sample 7446031 | NCBI WGS metagenome assembly JACCDQ01 (sample SAMN15323442, study PRJNA562643) | freshwater metagenome | isolation source: river surface water | place: USA:Blue River Watershed | collected 2017-08-17 | reverse complement strand
GTTCGGCCTTGGCGGCGCGCTCCTGGGCGCGACGCTCGCGGTACAGCACGTAGGCGCGAGCCACTTCGTGGTGGCTGCCGCGCATCAGGCCCAGTTCCACCTGGTCTTGCACGTCTTCAATGTGGAAAGTGCCACCGCCCGGGCGCGAACGCATCAGGGCGCGGACCACGTTCTGGGTCAGCACCTCGACGTCCTGGCGCACGCTGGCGGAGGCAGCGCCCTGGGCACCGTGCACCGCCAAGAAGGCCTTCATCAACGCGACGGCAATCTTGTTGGGCTCGAACGGCACCACCGCGCCGTTGCGGCGGATGATTTGGTAGTTTTGCAGCGCGCTGGGCGACGTGGGGGCTGGCGCAGCGGCGGCAGGTTGACCAAAGGCCGGCGTGCCAGATGTGGGGGCGATGTTGGTGGTTTGCATGGGTCCTCTCGCAGTGTGTCTGGTAGGGGGTGGACACTACAGTTAGTGTCTCTTGTTTTTGAAAAACGCTAGCGGTAGTGTAGCGGCCGAACGCCACATGGTGGCTGCCGGGAGCCAAAAAAAGTTCAGGCAGCCGGTGGCTGCCTGGGTGAATGAGGGAAAGTACGGGGGTCAGTGGCTCAACCACTGCAGGCAATCCCCGGGTGAGATGACGAGGCTCCCGGGTCGGGGTTGGTCCAGCAACAGTTTGTCGCCCGTGACCAGGCAAAACGAAGAATCTTGAGCAAGCAAGAGCCATAAGTGCTGGTCGCCGGGGTCTGGTGCGGTGTGGGTGCTGTTCGGCGTGGGCTCCAGCCACTGAGCATTGGCCACGATTTCAGCCAAAAAGGTGTCTAGCTCACTCATTGTCAAGCCATGCATGCGCTGCAACTTGGGTCTGAGGAGCACGGCCCGGTACTCGTCCAGCAGAGCCGGTGAGACAACGCAATGCAAGCTACCTTCCAGCATGGCATCCAACACGCGAACGGTTGGGCTGTTGGGTGCACGCGTGATCAAGCCAGCCACCAGCACATTGGTGTCTACGATGAAGCGCCGCACGCTCATCCGCCGCGTGTAGCGTGTGTTTCGCCGAGGGCTAGCTGTAAAGCGGATTCTTCGGTCATGCCAGCCCGTAGGCGCGCGCGGGCCACCAATTCCCGTGCCGTGTCGATGGGCTTGATGCCGCGCAGCACCAAACTTTCTTCAATAATTTTGTTGATGGAACGACCTTGCCTAGCAGCCGTTTCTTTCAGCGCCTGATGCAGGTTGTCGTTGAGGGTGATGGTGAGTCTGCTCATGGGAAACCTCTGGATGATGATTTTACGCCAATGCACCAAATCACCAAAATGTAGTTGCGCGGCCAGCTGCTGTCTACGGGAACCGATCCGCAGGCCAGCCGGTGAGCTGTTGTAGCAAGGCCCAGTCGAAGCCGGGGCCGGGGTCTTGCTTGCGGCCGGGGGCAATGTGTTCGTGCCCCACAACGTGTTGAATGGGGTATTGCTGGGCCAATTGGTTGCAGAGTGTGGCCAGGGACTGGTATTGCGCGGGCTCGAAGGTGTCGCCCTCCAGCCCTTCCAGCTCTATGCCTATGGAATAGTCGTTGCAGTTGGGGCGGCCCTGCCATTCGGAGCGGCCGGCATGCCAAGCCCGGTCGTCGCACGAGACGAACTGAATCACCTCGCCGGTGCGGCGAATGAAAAAGTGCGCCGACACCTCCAGCCCCCGGATGGTCTGGAAGTAGGGGTGGGCGTCCCAGTCCAGCGTGTTGGTGAACAGCTGCTCCACCTCCGGCCCGCCGTGTTGGCCGGGCGGCAGGGAGATGGAGTGCACCACGATCAGGTTGATTTCGGCCTCAGGGGGGCGGGGGCCGAAGTTGGGGGAGGCAAGCCATTGCATAGGCATTGGGTGGAAAGTCACTGCTGAGTTTGCGCGTGCTGCCACGCAATGTATTCCGAACGCCTCAGCCGGTATCGTGCGATGCTGCCTTCGTGCAGTTGTTGCAGTGCTGTCATGAGCAGATCGCGGAATGCCGCTTGGTCGGCTTCAGTTGCGTGATCGTGTGCCACCTGTGCAATGACCGCAGCATTGGGTTGCCGCAGCCCTTTGACGATGGTCTGCACGGCCTGAATCAGCGCCTCCCGGTACTTGATCTTCAACGGGTCGGGCTCCACCATGGTTTGCGCGATGGCCAGATAGCGTTGGCATGAGCGTTCATAGGCCCAGACGAACACATCGCGCAACAACTCGAACTGGTTGAGTTCATAGACCCCCAGCATCCCTTCAATGTAGGCATGTTCCGGCACATCAATGAAGGACAGCGGGCAAAGGTTGTGCTTGAAGAACGGAATATTGGCGCCGATGCGAGACACGCGCTTGTTCACATCTTCAAACGGCTGCAGGTAGGGCAGCTGCACCATCAGAAAGAACGCTTGCTCGAACGGGTCGGGAATGGCGGCCGCCTTGGTCAGCAGCAGCGCAAAACAGTCCTCAATCACCTGCGGCAGCGCCAGCGGGTGAAACACGGTGCCCGATATATCCACTGCTCGTCGACGCAAACGGCCACAGGCCTGTGGGTCACGCATCAAATCCTGCGACAGCACCGCGTGCAGGTTCTTGAAGGTGAAGGCGTCAAGGCCCACCTCATCGGCATCCTCGATCAACATCTCGATGGCTGCCTTGTGGTTCAAGATCATCTGCGTTTCGATGGCGTCCTTGCCTTTGGCCACCTGGCCGAACTCAATCAGGTTCTGGGTGTCGAGTCGGCTGTAGGTGTTGCCCTCCAACCTGGACGAAGCCCACGACAGGTCCACCAACAGTCGGCTCAGGATGTCCCGCGCGTAGGTGCCTGCAGGCCGCTCGTTGGCAGACGTGCGGCCCATTTCGTGCAGCTGACGTCGCAGTGACTCGGGCAGGTAGAAGGTTGTGCCGGGCTGGTAGGTCTCCAGAAACGCGCGTTGGTAGCCGACCGGGCGTCGGTGCATCAGCGGGCGTCGAACCTGATCGCGAATGGCCGCCCCTTCGGGTGACATTGGGATATACAACTCCGCCTCGGCCGGTACCGCGACGCTGCCCGCAATCGGTATGTACACCCGAGCGATGCTTGCGCCCTCGGTGCCCACGCGCTGCTCGTCGACCAGCTTCTGCAGGCGGCGTTGCAATGTGCGGCGGTTGGGCCTGTCAGTCAGGCGCTGCGCCAGCTTGGCCTCAATGGCGGCAATGCCAATGCCGCTGGGGTGCGCCGTGACGATGGATAGGATCAGGTTGAGTTCTTCGTTCGGCGTGGCGCGTGGCATCGGATGGGGCTCCTTCTGGCGCATCTGTCATGCAATGTCGCGCAGGAGTGACAAAGCACGACACCATTATGTCGTGCCTTAGATCGAATTGTCACGCGAGAGCGACACCTCCAGTCCACGGATGGTCTGGAAGTAGGGGTGTGCGTCCCAGTTCAGCGTGTTGGTGAACAGCTGCTCCACCTTCGGCCCGCCGTATTGGCCGGGCGGGAGGGAGATGGAGTGCACCACGATCAGGTTGATTTCGGCCCCAGGGGGGCGGGGGCCGAAATTGGGGGAAAAAATAGTTCTCAACTAATACTTTATCTGGAGGTGGATATTAATTCGAACAAGTCAAGGCGGGGCCTGTTGTGTCGGCTGTCAAATTGGAATATTCTGCACGTGGAGATGCGTTGGTGAATGTGCTTGTGGAAGAATTCCAATAGCCAAGATCTCCACTCCAGCCATATCCAACTGAACACGAGTAAGAAGTACTGGTAGGAGAGGTGCAGCGATAAGTACTCGTGCCAGAAGCTCGAATAGTGGTGTTAATGCAAGTTCCGGAAAGTTGTCCAGTGATTTTGACAAAACCACCGATTACACTGCCATTGCTGTCGCTAGTGTATCTATCAACGATATAGTTTGAATGCCTGATACTAGGGACTCCCGGCGTGACTGGACTTGTGCTTCTGTTTAGGGGTGCATCGGTCCTGAGAAGTACGCTGTATGTTGCATTGTTGCTTGCATTTGTGCCGCTTTCCTTTACACCTACAGTATTGCCGATTCTGGTTTGACATCCACTGAACTGTCCATTTGGAATTTTAAACACAAGAAAATCAAGTCGAGATAGGCGGGTTAAATTGGGATAATTTGGCATAATCATACCCTCGTGACCCTTGAGCACCCCGGATTGGCCGACTACTGTGCCTCCGCTGTTGGTGATTTGGACTCTGTGTGATCGTGCTGCTTCAAAAATGGTATTCCCATTCTCATCATCAGGGCAAGCATAGTTTGTTGCATTGTTTCCTGAAATGAGTTCGTAGTTAAGAAGGCCAATATTTCCGGACCAGCCTTCAGGAACATAGCAAACGTAGGCTCCTGCCCTATCTGCGTCACTGCTAAAGACGCCGCCATCGCTCCCGTTACTGGAGCCGTATTTATCAGGGTTGTTCTCGTCAGAGAAACTCAAAGGAAAAATGCAGTATGTGATATCTGTTCTGTAAACCGTAATGTTTCTCAGTTTAAGGTTGTTAATGTTGACGGAGTAGCCGCTAGTGTTATCAAGGACCACAAGTCCAGTAACTTTGACCAATGGTACGTTGCTATAGAGCGCTACGCGAAAACCGCCTGTAACTGGAACAAGCAGTTCATATTCATTAGTGCTGGAGTTGAAGTTCAGATAAGAGCCATCGCTTCCATTGGCGGTGCCCTGAGCTGTATCATAATCTTTAACATCATCGCCCAGTCGAACGTTCGATGGAATTCCAATCCCGCCGCCGCTGGGGGCGCCGGCCTGAGGTATCGGGAAGTTTTTTACGGGGTCGTTCCATGCAATCACACTATCAAGTTGGACTGTTTGAGCTGCACCCAATTCATCCGTCCAAGCCACCTGCACCCGAACTTGATGTCGCGGAGAGGGTGTACACGCTTGAGTAACTGCCCAAGTTTGACTGAACACTGCATTTATGCCATTCGTTACAACTGCTGCAGGACTTGCCTGAACCAACGTACCTGTAGTGCAGCCGCCACCGGCTGTAGAAAAGTGTTCGCTTTGTCTAGCGATCAATCGTAAAGCATCTACTCGGGCCTGCGCCAAAGTGATGGCCTCTGCTCTAGCCTTTGCAGAGGCGCTGGCACTGACGACCGCTGCTTGCATTTTGGAAATACCCAAGAAACCAAGTGCGAAAATCATCATTGAAACCAGTGCCTCAATAAGGGCAATACCGGTAGAACGCTTTCTGTTCATGATACTGAATTTTTTCACCAGTCTCTCCAACTATTTCCGACCACTGATTTCACTGTAATGTTTTGAATATTTTGAACGGATTGCGTCGTCATATTGATGTTGACATTGCCTTGTAGTGATGTCGCATCAAGTGCAATCAAACTGCCGTTGATGATCGGGGTTCCGACAGTTTTTCCGAGGCTTCCGGCTATCACAGAGCCATTGAAGGTGTGATTCCCGTTTGTTGAAAACTCCCCTTTTACGACCAAGATGGTGGATGCGGTACTTGTCCCCATGTTTCTATCAAGTGAATAATTGCCGTCTATGTAAACTATTTTTCCAGCATAGTTGTTTCCAGTTTGCAAGTCCGATACCGATGAGACTTTTACATCAGCTAGTGATGCCAGCTCGGATTGAGATCTGCCTATCACCGATGTGTAGAATTGATCGCTGTTTGAATTTTTTAAATTTTGATCATTGTAAATAATATCTGGTCCTAGATAGTATTTGTTTCCTTGTTTTTCGGAGATTTTCTGACTCAGAACGCCATTAACCTTGCCGAAAGTTTCAAAACTCCCTGTTGCTGTTCCGATGTCTGATCCTGTCCATACATTAATGCCAGTATCGGTGTTGTTGGTGATTGAAAGATTGCCGCCTATGAAGCTGCTTCCAGCACCCTTCAATATCAACGGCGCTTTTGGTGCGGCACTAAAGAAAGGTGAATCATTGACTAGCATGGCTGATCGATGCACGGCAGTCTGGTCATCACTCCAACCTTCAGCAATGATCATGTATGCTCCATTTAGTGTTGGTGCCACGCAGTTTGTAAGTGTTGAGTTCGCTGCGCAGTAGCGTGCAGTGGCTCTTCGGTTTCCAAGTGCTGCAGCAAGTTCTGCTGCAGTAAAAGTATCGATGGTCGTATCGTTGTTGGCATCAGCTCCTCCAGCGAAAAAAGCAGCTAATGCGTAGTCCAGTGCGCCGTCTGCGACCTCTGCAGCCTGTTTGGCTCTGTAGGAGTTACTTATAAGAATATTCTCTGTGATCGCGCTTCGGCTTGCGTAGATGCCCATTATGCTCATTACTGCAAGCAAGACTACAGTAGTCAGCAGAGTGGCTATACCATGTTGATGAGATTTTGATGATACTCTCATAATTATTTAGTAAGTAACCATTGCGTTATTTCTGATTCTGGCGAATGAATCCAATCTCTTTTGACTGCCGTCTGCTGTAACAGCCCCAGCTATTGCAGTTGTTATTCCTCTTATTTCTATCGTTCTTTCGCCGCTTGCTCCGCTGGCATTGGTGCATGCTGCATTTGTTACGACGCTAGTGTTTGCATTTACGCATCGTGCAGTTAAAGCGAAGTTGAGTGTGTTTATGCTTATAGAGTTTGGGTCTGTGATTGCTGCCCATGTGCCTGTTGCGCAGTTTGCTTCTGAAGCGATGTCTCCGGCAGTTTTTATTTCAATAGAGTTATTGTTGGTATTTAGTCGAAACCCCATTCGTTCGAAGTCTTGAATAATTCCGTCTGGCGTGTTGTCGCCTGCGGCATTCCTGTCGTCGTAACTGTACAGTACGCAGTTTGCGGTAACTGTAATTACTCGAAATGGATTTGGGTTTGTTGTGTTTGCTCCCGCTGCACTGCTGTTCCAGTAAGATGCTCTCTTTAATTCATTCGATATGATGTCGCTGATCATTTGAATGTCATGATTTAGCTTGTCTGCCCTTAGATTGGTGGAGACACTTAGATTGTGAGCAAGAAATGAGGCGCCGGCCCCGGTGATGATAATTAAGGCAACTGCTACGCCAACTAGGAGTTCAACAAGTGAAAGTCCTATTTGTTTTTTGTTGCGGTGATTTAATTGCATGTCGCCAAACCCCCTGCCTTGTTCCCTACGGCGCAGGAACTAACTCTACCTAAGATGCTTACATTGACTTGTGTTGAGGCTCCACTTGGGCTACTGATGCTGATTGAAGCAGCTGTCGGGACTCCTGCAGCGTTGGTTGCCAGACCACGTACAGGATCAAAACGGACTTGTGAGGCTGCACCAATGGAAATCCCAGGATAGTTAGGAGTTATAAAGTATGTGATTTGTTGATTATTGGCGCCATTCACAGATGTCGATACAATGCATTGTGCGGAATTGGTGCCGTCGCAGTTAGCCGTGTCTCCAAAACCGATGGACCAACCCGCGCCACTTGATAGTCCTAGAAAAATTGGTTTTGATTGTTTTAATGCTTCTGATTTTGCAAGGTTGACTTGGCTTGATATAAGTTCCGTTGCCCCTACCAAGCGCCTGGATTCTATAAAGCCTTGATATGCAGGCGTTGCGACAGCAGCAATGATTGATACTATGGCAATGGTTACCATTGCCTCAATCAAAGTAAATCCATGATTTCTACTGGCCATCTTAGTTCTTCCAGCAGCCTGTTGGGCCGCGTTGGCCATTCTGTGCAAGGGTGACAGGGTTACAGGCGGAGTCCCTTGCTAGCTGTGTTCCTGTTGGTGTCGCTCTGATTGTGTAGGTGGTTGCCGTTGCACTGAGCACGTCAAATGTGTAAAAAGTGATCGCTGAATTGGCTGCATTAATTTGTACTCCCGTGCCATAGGTGGTGTTGTTTGCTCTCCATCTTTCCTGCCGCAATGCAAGTTCTTGCATGAAGCCTTGTGCTTCTGCTCGTCTAGCTTCTGTAACATACCGAAGGTAAGCTGGATAAGCAATTGCGGCAAGGATGCCGATGATCCCAACAACAATCATCACTTCAATCAGCGTAAAACCATAAGTTGCTTTTTTGTTCATAGTTTCCTCTTTGGTACGGGATAGTATTACCGGGGGTTTTGTAGAGCAGACCGGCCTCGACGAGCGGAGCCTTGCGCCAGGTGAACGGTGTGTCGCTACACTTTCAAGGTGATCCGCTGTCAGTTTTGTGCAGTCATAGGTGAGGTTCTTGAGTATGTCCACTCCGCTAGCGCTGGTCGTCGAAGACGAGCCAGATATTGCAACACTTTACGAGTTAAGTTTAGAGCGTTTTGGTGTGCGTGCACGATGTGTCAGCTCGATCAAGGATGCGCTGGACTTCTTGACCACGGTCCATGACGCGCAGTTCTGCATCACCGATCTTCGGTTGCCCGATGGCAGCGGTCTTGATGTTGTTCGCTACATACATATGAATGCCCTCGATGTACCTGTAGCTGTAGTCACCGCCTATGGTGATGTGGAGTCTGCTACGGGCGCTTTGAAGGCCGGCGCTTTTGACTTTGTCACCAAGCCGTTGTCATTGGACCGGCTGAAAGAGTTGGTTCAGCATGCGTTGCAGCTCAAGTCATTGTCGGCGAACCCAAAGCGCGATGCTTCAGCAGAAGACTATGCCAAAGACTCGTTGATTGGTACCAGCCCCCCCATGCACGCCCTGCGCAAGTTGGTGGACAAAGTGGCGCGTACTCAAGCGCCGGTGTTCATCCATGGCGAGTCGGGTACTGGGAAAGAGTTGATTGCGCGGCGCATTCATACCCAGGGCCCGCGGGCCGACGCCCCCTTTGTGCCGGTGAACTGCGGCGCCATGCCACCGGACCTGATTGAGAGCGAGTTGTTTGGCCACCGCAAGGGCAGCTTCACCGGTGCCGTGAGCGACAAGCCCGGCTTGTTTCGGGCAGCACATGGCGGCACATTGTTTTTGGACGAAGTGGCGGAACTGCCGTTGCCCGTGCAGGTAAAGCTGCTGCGCGTGCTGCAGGAGCGCACGGTGCGCCCGGTGGGGGCTGTTGAGGAAGAGGCGGTGGACGTGCGTGTGCTTTCTGCATCGCACAAAAACCTGGGGGATTTGGTGCAAGCGGGGCAGTTCAGGCACGATCTGTTTTACCGGCTGAATGTGATTCAGATTGATGTGCCACCACTGCGAGAGCGGGCGCAGGATATTCCACTGTTGGCGGACTCCATTTTGCAGCGCCTGGCCCAGCGTGACGGGATTGCGGTGCCCACATTGAGCGCAGGAGCCCGGGAATCGCTGTTGCGCTATGACTTTCCTGGCAATGTGCGCGAGCTGGAGAACCTGCTAGAGCGTTGTGTGGCTTTGAGTGACTCTGGGCTGCTGGAGGCAGAGCATCTGCTGTTGGACCCCTTCAAAATGCCGCCACCCGGTTTTCGACCCAGTGGTTTTGGCGATGTGAGCCTAAATATCCATGGTGAGCCATCTACCGCTCAAATTTTGCAAGTGCTGGAGGCTCACCGTTGGAACCGCACCCGTGCGGCCGAGGCTTTGGGTATGACATTGCGGCAACTGCGGTATCGGTTGGCCAAGTTGCAGGGCTGAACGGACTGTGTTTGTCATAAAGTGACAAATTAATGTCACGAATTGACGGGTTTACGCCCCTCTGTTGCCTCTTGACAACTGCTTTTCCCTGCGAAACCGGAAAAAGTGGAACTTGGCACGGATGGTGCTAAAGTGTGCTTGCGCTGCTTCAGCGTTCGTCAACCTTCAGGAGGCTCCATGAGCATGTCTAAGAAAGTCCAGCGGGGTTTTACCCTTATCGAATTGATGATCGTTGTGGCGATCATTGGTATTTTGGCGGCCGTTGCGCTGCCTGCTTATCGTCAATATACGGTGCGTGCTGCAAATAATGCTTGTTTGGGGGAGGCCAAGGCCTACATGAACACTTGGGTCGCAGCTGTGGCCAATAATGATACACCTGCTCCACCCTCCGCAAGAGCCTGTACTGCTCCTACCACTGCTCCTGCAGTTACGACCTCCACTACTATTACATTTACTGTGGCTTCTCCTGGCGATACCAATTCTAGTTGCAATCCTGCCACAGGTAATTGCACTACCAGCGGTACTCCTTGATTTTTTTAATATATAAAGGGGGGCTTATGCCCCCTTTTTTTATGATTAAGATATATAGAGTTATTGGATTGATCTCCATCTTTTTCATGGCGATCGCGTATTTGTATCCATTCCATTTGGCTCCGTGGACGACTTTTTATAATGATTTTTTCTTTTCGGTATTTGTTTTTTGTGCTTTAATATTTTTGAGCTGTAGCAGATCATCTCGGTTTGTGGGGTGGTACTCTTGGCTGATTTTATTTTTTTTGCTTTGCACTCATTTTTTGTTTTTGGAGCGTGAGCCCGTTCTCTTTGATTTTTACTTTCAATTGCTTTTGTTTCTGGCGGTTGGTTATTTTTCTTATTTATTGGGATTTTGGGTCCGTAATAGTGAGTTGTTCCGCCCCTTGCTGTGGGCATTTTGCTTGGTTGGTTGCGTTTCAGTATTGGTTGCGTGCTATCAGTGGATGGGTGCATCGACTGGTGAGGGGTGGCAGCTTGGCTTTTTGCTCCCTTGGGGCGATAGCGGTAGAGTAGTTTCCAATATAGGGCAAGCCAACAACTTTGGCATGCTGATGATAGTTTGCTTATGGGTGGTTTATTCGCTTCGAGAAGGATCCGCTTCTCGGCTGGTGTCCTTTATTTTTTTTGCACTTGTCTCTGCATTTGTTTTGGGGTTGTATATCTCTGGTTCAAGGGCGGCAGTTTTGAATCTTGTGCTGGCTATCCCCGTAATTTACTTACTTGCATATAGAAGACGTCTAGATATTGGTTTTTTGCCGTTTTTGCCTCTGGTTATCTATCTAGCCCTAGTTTTGGTTAATCAACTTTATGTCACAATTTTTGATCAATCGGGTGAGATGAAGTTGCGTGCAATCTTGGAAGATCCTGCACGTGTTAAATTGTGGCGTTTTGGCATTGAAGCATTGAGTGACAACTTGTGGTGGGGGGTTGGGCAGGGTGGCGTGTCAAGGTTGTACCTTGAGGCTTCGCCAGTTTACGGCTCCGTCGGTGAGTCTATACCCGGTCACGTTCACAACACGATTCTTGATATTTTAATTTCACACGGCGTGATATTTGGAAGTATTTTGGTTGGATTTTTTATTTTCCGAGTTATTCGAGCCTTCGTGGCTTGTCGAGATAAATCGGATTTCTGGTTGTTTCTAATTGTCTTTGGTTTGTTTGTGCATGCGATGGTTGAATATCCATTGAATTATGGATTCTTCTTCTGGTTGTTCTGTTTGATGCTTGGCGTGATAACCGCTGCCGATGAGAATTATTCAGAGGTGGCGTCGTTTAGATTTCGCTGTAGTATTGGTTTTCTGGCTATTTTTGCTCTTATTTTTTCGACTTGGGTATGGTTTCAGTATGTGAAGGTCGAGTCTTTGTACACCAAATTTCGGAGCACTGGGATTGCTCTGAATGAAGTGGCTGCTGTACGCGCTCAATCTGGATTCCAAGTTTTTCCAGGTTTGGTGGCTACGTTGTATTGGACGGTTTATCGAGTTTCTGATGATCTGAGCGAGTCACAGTTGGCGGATCTTGAAAGCACTGCGAGATATAAACCTTTCCCGGACCTCTTGTTCAAGGCGGCTGTTGGAAATGCTTTTCTGAGCCGTCCGAAAGAGGCTGTTTGGTGGTTGGAGCGTTTGTGTGCCATGTTCCCCTCGCAGACAGAATCAGTCAAGGAAGCGTGGGAGCAAATCGGTCAATCGCGTGCTGATTGGCCCCAACTTGATTGGGCCGCCATTGCTGTTCGGCATCGCTAGTGTGTGTACGTTTGAGCTACACCAGTCTCAGCAAAATATAGGGCCTCGAGGCTTTACGCAGCTGGATAACGGCTTCCACAACAGGTCGTGCTCGCACTGCCAGCCGGTTGAGGTGTTCATGCTCTGGCAAGAGTGGCAAAAAATGGTCTGGATGGTTGTAGTTTTCTAGCTGCGTTGCGAGCACTTAAATCCCGTTGCTTGGCGGTTTTATGTTGGGTTATTTTGTGGCTGATTATTCAATAAAGTCAATAACTTATTTCGAGAATGCTGGGCTGCTCTGAGGAAAATATTGGCGGATAGTTTGGCGGTATGGTGGGTTTGCGGCAGCTTGTGTGTTAGCGCTGGCGTTGGAGGTAGGGCGCCAAGGCGTCCAAATCAGATTTTTTGACGCCCAGGCCCTGAAAGTGTTGGTGCCACCCAGCGACCACGGTTTGAATGCTTTGAACGATCTGTTGGGCTTGTGCCAGCTTTAGCCCGAAATGTTGGCTGTGCGACAGTGCATTGTCCAACGTGGATTCGGCGCCAGCCTGGCCCACCAGCATGGCTTGGTAACCCAGGCCTTGGGCGCTGGGCACTACGTCGAATGCAGGGGTGAGCAGGTAGCTGCCGTCGGGCTGGCGCAGCAGGGCGTGGTTTTTTTCGTGGTCGTCGGTGTTGTCCACCAGAATGTTGAACACCATGCGGCGGAACAACTGTTCTTGCTGCGCGGCAATTTGCTGCGCAGGCGCCAGCCGCCGCAGCAGCTGGGCGAACTGGGGGTAGCCCAGTGGTTCGCCAGCGGCCGTGAGCGCGACGTTGGCCGACACGGCGTGCAGGCGCTGGGTGCGGGTGCGGTCGAACCGGCGCACGGCCACGGCGTGGCGGCCTTGTGGCAGGGGCAGTGCACGTGTGGCGGCGGTGTGTATGCCGCATAGGCGGGCCAGGGTCATGGTGGCGTGCTCAATGAGCTCGGTGTCCATGTCTTCGCCTTCCGAGAATTTGACCAGCCAGGCTTCGCCATCCATTTGCAGCAACGACTTGGGCCGCGCCCCACCCAGCGATACGCCGGGGCGGATGAGCCGCTGCAGGCGTTCGGGCACAGGTTCGTTGGCCAGCACTTGCCGCACAACCTCGGCCATGGTGTGGAGGTCTTGCACCTGTGGCAGTGGGGTGGTGGGCCAGGGTTGGTAAGCGGCGCTGCTGGGGCTGACGCCGAGTGCGCCGTAGCGCTCGTCACCCGCGAAGTAGAGGTATTCCAGCAAAGACAACCGGGGCGTGCGTTCGAACTTGCGGATGACGCGTTCGCCCCAGCGGTCGGGCCGGGCGTCGTCAATGGCGCCAACGGCGGTGTCCTTTTGGTGGGGGACGAACAGCTCTGGTAGCAGGGGCAAGTCTTCGCTGAGGGGGAAGCCGGTTTGCAGCCATGAACTGGCGTACTGCAGTGCCACGCCCCTGTTGCCTTGCACAAGGCTGAGTGTGCCCAGCAGTTGGGGTTGGTTGGGGTTACCCAGGTACCAGGCGTACAGGCGGTCTGCTGGTGTGTAGGAGGTGGCTTCAGGCATGGGAGTCACCCCTGGGTTGGCCGCGCTTGCGGGCTTGCTGTACTTCGGCTTCCAGCGCAGCCAGGTCGTTTTTGGGGGCGGCCACTTCGGCCAGCGCGGGCAAGCCGCCCACCAGCCAGATGGCAGTGGCATACACGCCCATGCCCACGGAAGGGTCGCCCTTTTCCATTTTCAGCAGCGTGGGCACCGAGATTTGCATGCGCGTGGCCCAGGCCGCCAGCGATTGCTTGCGCCGCTTGCGTGCGGTAGCCAAGTGGTCGCCCAACTGGCGCAGGGTGGCCTGCGCTTGGCTGGGAAGTTGGTCGATGGCTGGGGATTGCCTGGTCATGAAAATATCTTTTACCAAAAACAAATTTTTGTAAACGATATTTTAGGATTTTGGGTGAATATGGTTTCGCTTAAAGCGAAAGCCAGGTGGCCAGTCTGGGGGCTTTGGGCTTGAGTGCAAGCCTGCCTTCTTCTGCGCGTTTTCTCCAACCCGGTCCGCGTTGCAGGGCGTCCTGCCAGGCTGTCAGCAGCGTGTCGGGGTCGTGGTCGTAGAAATATTCCATCAGCGCGCGGGCTTGTGCCAAGTCTTTGGCGACTTTGGCGCGAAAGGCGCCAGTGCGTTCGCCAACGATCAGCAACTTGTGCACGGCATAGCGTTCGGGGGCAGGCAAGTTGACGACCACGGCGCGTCCGGTGCGGTCAAACAGAGTGGCTTGTTGGACGTTTTCCAATGAGAACTCCATGAAGCGCAAGGGCTGGAGTGCCACGTCCAGGTTCTCGATGGTGATGGGGGCGGTTTGTTGGGAGGTTTGTGTTGTGAGAAAGTCGATTTGAAATTCTGGCTCGTGGCCGTGCCGGTACGATGCGCCAGCACCTCCACGGTATGCCACCATGGGCAGAAAACCTTGTTCGAGGCTGCTGAGTGCAGAGTGTGGTTGGGCTTTGACATTGGCCGGTAACGCGATGGAGATGTTGCG
>JACCDQ010053936.1_pt1 | contig 14268 bp, 15 predicted proteins | sample 7446031 | NCBI WGS metagenome assembly JACCDQ01 (sample SAMN15323442, study PRJNA562643) | freshwater metagenome | isolation source: river surface water | place: USA:Blue River Watershed | collected 2017-08-17 | reverse complement strand
CTCTCCGGTCGCGGTAAACGCGAAGACCTCATGGACATGATTGCCTTGGTGGACGCCAAGGACACGCCATTTACTTCAATGGCGCGTAAAGGCTCCAAGCCTGGCAACATGTACTTCCGCTGGCAAGCTGACCAGAACCCTGGCGTTACTGTCGGTGGTGTCGTGGACGGCACGGATGTGACCTCGTACTCCAACTTTGTTGTTGGGTATCGCAAGGAACTCGCTAACTACGCACAGATTTTCCGGCAAACCGTTCGTGTGTCCAAGCTCACGCAGGACATCGCGGACGTTGCAGGGATTCGCGACGAGTTGAGCGACAACATCGCCAAGGCCATCATCGCCATCAAGCGTTCGATGGAAGCGACGTTCACGTCCGACCAGCTTGGTCAACCCGACAACGGCACGACGAATCCTTACCTCACGGCAGGGGTACAGGCGTGGATTGGCGGCGACAACATCGGCACTGGGCTGAACATCGGCACGACCGCTCCGGTTGGCGCACCTTCGTTCATCACTCCTGCAAACAGCATCGTTGGAACTGGAAGTGCCCTTGGCACGAGCCTGACCGACACGGTTGTGCAAAACCTGCTCAAGTCGATCTACGACCAGACGGGCAAGTACAAGTCCTTCGACGCAATCGTTGGAACTGACCTCAAACGTGCATTCACTAGCTTGCTCGGCACGACTGCGCTCACGACCACGACCACCGCTGGTGTGACTGGCTCTGGCGCAACGAAGGTGCAGACCTTCCAGCGTGATGCTGCTGCTGACACGTTCATCCAGAGCGTTGACGTGTTCCAAGGGGACTTCGGGACGGTGCGCTTACACCCCACTACGTTCTTGGGAACCATCTCCGGTTCCACTTGGACGCAGAACACGGCCCGTGGGCTTGTGCTCGACATGGACTTAATCGAAGTCCGCTACGGTGGGAACGTCGCCAATGTCACAGCATTGCCTGACTACGGTGCTGGCCCTGCTCGCCTGATTGAAGCAGTTGCTGGCCTTGTGGTTGGCAATCCGCTCGGACTTGGCAAATTCAACTACACTGGGGCTTAATCGCCTTCCGCGACACCTGCGTGGCTCGACTAAGGTTGAGCTAAAAGTGGTGCGACAGCTCGGAGAGACGAGCACATTTTCTTATGATACACATTCCAGAAGAGTTCCGTGAGCGAGCGCATGGCATGATGGATGCCAAGTGGCAGCAGTCCCGCATCGACGCAAAGAAAGCTGCTGAAGAACTCGGCAAGCTCAACTCACAGGAGCACAAATCCGTTGACGGCATTGGCGAACTTACAGCCCGTATCCCTGGGGTTGCTTTCCATTTCTGGGGCCAAAAGCTGGGCTACGATTGCTGGAAAGACCAAGAATTTTTGCGAGAGTTTTTGCGCGACAATCCCGAATGCAGAGTGAATAGTAAAGGGACGAAGTTGCAGGTAGGATTCGGAAACTAATGAAAACTGTCCCGTATAGCGACATCTTGAACGCAACCCTGCAACTTGCTGGCGTTGATAGGGTAAGCCTGAGCAACAAGACATTCGCAACCTTTCGGGACTTCTTCAGCAAGCGGATTGCAGAAGCGTGGAACAGAGAACGCTGGCCGGATTTCGTCCAGTACATCACACGCTTTCCAGGACTCCAAATGTACTCGCTGGACTATGCTCCAGCTACAGGCACGCTGACCCTGCGCTTCTCTAGCGACGAAAGCAGCCCGTATTACGAGGACACCACGTTCACAAGCTACAGTGTTGGCGGGTCTGTTTCTGTACAGATTCCTAAGGGAGTGCTTACGCTCACACCCAACGATGCGGATGTCAACCAAGCCTGCACCATCACAGCAGGGCCAACAACGGTGACATCCAACGGGATGGAGTGCGTCCAGATTGAGGCGCAAACTGACGAGCTTATCAACTCGGCATCCACGGCAACGGAGACGGTCGTTATCACAGCAAGCCAGTTCCAACGGTATCCGTACAACAACTATATCGGCTCTTGCTTGCACACCAAGAACGGCACCGACGGAGCGCAAATCCTGCCGATTAACCGCATCAAGCTGCCAGAGGACGCAGACACTGTTCAAGGCGTATACTCCCGCGATCCACGCACAACGACCCGCACGCAAGAGGTGGCGTTCATCCTAGAAGATAGCGGCGTTTCATCTGGCTATGTCGCAGCTTCCGAACAGAAGTTCCTCATCACGCAGAACACGGATAGCGTGTGCATCGAGTACTCCATCGAGAATCCAGTTGTATGGGGAGACGTGTACAACTCAACAACGAGCTACCTCCCTGGAGCACAGTTCTTCTACTTCCGCTTTCACGAACCATCCGTTGACCACTTAAATCCGCCGAACGACCGGCAGATGCGCGGCGACTTCTACTCGCCAATCACGGCAACGCTAAGTGGGCAGTCTCCATACACGCACCCGCAAAACTACAAGCTCATCCCCATCCCAGACTTGTTCAAGGACTTCCTCATTAACGGAATGCACTCCGATTGGCTCAAGTCAGAAGGACAGTTTGAAGTGGCAATGGCTGCTGACCAGCTTGCAGAGAAAGGCTTGCAGGACGCTATCGATAAAGTGCTTCGCCAAGAGGGGCAAGTGCAGCGCATGAACATGCAATACACCTACTAGTATGCCAGACGTAAAGATTTCCAACTTACCAACAGCTAGCGGCATCGCTGACACGGACTTCGTTGTCATCAACCAAGGGACTCCGGCTGTAACCAAGAAGGATCCATACTCAGTGATTGCGCCTGTGGTCAACGCGACCGTTGGGTCATTTGGCACAGACTCGCAAGTAGGTACGTTCACGGTTGACGCAAGAGGCAGGGTGACAACGGCAGCCAACGTGGCCATCAACGCCTCAAACATCTCCACAGGCACACTGCCAGTAGCTCGTGGAGGCACTGGCGCGGCAACACACACTGCGGCGGCATATCTCAAGGGGAACGGGACTGGCGCAATCACGTCGCAAAACGGAATTCCGGCAGCAGACATAACGGGACAGTGTGGAGTTGTGCAGGGAGGAACAGGACGCTCATCGTTTCCAACAGCAGGCTTCGTAAAAAGCCCAGGTGGAGCAGCGCAACTGACCTCCTCGGCAGCAGTAAACTTAGCCAGCGAAGTTACAGGAACACTGTCCGTAGAACGAGGTGGAACCGGACAAACCATCCTAAATCTAAACGGGTATCTAAAGGGTGCTGGAACAAGCGCAATCACCTCGCAGACTGGAGTTCCAGTGGCAGATATCACAGGGACGCTAGGAATCGACAAGGGTGGGACAGGCCAAACGACACGCCAAGCCGCAATGGACGCTCTAGCCGGAGCAACCACCAACGGTCAGTATCTGCGCGGAAATGGAGCAGACGTGGTGATGTCTGCGCTCCAAGCGGCAGATTTAACTGGCGTTGCTCCAGCAACAGCACAGCCAGCTCTGACTGGGGATGTAACTTGCGCGGCAGGTTCAACGACAACTACACTTGCTGCATCTGGTGTAGCGGCTGGAACATACGGCTCTGCAACGCAAGTCGGAACCGTGACGGTAGACGCAAAGGGAAGAGTGACATCAGCCAGCAACACTCCAATCAACCTTGGCACAGCTTACGTTTCCACCACGGCACAAAGCACAGTCGATGTGGCTGCAACAGATTTCGCCGTAAACATTCTAAACAACACTACTGGCGGAGCACTTGTTGTTGGAGCATCTCCAGACAGCAAACAGAAGAGCACGTTGACTGTAACTTCGGGCGGTGCTGGGAATGCGCTTCAAATCATAGACATAGCCTCTCCAGCAACAGCAATCGTTGCGGACAACAACGGAAGACTTGGAGTAAACATAAGCCCGTTAACTACGCTAAACAGCTTTTTATATACTGAAGCTAGCTTTGGTGGACAAAATCCCGCCCCAGCGATAAGCTCGATGACACCAATCGTCGAGTTCAAGAACACGAACACGGCATCAGATTACAAGAGTCCAACTCTTCGGGTATCAGGGTATCAATACATCAATAACCCTAGCGGAACAGACTCAATCATTGCCACTGGCAGAATCACGGCAGGCTCACTGACCATTGGAGGCGTAAACCAAACAGGTGCATTCAGAGCGGCTACAGGATCAAACTCATCTGTTAGCTTTTCTCTAGCAAACAACACGCAGACAACTATTACAGTTTCAGTTGCAAATGCAGGATTTGGAGTGCCAGCGTTCGCTTCACTTAGCGCAAGCCCGTCCCCTGGGCTGGCATTGATAATATCAGCATATTGCTCGTCTGCCGGAACTGTTACCGTTGTAATCAGAAACGAATCTGGAGCGACAATAGGGTTTACAGGAACAGTGTTTGCAACCGTGTTGTACTAATGGGCAAAATCACAAAGTTCATTCGCAAGCGGAACGCAAATCCCGCATTGACGCAGAACAAGACCTTTGCAAGAGTACAGGTCGCTGGCAGCAGTCTGACTTTCCGCTTCAAGAAAGTCGCTTCCACAGCACCGCCTCCTAGCGGGTTTACATACCTACAGCCAGATGGTAGCAACTACTTCCAACCAGACGGGCAATCACTATACATTCAGCCGTAATTATGCCTAACGTAACAGTTTCATCCAACGTAGATACGCTTCTAAAATCCGTAGACAATGCGGCGATGCGAACCAACCTAGGGCTTGGAGATGCAGCCACAAAGAACACGGGAACGACCGCAGGCACGGTGGCAGCAGGGGATGACTCGCGCATTACTGGAGCGGTGCAGACATCGGGCGGAACGATGACAGGCAAGCTGACTGCGGCTGCTAGTGATACAGAGGCAAAGCTAAACGTAGGCTCGCGATTAACGACAGGTGCTCCATCCACAATTGCAGCGGGTGATATTTGGGTTTCCAACCAGGGTGCTCTTACATACCGCGACTCATCAGGGCCAACCTCAAGAGCACTTGCAGCAACCACCCTGCCCAACACATTCAATCAGCCCCAAACGATAGGCAGCACGGCAAACGCTGGAGCTGTGCTTTCGGTGTCAAATAGCGGAACACGAGAGGTTGTCACAATCTCAAACACAGCCACAGCAACGAGCGATGCGGTTGTTATCACAAACCTCGGCTCTGGGAATAGCCTGGTTGTCAACGACGAGACGACCCCAGACAGCACTCGGTTTGCCGTGGCAAACAACGGGCGTGTAGGGATTGGCGTAGCCCCAGACGCATCAGTTGCATTGGCGGTAGACTCCACAGGGATCAAGTTTGGCGACGGAACCACCCAAACAACTGCTGCTAGCGGAGGCAGCGGAACAGTCACCAGCATCACGGCAGGCACAGGGCTAACTGGAGGCACAATCACCACTTCTGGAACCGTAGCGGCAGACTTTGGTACGACCACCGGAAAAGTGACTGAAGGGGGAACGACGGTGCTGAAGGCTGGAGACACGATGACAGGCAAGCTGAACCTTGGCAATGTAGCGTCTACTGCTCCCGTAAATCTTGGCGCAAACGTAAATCCAACGCCTGTAGCAAACGGGGACGTATGGTTGAATGCAAGCAATCAATTGACGTGGAGAGGAAACAATGGGGCGACGTATCCAGCGGCATCAACGGTTGCAATCAACTCGTTTACGGCAGCGCAAGGAATATCAGCGAGTACAGCGGGAGCAGTGCTTGGAGTTACGCAAACAACTGGAGCTGGGACGGCAATTTCAGTAACACAAAACGCAACAGGAACTGGTTCCGGCATCACCGTAGACCTTAATAACACGTCTTCAACAGCAACAGCCGTTCGCATTACAAACCAAGGAACTGGAGCGTCATTGGTAGTGGAAGACCAAGCATCGGTTGATCCAACTCCGTTTACCGTTAGCGCAAGTGGTCGAGTTGGAGTTGGCGTTGCTCCCGACGCAGCAGTTGCATTGTCCGTTGACACAACGGGCATTAAGTTCGGTGACGGCACAATTCAGACTACTGCTGGCGGAGCAGGTGGAGTATCTTCATTCTCGGCAGGAACCACAGGACTCACACCAGCAACAAGCACAACGGGAGCCGTTACACTTGCAGGGACGCTAGCCATTGCAAACGGTGGAACTGGACAGACCACTCAGCAAGCTGCACTCAACGCACTAGCAGGGGCGGTAACATCGGGCCAGTACCTTCGTGGAACTGGTGCAAACGTGACGCTTTCGGCCATTCAAGCCGCAGACGTTCCAACGCTCAACCAGAATACCACAGGTACAGCATCGAACGTGACTGGCACGGTGGCCATAGCCAATGGAGGCACTGGGCAAACTACAGCAGCGAATGCAATCAATGCGCTTGTTCCAGCGCAATCCGGTCAGAGCGGCAAGGTGCTCACGACCAATGGAAGCGTTGTGTCATGGGGGACAGCAGGAGCGGGTGGAATCACTGCATTAACTGGCGATGTATCTGCATCTGGAAGCGGCAGCGTAAGTTCCACAATAATAGCCTTAAGAGGTAGGTCTGTTGCATCAACAGCACCAACAACAGGGCAAGTTCTAGGATGGAATGGATCTCAATGGGAGCCAACATCGGCTGGAGGCTCTGTGTCGTATGACATTCTCAAGATTTTATTCACTGGGCCAACATCGGGCACATACAATGTGCCTTCTGGCTACAAATACGCAGACATTTACGCTGCCGGAGGCGGAGGAGGAGGTGGAGCTGGCGCGTACATCAACGGGCCATTTGCAGTTTCCGGTGGAGGAGGAGGAGCTTGCGGGGTTTTTGGACGAAGAGAAAAGGTGTATGTTGAAAACGCATTCATCACCTACGACATAGGGGCTGGTGGAGCAGGTGGATACATGGATGTAAACGGAAACGCAACCAATGGTTTAGCAGGGCAAGGCACGCTTGTTCTACTGCAAGCTGGCGGCCCTCAATTTCCTATACTTGACTGTGGGTTTTACATAAACCAGCAAACCGCTACTGGAGGACAAGGCGGAAGCACATCAAGCTCTGGCGGAGGGTCGTTAAGTTTCTTTGATATTTGGGTTCAAGACGCTCAAACTGGAGGAGGCGGACTTGCAGGTGGGCCTGGGCAACCACCAACAAACAACACTGCATACTCTTCAAATGTATATGTAAGTGCTGGCGCAGGTGGCGGAGGCGTGGATGCGTCTCTTACGCTGTATGATGGCGGAAATATAAACGATAGAAATTACATACTATATTCGTCTGGATCTGCAATTCAGTACAAAGGAACTGCTGGCTCTTCTACGTCAATTGACGCAACTTCGCCCATGTCGATTTCGCCAATTCATTTCGGTGGCGCAGGAGGGGCAGCGGCCAACACCTCAACGGCAATATACAACGGGACATTTTACAGAGCAGGCAATGGAGCTAATGGCCAGCCTGGGTGTGGAGGAGGAGGTGGAGGCTGCATGTATGACGACCTTGGCGCAGGGCCAGGTAGTTATGCTGGAGGAAATGGAGGAAATGGTGGAGCAGGGTTCCTTTTGATGTACCTCTACAAGTAACATGGCCAAGAAAGTTTCACTCTCGGTCGGTCGCGGCGAAAAGCTCCCTGTATCCAAGGGGGCTGGCCTAACAGCCAAAGGCCGTGCAAAGTACAACGCAGCTACTGGCTCCAAGCTCAAGCCTCCAGCCCCCAACCCAAAGACCAAGGCAGACGCAGGCCGGAAAGCCTCCTTCTGCGCTAGGATGAAGGGTGTTGTCGCCAAAGCTAAGGGGCCAGCAGAGCGAGCCAAGGCAAGTCTTCGCAGATGGAAATGCAGCTAGAACACAATTATGAAGTACATCTTTGACCGCCTATTTGAGCCTTCCACATGGAGAGGGCTAGTTTCGCTAGCAACGCTGCTGGGATTAAAGATTGCGCCAGACCAAGCTGAAGCAGTTATGACCGCAGGAGTCAGTGTCTATTCGGCTATCAACATTCTCCGAAAGGAGCGCAAATGATGGAAAAAGCGATGGAGCAGCTTGTTGCTCAAGGCCCACTTGCCGCAGCGATGGCAGTCGCCATTTGGTGGCTAGCCAGCAAGATTAAGGACTGCGAGATAGACCGCCAGAAACTCTGGGACAAAGTAAGCGAACTCGCCAGCCGACACGACAATGCTTGATCCTCGCACAGAAAAGACGCTAGGCACGCTGCATGAGAAGGTGCAGCCGAAGTTCCGTGCGTTCATGGAAGAGGCGCAAAGGCTTGCAGCCATGGAGGGGCTTGAATACCGTGCAATCTCTGGATTACGCACCTTCGATGAACAAGCCGCTATTTACGCCCAAGGCCGAACGAAACCTGGCCGAATCGTCTCCAACGCAAAGCCTGGCACGAGCTATCACAACTACGGACTGGCAATTGATTGCGGCGTCTTTCGTGGCGGGAAGTATCTTGATAGCGATGAGCCTAAGACAGCTAGTGCTTTCCACAAAAAAGCCGGAGCTTTAGCCGACAGTTACGGACTCACATGGGGCGGTACATTCAAGAGCATGGTGGATGAGCCGCATTTCGAGTTGAGCAAGGGGCTTCCGATTCTCACACTGCTGGACAAACACAACAAAGGCCAAGACATCCTATGAGCAAACTTGAAGAACTGATGAATGCGCTTGTTGGCGGCGGCGAGAGCGAGGATGAGGGCCATGGCGAGCACATGATGAAGATGAAGAAGGCTTACAAGCTGATGAAGAAAGCCACGGAGCTTATCGGAGAGTGCTGCGAGGAAGGTGAGGAATACGAAGAAGATGATGACGAGGAAGAGGGCAAGGCAATGCCCGTGGCAACGACGTTCGTGGTTCAAAAGAGCAAACGCTAATGGCATACCAGCAACAGACTGATGGGGACATGGGATTCAAGGGATTTGCATCCCGACTCAACCCCATTGCTCTGGAGCCTGGAATGTTGCAGCTTGCCCAGAACTGCCGACTTGAGCGTGGCGTTGTATCTGCACGAAAAGGTCTTGAGAAACTGACAGGACAATTGCTGGCGAGCGATACGCTGGTCACTTCGTTTGCATACACGGACATCACCAACACAGACAGGCTGATGCTTGTCTGCTTAGATGGCGTGTACATTTACACTCCAGAGCAGCTGGGCCAACCTTCATCGCTATCGTCCCGCATCAACTTTGCCACTGGGCGGAGAATGGCAACCACGTTCCTGCTTGCCACAGAAAGCGGAGACAACATCACGACAGAGAACCTTGAGCGACTCATTGAGGGTAATCCCGCCGGAATCGCGTTCGATGTTCAAGGCCCATTCCCGTACAACGGCCAAGACCACATCCTCATATTCCGTGGACGAACGGATGAAGCAAAGCTCACGGGGACGTTCTCAAAACCAAACGGAGCAAACGTGACTGTAACGGTAACAACGTCCACTGTTCATGGATACTCCGTGGGAGAGGAAGTTAGCTTCTACTCCTTCGACAACAATGCGGAGCCAATCAACAACAACTACGTTGTAGCGACAACTCCATCCCCAACGACTTTCACATTTGTAACGACCGCATCGACAACACAGCACAGCACGACCGCATGCTTCGTCCAACGTGGAAAACCGCCCCTGTTCTGGGATGGCGTTTCAAACGTAATCGACATCGTTCCGCAAACGAAGCCAGCGTTCATGGTTGGCGAGGCAGGGTTCACGTCAGGAGCTTGCTCAACGCCCCCTGGTGACTTTGCGCTACAGTTCCAGAACAGGCTCATCGTTGCCTACAAGCGCAACAAGCTGGCTGTCTCGGACATTCTCGATTACCGCACGTTCGATCTCACGCTGAACAACTTCACCATCAACACGGGACTCAACGACACGCTTGTCGGGGTGTTGCCATGGGTGCAAGACCAGTTCTTGGTGTTCATGCAGAAGAGCATTTACATCTGCTACATCGAGACGAGCAACTATGTGGTAGGGTCAGCACCAGGGGTCAACTCATCGATTACAGTGGTGACAACCGAACTCGGTTGCCTTGCTCGAAAGTCCGTTGTGTCTGCCGGACAGTTTGTGTTCTTCCTCTCGCAACGTGGCATCAACATGCTCACGCCGCAGCTTGACCTCAAGCTCATTGGCGACACCAAGACGCTCTCCAATAACATCGACGACTGGATTCAGCGCATCAACTACAACTTCGTCAACAAGGCATACGGAGCCTATTTCAACAACCGCTTGTGGATGGCACTGCCAATCGACACAACTTCCAGCAATAGCCATATTCTGATTTGGAATATGCTCAACGACGCATGGGAGAGCGTTGATAGCTATCAAGCCGTTGACCCAGATGCGATTATGGGGCCGGACGAGTTTCAAGTGCTCCAATACAAAAACGCCAAGGAGCTATTCGTCATCCGTAGGTTTGACCAGTCGGGAGTCATCACTTCAGAGAATGGCGGCGTGTATGTCAACGAGCAGAAGGTGGACGGGGACTACATCAGGACGACGACCAACGCATCTCCAACGCTCACCTTTATCCTGCCAGCAACGCTTACAGAGAACACGTTGGCTCCAGCAAGCATCCTTGCCAGTTTCAGAACCCGTCAATACACGCTCGGAACATTGCAGGAGAAATACTACTCGGTGGTTCAAGCCGTGGCGCGATCAGCTTCAACGTCCGCACAGATTGCAGTGCAAATCAACACTAGCAACCAAGACATCTCGCAAAACAACGGAGTCATCACGTTTGCAGACGCTTCTGACAAGACGTATCGAGATAGGATTGGCTTGCGAGGGTACGCTGTAGATGCGACATTCTCGCTCCAGAAGGGGCAGCCTGAGATTCGGACAGTAACATTTACTGGCAGCGTTGCTTCTCGACCAATGATTTCACAGCAATAGTTATGGCACAGATTCAAAAAGGAACAGAGTACTTGCAGGGGATGGCTGTTACTGCGGCAAATCTCAACTATCATGTAGATGCTGCTGTGCTATTGCCAGGATGTATCAATGAGCAGCCAACTGCTCAGTCTGTAGCGTCAACGAACTCAGTGCTCATTTCAGATGGCAGCAGCCTTAGCAAGGCAACGCTTGCATCGCTAATTACTCCGCTCAACCTTTTCGACAAGAGCCAGCCACAAACGCTAGGGCAGAACGTGTCATTCGCAAGCGGAGCAGACATCGCACTGGCATCCGGCAGCATCATGGCTCTAGCGTCAGGAGCGCAAATCACCCTTGCGTCTGGATCGTCGATGACGCTCTCCTCTGGAGCCATCCTCACTTTGGGACAAGACCCAATATCTGCCTTCCAAGCGGTGCCGAAGCAGTATGTGGACAACGGATTTTTGTCCAAAGCAACTGGCGGACTTGTAAGCGGCTCAATCTCGATGATTGGCACATCGTCCATCCTGACGCTATCGGCAGACCCACTGCAACCGCTTCAAGCTGCAACGAAGCAGTACGTGGAGAACTGGAACACAAAAGAAGTGGCATCGCTGCGGATGCGGACGACCACTGCGCCAGGGACAACAAACACGCTGGTCACTACAAACTACATTTCAGCGAGCGTCTCCCAGACGGCAGGATCAAATACGGTAACATTTACCGTGTCGAATCCAGCGTTGTTCAACGCAGCACAGCCGTTCTTTGTGGCAGGACAATACATTGGAACTTCATCGGCTATCGGCACGTTTGCAGCACGGCTATACAAGATTGAAACAGTAAACACAGCAAACAACACGTTCACCGTTACACACACGGACACCACGGCAAAAACTGGCAGCACAAACCTGACTGTCATGTATGCGAACCTAACGCCTCCAGCATTACCATCTATGCTGGATGCAAACGGCAACAAGAACATTAAGAGCGTGTATTTGTGTGCTGCTTCAAACAAGCAATATATAAACTACTGGTACGACACGGAAACAGGGTCAATGACAGATGCCGTTGCGACTCCATCAACGCAGTCAACGCTGTATTCAACAAGTGTCATTGGAGATGCCGTAACGGGAAGCAACGCAACAGCTTGCCAGTTCTTGTCATGCCTGCAAATGAGGCAACTACAAAACGCAGCAGCAACGCTAAACTTGCCTTACACGTCTACATCGCCAACTGGATTTGGAGTCACATCAAAAGGCATTCATGTAGGATTCTTTGCAGACACCACTACGGGATGTCCACAGCAATGGCTGCATGATTGCAACGTAGTTATCTTCAGATGACCGTATGGGACAAAATCCTTGAAGCAGAACTAGCCGCTGCGAAGCGTCATCCCAAGCTCTGGGATGGAACAAGCGAAGCGGAGATAAGGAACATACTGATATACTACGGACTGCATGGAGGGCTGTTCTACTCCATAAACCAAGAGGACGAGATTGAAGCTGCGATGCTCGCGCACCCTGGCTGCAAGCTGCCGGATTGGGAGTGGGACGAACTCACGAACGACTGGACAATCTACACGCTTTGGGCCAAGAACCGAAAGGCGTTTGAAGACATGGTTGGACGTGCAATCCAAGACAAGAAACCTGACTTGATTTATGCCGTAAGGAACGGAATCATCAGGGAAGTAACACCGGAAAAACTACTGCGACTATTCTATGGGCGGATCTCCTAAAATCAACATGCCTGCTCCTCCTAGCTACTCTGGCTCCATGGAGGAGATTCTTCGCTCGCAGCTTAAGTACGCGCCGGAGATTTACGCAGCAGAGCAACAGTACCAACCGCTATATGGCGAGTTGCAGCGCAGGATGATGCGCGATGAAGCTCTAGGGCAAGCGGACTTGGCATTGGAAATTGCGCCAAAGCTAACTGAGCTTGAGCGACTCGTCTCACGAGGAACGCAGGAATCAAATCTTGAGGCGGTTCAGCAACGCGCCAAGCCCATGGTAAAAGGGTTCCTAGATGCCGCTGGAACCACAGGGATTGTCGAGAACTTGCAACAGGTAGGAGAGGAGCTTTCAGCGCAGCGTCCTGACTACACAATGACTCCAGAAGAGCAGCGTGCAGTCGAGCAGCAAGCTCGTGCAGCATATGCAGCCCGTGGGATTGCATTGGGCGACCAAGCAGCTTTGACGGAAGTTCTAAACCGCAACCAGTTCATGCGTGCGCGGAAGATGGAGGAAGAGGGCTTGAGAGCAAACAGGCTCCAGCTAGCCACAGGGATTGCTCAAACGCTCCAGCAACAGGCCGCTCCTGCAATGGGCACGTTCTTTGGCCCAGGCTTGTATGCAGGCAACTTTGCCGGAAACACCATCCAGAGCGCACTCATGGGCCAACAGCAAGCTGGAGCGCAATACTTCAATCCAGAATCACCAACAGGCATGGGAGCTATCTACGGGGCTTACAACTCACGAATGCAGGGAGCCATTGGACAGGCTCAAGCAAGCGCAGCGGCAGGTGCTGGAAAAATGGGAATGGCTGGCAGCATTGGCGGCGGACTGCTTATGGGAGCGGGGATTGCTTTTTAATGAAACACAACACGGAACATACAATACGCAAAGCCTTCTCAAAGGCAAAGAGACCCGCAGTTCTTTGGAGCGGCGGGAAAGACTCAACTGTCCTTTTGGACATCGCTCGGCAAATCAAGCCGGACATCGAAGTGATTCACTTCAAGCTCCCATTCTTGCCGAACAAATACCGACACCACCACGATGTGCAGGAGCAGACTGGACTAACCGTCCACGACTGGCTTCCACAGCGAGTCGCTCTAACCCACGGGAACGACCGCATCGACGTGTGCGAAACCTACGACATCGGCTCAGGGACACTGAGCGTCATGCGTGGCACGGAACCTTTCGATGAGCGTAGACCCTGGGTGTGTGGACTAGACTGGCTCAATCGTCCAACTTCAAAGACGTTCTCAAACTTCGATGTGCTTTTGTGCGGTCACAAGTCTGTGGACATCGACCCGCTCACGGGGGTTGTGCCACTGAACATTGACATGAAGCGTCTCGGCGCGTTGACTGAGATGTGGTTTCCCTTGAGGGAGTGGACGGACGAAGACGTAGCTGAATACATTCTGGCAAACAACATCCCTTACGACAAGTACCGCTACGACGAGAAGGTGGTCAGCAGACCTGACAAGCACTTCAACTCGGACTATGTGCATGCGTGCATGCGGTGCGTGGACAAGAGGGAAGGGCAGTTTGTCAGATGCCCCAAATTACATGCAGACATTGAAAACATCTCAGAGTTCGTTTTGCACGAACAGCCCCGACTCGACTATTGCAACGTCAGATCTGGACTGCCAGATGTGCGGAGCGTGTTGCAGCCACAAGTGGTCATGGCCGATTCTCAAGCGGGATCGGTCGGATGCGAGTGGAATCCCCAAGGAAATGCAACGGGAGGACTATCCTCTCCTAAAGACTTCAAACAATAGATGCGTTGCTTT
>JACCDQ010200460.1_pt1 | contig 14271 bp, 14 predicted proteins | sample 7446031 | NCBI WGS metagenome assembly JACCDQ01 (sample SAMN15323442, study PRJNA562643) | freshwater metagenome | isolation source: river surface water | place: USA:Blue River Watershed | collected 2017-08-17 | reverse complement strand
CGCGCACTTCCCAGGCCCAGGTTGCCAGTGAGTAACCGTTGTCGCCACCAATTGCCTCTACGCGCTTCCAGACTTCTTCAATGGAGTCAGGGGAGTGCACGATTCGAACATCGCGATACAAAGTTCCGCCGGCCCAGTCCGGGTCAGTTGGCAGCGGCTCCGACGGGGTTCCTGGCACAGATGCATCGCTCCATCGGGTTTCTACTCTGGCATCTTTAATCTTGGTTAGCGCAAGTTGCACTGCACGCTTGAACGGGGTTAGGCCACCAACCGGATCTGGAATCAAACCCCTGATGCTATCGTCGGCCGCAACTACCTCGTTTTTCAAACTTGCCACTAGGCGTTTTGCCAGCGTGTACGGCACGGGGGTAACCAGGCCAACCCAGCCACTTGAAAGCCTTGGGGTGAGAACCGGAACTGGAATGATAATTCGTCTTGGCAGCCCGGCCGCTTCGGCGTACTGCTGCATCATTTCTTTATAGGTGAAAATCTCGGGGCCGCCAATATCAAAGGCGCCACTCAAAGTTGGGTTAATAGATGCCGCACCCACCAGGTAGCGAAGAACGTCTCGAACCGCAATTGGTTGGATGCGAACGTTCACCCATTTAGGTACGGTCATGATTGGCAGGCGCTCGGTTAGGTATCTGAGCATCTCGAATGAGGCAGAACCCGAGCCAATCACAACGCCTGCCCTAAGTTCAATTGCCGGTACTCCAGAGGCGCGCAGAATCTCACCGGTTTCGGCTCTTGCCTGAAGGTGAGGTGACATGGTTTCGTTTGGCGCGATGATGCCGCCAAGATAAATGATGCGCTTTACCTTTGCAGCCTTGGCGGCTTTGCCAAAGCCGGTGGCCATCTCGCGCTCTTCTTGTTCGAAGTCATCTTTAGACATCAGTGCGTGCAGCAAATAGTATGCAACGTCAACGCCAATCATTGCCTCGGCTAAAACGTTTGGATCGTGCGCATCACCCTCAGAGACCTCAACCTGGTCAATCCATGGGTGGTATTTGAGTCTGTCGGCATTGCGAGCAAGAATGCGAACCCGATACCCGTGCTGAAGAAGCTCAACAATAAGGCGCCCACCTATGTAGCCCGTGGCCCCGGTAACTAGGCACAGGGCTGGCTCGCCAGCTGCGTTCTTTAGAAGGGGCAGTCCTTGGCTCACCGATGAGTTCATGGCTTTAGATTACGCCGTATCTTTCTATCGAAACAATCTTTCTTGCCTTGCCTGCATCTGCTGTGCTCAGGTGCAGCACCATCATCTCGGCAGGCTTTAGCCCTAGGCCTTCAGCAAGTTGCGCCTTTTGCCCGGTGGTTGCATAGGTCGCTAGGGTTTCAAAGATTGTTGGTAGCGCGGGGCGGTGGGAACAAATAACCGATGCCCGGCCGTCTTCAACAATATCGTTAATGACGTTCTTGGTGCGCTTCGGACTTTTTTTGTTGCCAAGTTCACTCAGCTGTGAGCGCTCAATGATCTTTAGATTGCGCTTTTTTGCATATGGCGCAACTGTGTTGAGGCACCTTGACCATGGGCTAGTAATTACACGCTTTGGGGAAAAAGCGCCAAGCAACCTAATTAGTTGTTTTGCCTGTATCTCGCCCGCAGGTAACAGCGGGCGATTCCCGTCGTCTACGGCTTGGCCATTCATCCAGTCGGCGCGCGGAGTTGCTTTTGCGTGACGCAAGATAATCAACGGTTTGGTACGCAGCAAACCTTTTTTGTGAATTGACATGAGCTCATCAAGTACCTCACTGTCAAACTCGTAGGTTAAGAGTTTGCGCGCTTCTTCCGGCGTGCGCCACTCAACGCTTTCTACTTCTTCGCTTGGCTTGAACTTTGATTTTGCAAGTGCGCTTGGGCTGACGCGCGCGGCCCAGTAGTGAACCTCTTTTGGTGTGCCGTTTGGTATTTTGTAATTCACAATTTTCAAACGTGGACCAAGTTTAATTTTTAGTCCTGTTTCTTCGGCAATTTCGCGAACTGCTGTTTCGGGCAAAAATTCACCCGGGTCAACTTTGCCCTTTGGCCAACTCCAGTCGTTGTGACGATTGCGGTGAATCAGTGCAACTAGGAGTTTTCCTTTTTCTTCGCGCCACAAGATAGCGCCGGCTGCGTAAATAGTCATCAGGTGCGAGAGTGACGCTTTCCGTGAACTTCTTTCATGATCTGATCCTGTAGGTCAACCAAGATGGCGCCGTTCTCCATGGTTTGGTGGCGAGTCCAGGTTCCGTCTGCGCTCAAATACCAAGAGGCAACATTTTCACTCATGGCCAAGTCAAACAAACCGTTTAGCTCGCGAATGTGATCTGGTTGCGAGAGTCTGACCAGTGCCTCAACGCGGCGATCCAGGTTTCGGTGCATCATGTCGGCTGAGCCAATGAACACCGCAGGGTCGCCACCACCCATGAAGGTGAACACGCGTGAGTGCTCAAGGTAGCGGCCAAGCACAGATCTAACTTTGATGTTTTCGCTAAGTCCTGGAACGCCAGGTTTTAGTGCACACATACCGCGAACCAAAATCTCAACCGGAACACCTGCGTTAGATGCCTTGTACAGCGAGTCAATAATTTGCTCGTCAACCAATGAGTTCACCTTGATGCGAATGCGTGCATCTTTACCAGCCTGCTTGAAAGCAATTTCGCGTTCAATGCGCTCGGTAAGGCCTTCTCGAACGCCAACCGGTGAAACCATCAGTGACTTGAACTCGGCCTCGGGTGCATAGCCAGATAGCTGATTGAACAGCTTGGTTAGGTCTTCGCCAACTGACTCGCGAGCGGTAAGTAGGCCATAATCCTCGTAGTATCGGGCGGTTTTTGGGTTGTAGTTACCGGTACCAACGTGGCAGTAGCGGCGCAGCTGGCCACCCTCTTGACGAATAACCAAAGCCAACTTGCAGTGGGTCTTTAGACCCACGATGCCGTAAACCACGTGCACGCCGGCCTGCTCAAGCTTGCGAGCCCAAGCGATGTTGTTCTGCTCGTCGAAGCGTGCCTTAATTTCAACCAGTGCCAAAACCTGCTTGCCGGCTTCTGCAGCTGCGATAAGTGCGTCAACAATCGGTGAATCACCCGAAGTGCGGTAAAGAGTTTGCTTGATTGCAAGCACCTTTGGGTCGGCAGCAGCCTGCTCAACAAATGCCTGCACCGAGGTAGAGAAAGATTCGTAAGGGTGGTGCATCAAAATATCGCGCTGGCGCATGGCCGAGAAAATACTTACATCTTTATCTTCAACCGGCTGCAAGAAGCGGTTAGTGATTACCGGGTGCGGTGGGTAGCGAAGGTCGGCACGCTTGAGCCCCGCAATTTCAAACAGCCCGGTCAGATCAAGTGGTGATGGCAGGTGATAGACATCTTCGTCGTTGATATCTAGCTCGCGAATCAGAAGTTCAAGTACCTCAGGGTTGATGTCGTTGGCTACCTCAAGACGAACCGGTGGACCAAATCTGCGACGAAGCAATTCTTTTTCAAGTGCAAGCAGAAGGTTTTCGCCTTCTTCTTCATCAACCTCTAGATCTTCGTTGCGAGTAACTCTGAAGGTGTGGTGCTGCAAAACCTGCATGCCCGGAAACAGCAGACCAAGGTACTGGCCAATTATGTCTTCAAGCGGAACAAAGCGCGCGTCAGTAACCCCAGAGTTTCCAGGAATGCGAACAAAACGAGGAAGCAGCGGCGGAACCTTTACGCGGGCAAAGTGTTCTTTATCGGTGTCTGGGTTTTTCAAAACCACTGCAAGGTTTAGTGACAAGCCAGAGATATAGGGGAACGGGTGCGCTGGGTCTACGGCCAGCGGAGTTAGAACCGGAAAGATCTGGTTCTGAAAATATTCGTGCAGCAGGCCGCGTTCTGAGTCTTCGAGATTCGCCCAGCGAACAATTCGAATGCCCTGCTCTTTCATCTGCGGCTTGATGGTGTCAATGAAAAGCTTTGCGTGACGCTCTTGCAGGCGGTGCGCCTCGCGGCTAATTTCAGTGAGTACCTCTTGAGGCGAAAGCCCAGAGCTTGCGGTAACTGCCAAACCGGTGGCGATGCGGCGCTTTAGACCGGCTACTCGAACCATGAAGAATTCGTCGAGGTTTGAGGCAAAGATGGCCAAGAAGTTGACGCGCTCTAGAAGATAAAGATTTGGGTCTTCGGCCAGTTCCAAGACGCGCTGGTTGAAGGCAAGCCAGCTGAGCTCGCGATCCAGGTAGCGGTTTGGTGGCAATTCGGTGCCAAAATCAGGCAGCGAGATGGCCATGGTTTCTTCTGAAGACATTCTTCAATCCTGCCACGAGCAGGTTGCCTGTGGATAGACGCAGTTTTAAGGGGAAATAAAGCGCCCAAACACCGATATCGGTGTTATTCGGCTAGCGCGTGGGCGTCTTCTTCAAGGTTGAAGCGGTAGCCAACGTTTCGTACGGTGCCAATCAGAGCCTCTAGGTCGCCCAGTTTGGCGCGCAGGCGGCGAATGTGCACGTCTACGGTTCTGGTGCCACCAAAGTAGTCGTAGCCCCAGACCTCGCTAAGCAGTTGCTCGCGGGTAAATACGCGGCCAGGGTGCTGGGCCAAAAAGCGCAGAAGTTCAAACTCTTTATAGGTAAGGTCTAGCGGGCGGCCATTTACCTTGGCCGAGTAGCTGGCCTCGTCAATCACTACGCCAGAGGCATGGATCTTGTCGTTTCGATCAAACTGCTGAGCCTTGCCAATGGCCAGGCGAATTCGCGCATCAAGCTCGGCCGGGCCTGCGCCCTCAACCACAATGTCGCTGGCGCCCCATTCGGCGCTGACTGCGGCAAGACCGCCCTCGGTAACTACAAGAATTAGGGGAGCGCCGAGTCCGGTGGCCACCAAGATCTTGGCCAGTGATTTTGCTGCGGCTAGGTCGCGGCGGGCGTCAAGAAAAATAAGGTCGTGACCCGGGGCATTTACGAGGTTTGCCGGTTCTGCCGGAATCTGGCGAACGCGGTGGCTAAGCAGCCCAAGCGCAGGAAGAACTTCAGTGTCGGCATTGGCCGAAAGAACTAGAAGTTGAGCCATTTTCTCTCCAAATTGCTTGACTAGAGTTTAGCCCTTTATCTGGACTCGGATACGGCATGATTGCCTTGTGAACGCTAAATGGACGCAGATTGTGAGCATCTGGACACTGGTTGCAATTGTGACCGTGACCCTGGTTGTGAGCTTTCCCGGCGACGGCCAGCAGGTTGAAGCGGCCTTCGGGGCAATCCTTGCCGGCTCAATCGCCCTAGTATCGATGTTGCAGTTGTTCCAAGACAACGCCGTTGGCTTCGTTCGCAAGCTCGTCTACGTAGGTGGCGGCAGCTATCTGATCCTGGCTATCGCAACTGCCTACCTTTTCTTGAAAGGTTAGACTTTAGACATGTTGTTAGCACTTGAGATTTTCTTCACCGGACTATTGGTCTTGGCCTCTTTGGCAATTGCAGGAGTTTCAGCGCTCGTGCTTTATAAGTTGTTCAAGGGTCAGAAATAGTTGTTCGTATTTCCTGAGGGGCTTCCGCTGGAGCTCACTCCCTTTGCTTTTCTCGTTGGTAAATGGGAAGGCACCGGAATCATTAGTTACAAAATTAATGACACCGATGAAGCGCCAATCGAGCGCGAATTTAAGCAGCGCATTGAATTTGCCCACGATGGCTCAAATGCACTCACATATGTTTCTTCTGCAGAACTAATTGACGAGGCCGGCACAATTTTGCCTAGCGAACTTGGCTACTGGAGAGTTGCCCGCCCTCACGAACCTGCCGATCACGGCCCAGGTTTAATGCTTGGTGCCGGTGAGAAGAGCATAAATTCACACGAGGACCTAGAGAAGCTGCGCAATAAAGAAGGCGGCTTTGATATTCAGGTTTCTGTCTTGCACCCTGGTGGAATGGCAGAGCTTTATAACGGCAAGATCAAAGGCGCACGCGTTGACCTAGCTTCTGCATACGGCACCGCTTTTGAAACTGCAAAAACCTACCGCCACTCAACTCGCTTATTTGGTCTGGTTGAGAACGCGCTGCTATGGGTATGGGAAATTGCCTTGCCTGGCGGCGACCTAAAGCCACACGCATCTGCCCGCCTAGAAAAGGTGGAGTAAACCTTGAGCGCTGGACTTGAACATTTTGGTAATCCAAATATCGAACAGCGCAACCTTGCCGAGGGTAAAGCAGCGGTAGATCTTGGCGCTCGCGGAATCATCACTGTATCTGGTGTTGACAGACTTGCCTGGTTGCATTCTCTGCTTTCTCAAAATCTAAAAAATCTTTTGCCCGGAGTTTCGGCCGAGGCCTTGCTGCTTGACCCGCAGGGTCACATCGAGCAGGTGATTCATTTTCTTGATGACGGCGAAACCTCTTGGCTGGTGGTTGAAGAAACAGGTCGCGAGCCACTGCTTGCTTGGCTTAGCAAAATGATTTTTCGCATGCAGGTTACGGTTGCCGATCGCTCGGCAGATTTTGCAGTTATTGGCCAGATTGGTCAGGGTATTCCGCAGAGTTTTGTCTCGAATGGTGTGGCGCTGATTTGGCAAGACCCTTGGCCTGGTGTGGTTACCGGTGGGGTGCGCTATTCAATGGCGCGTCCGGCTAAATGGGCGTGGACAGAATCACTGGTTGAAGTTTCAAAAGTTGCCTCCGTGCTTGCCGAGTACGAAAAAGCCGGAACCATGGCATACGACGCTCTTCGCATTGCGGCCCACCGCCCTCGCCAACTGACCGAAGTTGATGGCAAGGCGCTGCCGCATGAATTCGACTGGATGTCTACAGCGGTGCACATGTCGAAGGGATGCTATCGCGGTCAAGAGACCGTAGCCAAAGTGCACAATCTGGGTCACCCGCCGCGCAGACTTACCTTTTTGCACCTTGATGGGTCGGGTCATTTCTTGCCTGATGCTGGCGATGAGATTTTTGTGGCTGGTGAAGACAGGTCTCGCGGCCGAATCACAATTGCGGCCCAGCACTACGAGTCAGGGCCAATTGCCTTGGCAATTCTTAGCCGTGGCGTGCCTGAGGATGCCGCGCTGGTTGTGAAGAGCTCTGGTGGCGATATTGATGCTAGCCAAGAAGTGATCGTGCCGGCCAGCGCAGGTAAGGCTGCCGACATTCCAAAGCGAAATCTGCTCATGGGCGGCAAGCACTAGTGTTTCAAAAACTTAACTGGTCACTAAGAGCATCATCGCAGCGAGTGCTTGAATCGCTTCCTTCAATTTTGCAAATCGTTGCCGCAGCTACCGCGGCGTATTCAATTGCGTTTTTCATTCTTGGCCACTCAAATCCAATTTTTGCTGTCACCGTTTCTATTGCCTCGCTTGGTTTCACCCGCGATGCAAGGCTTCGTCGCGTTTTTGAAACCGCGCTGGGCATGGTGATTGGAATTGCACTGTCTGAAATTCTGCTCAACCAACTTGGCGCGGGCGTTTGGCAAATGGCACTGGTGTTGTTAATTGCTCTTACCTCGGCAAGATTTCTTTCTGGTAAGGCAGCCTTTGCTCTGACGGTTGGCGTGCAGGCAATGTTGGTTTACGTGATGCCGGCGCCAGAGGGCGGCGCATTTGTGCGCAGCATTGATGCCTTGATTGGTGGAGCCACGGCTCTGATATTTACCGCACTGATTCCGCGCAATCCAATTGGCATGGCCGCTAAAGATGCCGAAAAACTATTTGGTGTTTTCTTAGATGCAGTGGATGCGCTCAAGATTGCCGTGCGAAGCGCAGACTTTAAAGTTGTTGACGCCGCTCTGGTCAGAGTGCGCGGCTCGCAACCGCTGGTAGATAACTGGCGCTTGAGTTTAGATAGCGCAATATCGGTTTCAAGAATTTCTCCGTTTATGCGCAAGCACCGCGATGGCCTAAGTGATCAGGTTAGATTAATGCGCGGAATGGACCTTGCCACCAGAAACCTGCGCGTTGTGGTTCGCCGCGTTGACTTCTTGATTCGAGACGGTAAGGCACGCCCTTACCTTGCCGATTTGTTTGAGCAGATTTCGGCAGCGACTGCGGTTTTGGCCAAGGGTCTAGAGAGCACAGATGCGCTAACCGAGGCACGCGAGATGTTGATTGAAGTCATTCACCAACTTGACCCAAAGAAATTTGGCATCGCTGATCAGTTGCGCGAGGCCAGTGTCTTGCTGCTGCTTCGCCCGCTGCTAATTGATTTACTTTGCGCTAGCGGCATGAGTGAAGAAGCCGCGCGCGCTGAACTGCCAGAAGTTTAGTTACCGATTTAATCGGGCGCTACCGCAGACCACTCAACAGTCACCTCGCCTAGGCGCCAACGCTTTTTGTCACCAATCAGAGGCCAGCCAGCCAGGGCGAGTTGTTTGCAAGTTGACACCCAGCGCTGCGCCGGGCTAAAAGCACCGATGCCTGCGTTTGATTGCCAAGCTAAATCAAGAGCCTTCAAAAAATCATGAATCTTTTCACCCGCGATGTTGTGGTGAATGAGCGCTTTGGGCAGGCGCTCGGCAACCTTACTTGGCAGGTCGAGACCAAGCAGGCGAAGTGAAACCGTAAAACTTAGCGGTGAGTTTTTATCTAGGGTCACCCAACTTGATAGCCGGCCAATTTCGTCGCAGGTACCTTCAATCAGCAGCCCACTTGGTGAGAGCCTGGCCTGCATCTGCGCCCAAGCACCGGCAACTTCTTCTTCGTCATACTGCCGCAGCACATTGAATGCACGAATTAGATCTGCTTGCGAGGCAAGTTCTTTTGGCAGTGGGGTTTCGAATCCGCCGTGAGTGAAGTGCAGATTATCAGTGGCAACGGCAAGGCCGCGTTCCACTCGCTCCCTATCAATTTCTATGCCAACCACGTGAGTGTTTGGGTTCACTTTGCTAAGTCTTGAAAGTAGCTCAACCGCAGTAATTGGTGAGGCGCCAAAGCCAAGGTCAACCACCACCGGCGAAGCGGTTTGGCGAATCAGGGGGAGGGCGGCGATAAATCGGTCGATGCGGCGAAGTCGATTGGGATTGGTTGTTCCCCTAGTGATTGTGCCGATCGGCTTCTTGGTTGCCACAGATACAAATCTACCCTCGCCACTAAACTGTGAGCATGACTGCCAAATACACTCTTATTCTTTTGCGCCACGGTAACTCGGTTTGGAATCAGCAAAACCTGTTCACCGGTTGGGTTGATGTTGACCTTAGCGACCAGGGCCGTGCTGAAGCAAAGCGCGCCGGTGAATTGCTGGCCGAATCAGGGCTTAAGCCAGACCTGCTTTACACATCACGTTTGAAGCGCGCAATCAACACCGCACACATTGCCCTAAACGCTGCCGAGCGCAGCTGGATTGACGTGCAGCGTGACTGGCGCCTAAACGAGCGTCACTACGGTGCGTTGCAGGGTAAAGATAAGGCGCAGACCTTGGCCGAGTACGGTCCTGAGATGTTCCAGACTTGGCGCCGTAGCTTTGATGTGCCACCACCGCCAATTGACGACAACGACCAGTACTCGCAGGCTCATGACGAGCGCTACGCAGATCTAGGTGACAAGCTTCCAAAGACTGAGTGTCTAAAAGATGTGCTTGAGCGCATGTTGCCATTTTGGCTTTCAGACATTCAGCCATCACTAAAGAGCGGCAAGACTGTTTTGGTTACCGCACACGGAAACTCTCTTCGTGCACTGGTGAAACACCTTGATGGTGTTTCAGACGAAGAAATCGCTGAACTAAACATTCCAACCGGTATTCCTTTGGTTTATAAGTTGGATGAAAACTTCAAGCCAGTTGTGCCTGGTGGCGAGTACCTTGACCCAGAGGCTGCCGCCGCAGGTGCAGCCGCAGTTGCGGCGCAGGGTAATAAAAAGTAGAAGCAACAAAGCTTAAATAAAAAACCTCCCCAATTACTCGGGGAGGTTTTTTATTTAGAAACTATTCGGCGTCAGCCCATTCACCGGTGGTGAGGTAGCTGACCTTAGATGAAATATCCACAACGTGATCTGCGAAGCGCTCGTGGTAACGGCTAGCCAGTGTCACGTCAACTGTGAACATGGCGTTTTCTTTCCAGTCATCGCCAAGAACAACGTCAAATACGTGACGGTGCAGTTCGTCAACGCGTGCATCCTGTGCCTGAATCTGGCGAGCAAAATCTGCATCGGTGGTTTTTAGAAGCTGCACAACCTGCTGCGCAAGTTTCACATCAAGTTCACCCATTTCGGCGAATGTTCCTGCCAGGGCTGAAGGCACTGCTGAACCCGGAAAGCGGTAACGTGCAATCGCGGCGATGTGCCCTGCAAGGGCACCCATGCGCTCTAGCGAGGCAGAGATGCGAAGTGCTGAAACCAGCACGCGAAGATCGCGCGCCACCGGAGATTGTCTTGCCAAAATCTTGATTACTAGCTCATCTAGCGCCAGTGCCTTGTTGCCGGTGGCATCGGCAATGGCAATTGCTTCGTCGGCCAGTTCGGCGTTTGAAGTGTTGAAAGCCTTAGTTGCCTTCTCTATTACCTTGGCCGAGTCTGAGGCAATCTCGACTAGGCGGGTTTGAACCTCTTGCAACTGGGATTGAAAAATCTCGCGCACGCGGGCACCTCTCGTTTGATTTCCTCTGCAGAATCGCAGGATTAGGTAAACAAAGGTCAAACTTTCCCTGAACTCACCGATAATTCCCTAGTTTTCAGGGCTTCCGGGCTGTTTACCAAGCAAACAAATCACTTACTCTTATTGCGTGAACACTTCAGTGGAGATCTGGACCTCGGCAATAACCGCCTTTGTGACCGGATCTGTTGCCACTGGCCTGATTCTGTGGTCAAGCCTCAGAACCCAAGAGGCCCAGAAAAAAGCACAGGTAATTCCAGATGCGGTAACCGGAGCTCTTCACGCTCTTGCCACCGCGGGGCTGGTACTTGATGTAGATAACAAGATTGTTCGAGCAACCCGCAGCGCCTTTGCCTTGGGTCTGGTGCGTGACCAGGTTCTTGTTCACCCAAAGCTTGTTTCACTGGTAGACAAAGCTCGCAAAGCCAAGAAGTCAAGCAAGGCTCGTGCCCGCGACTTTGCCCTGGCCTCAGAAATTGGCGACAACACAATTTGGGTCACATCAAGAGCGGTTCATCTGGGTGATGGTTTTGTTTTGCTGCTGGTTGAAGACAGAACTGAATCTCACAACCTTGAAGAAACTCGCCGCGACTTTGTGGCCAACATCTCGCACGAACTTAAGACTCCAATAGGCGCCATGAGTTTATTGGCCGAGGCAATTCAGTCTGCGGCCGATGACCCAAAGCAGGTTCGAAAGTTTGCCAAGAATCTTGAAACTGAATCTGCTCGCCTAACCCATTTGGTTCAAGACATCATTCAGCTTTCAAGAGTGCAATCGGCAGATGTAGCCGGAAGCACCCAAGAGGTTGATTTGTCTCTGGTGGTAGCTGAGGCGGTAGATCGCAATCGCGTTCAAGCCAATAAGAAGAAGATTCAGGTGAAGGTCTCGACCAGCGATAAGCTGCGAGTCTTTGGCGATCTTGAGCTACTCACCACCGCGGTTAAAAATTTGATTGAGAATGCAATTTCATACTCCGATAACGACACCAGCGTAAGTGTGACACTGCGAAAGAAAAACGGCGTTGCCGAAATTGCAGTCAAAGACAAAGGTGCCGGAATTGCGCCAGAAGACCTGGAGCGAATTTTTGAGCGCTTCTACCGAATAGATCAAAGCCGTTCACGAGCCACCGGCGGCACCGGGCTGGGTCTCAGCTTGGTCAAGAACATTACCCAAAAGCACCTCGGAGAAATTCAGGTCAAGTCAAAGGTTGGCTCCGGCTCAACCTTCACCCTTCGCTTACCCCTAGCAACTGCACCAATCGATGCAACAGGAAGTAAAAAATAATGACCAAAGTTCTAATCGTTGAAGACGAACAGTCACTTCGCGAGCCATTGGTTTACCTTCTAAAAAAAGAGGGCTTTGACACTGTTGAGGCCGCCGATGGCACTCAAGCAATTGAGTTTTTTGACAAGGGTGACATTGACCTAGTGCTGCTTGATCTGATGTTGCCTGGTATTAGCGGCAACGAGGTTTGCCGCATCATTCGCCAAACCTCGCAGGTGCCAATCATCATGCTCACCGCTAAAGACTCTGAAATAGACAAGGTGGTTGGTCTTGAAATCGGTGCCGACGATTACGTCACGAAGCCTTATTCCACTCGCGAACTTCTAGCTCGCATGAAGGCTGTTCTTCGTCGCAACCTTGACTCAGGAAGCAAAGTCGAAACACCGGGAATCATTGAGGTTGGCTCTGTGCGCATGGATGTTGATCGCCACATTGTTGAGGTGCACGGCGAGAAGGTTTCTATGCCGCTCAAGGAATTTGAGTTGCTTGAATTGTTGCTTGAAAACGCCAACCGAGTACTGACCCGTGGGCAAATCATTGACCGGGTCTGGGGTTCAAATTACTTTGGTGACACTAAGACGCTGGATGTGCACATCAAGCGCATTCGCTCAAAGATCGAAGACGATCCGGCCAGACCGGTGCACCTATTAACCGTTCGAGGTCTTGGTTATAAGTTCGAGGCTTAAATAAAAAATCCCCCACATCGCGTGGGGGATTTTTTCTAGGTCTGCTTAGTTGACTGAAGGCGCTACGGTCTCAAGTGAGTCAATGATTGGCTTGTAGAAATCAAAGGTGTCATCAAGAACCGGAACGTTTAGGTCCTGTGATGATGAGCCTTCGGTCACTTTGATGGTGACTACATCGCCGGCTTTGCCGCCAAGGTTTATAGCTAGTGCCTGGCCGCCGTTGAAGCCAAGATCAAGCTTCTGACCAGGGTTTACGGTGAATGACACCTGCTTTAGCTCATTTAGAGCTGAGTCTGTGTAGGAAATGGTCAAGGTCTTGGCCTCAAGGCCTGGGTTGATGATTGAGCCAGCAAGTGCCGATACTGTGCCATTGGTCAGGTAAACGAAGTTGCGAACCTTTACAGTCTCAAGGTCTGCCTGTGAGCCGTCAGCAGGGGCGTAATCGATCTTTGAAGCCACTGGGCTAGTGAATGTGCAACCTGCAGTGCCAAGCAGCACAGATGCAGCAATTGCCACAGCAACAAACTTACGAATAGCCATTTTTCCTCCTGGGGTGCGCAATACAACCCTCCCAGTTTAGCCCTTTGTTATGCCTGCTCCCTGTGGTAAAATTGTGGTTTCTGAGAGGTAATCACCCGCATGAAGTTTGAAGTCGGCGAAACAGTCGTATACCCACACCACGGAGCAGCAAAGATCGTTGAGGTCGCTGACAAGACCATCCGCGGTGAGAAAAAGAAGTACCTTCAGCTAAAGGTTGCCCAAGGCGACCTGACTATCTGGGTACCTGCCGACAACGTTGAAATGGTTGGCGTTCGCGACGTCATCGACAAAAAGGGTGTGCAAACCGTTTACGGCGTGCTTCGCGCTGAGTTCACCGAGGAGCCAACTAACTGGTCTCGCCGCTACAAGGCAAACCTAGAGAAGCTAGCTTCTGGTGATGTGGTTAAGGTTTCTGAGGTTGTGCGTGATCTTTGGCGCCGCGATCAAGACCGTGGCCTTTCTGCCGGTGAGAAGCGCATGTTGGCCAAGGCTCGCCAGATTTTGGTATCGGAGTTGGCTCTTGCCCACAAGACCGATGAGGAAAAGGCCTCACTAGAACTAGACAAAGTTCTAGCTACGCCAGGAAAGTAGTTTTCAAATGACCAGTCGCGATCTAGCGGTGGTCGTTGTTGCTGCTGGTTTGGGCACACGACTTGGTGCCGATAAACCTAAGGCTTTTGTAAACCTTGCTGAAAAAACTCTGCTCGAGCACACCCTTGAAAACCTCGCCGGAGTTGCCGCACTTGAACAAGTTGTTATTGCCGTACCTGCCGGCCATGAAGCGCAAACCGCACAACTTGCCGACCAGGCGCTAGCCGGTGCATCGGTTCGTTTTGATGTTGTAGTTGGTGGCCACACTCGCCAAGAATCTATCGCCAATGCACTTGGTGTGATTGATGAGGCAGTAAATGTAGTTTTGGTGCACGACGCCGCGCGCGCACTTACCCCGGCTTCACTTTTTGAAAGAGTTGCAGCGGAGGTGCGCCGTTCTGAGGTTGGTGCCGTTCCGGTTATAAAAATTGCCGACACCATCAAACGCGTTGAAGGTGAGGTAGTGCGCGAAACAGTTGATCGCAATCTGCTTCGAGCTGCGCAGACTCCACAGGGTTTCATAGCAGCAGATTTGATTGCTGCTTACGCCGCCGCAAAAAATGATTACACCGATGACGCAGCCCTTGTGCAGGCCCACGGAATTCAAGTGAACCTAGTTGAGGGTGACGAGCGCGCTTTCAAGATCACCACCGCCGAAGATCTT
>JACCDQ010641895.1_pt1 | contig 14272 bp, 17 predicted proteins | sample 7446031 | NCBI WGS metagenome assembly JACCDQ01 (sample SAMN15323442, study PRJNA562643) | freshwater metagenome | isolation source: river surface water | place: USA:Blue River Watershed | collected 2017-08-17 | reverse complement strand
TACTTCCAGCTACTTTAGCAGCTAAGGACTTGCCGAGGTTTTCTGTTAGGCGCTTCTTAAAGTAGTCCTGAATAGTTGGTAGACTATTCTTAAGCATATTTCTAGGTCTCATATGCTTTGTACCCATCTCGACATAGATGGCATACGGAGTAAAGTTCTGTATACCTAGTCCTTTTTTAGTTTGCATCACAGACCAACCAGCACGTAGTCTACCAGTATCAACCGGAGTGTTAGCCTTAAGCGTTAGTTCTGCAAACTTCTGAGTATCTGTAACAGCCTTGGTGACTGCTTTAGGGATGGTCTTACCATTAACCTTAAATAGTTCTCCATAGTACCTTATGGCACCTTTGTTCTCGATCGCCATCATCGCCTCCAGAAGTTATTTATCTTGCCTTTGTTTCCTGTAGCTTCCTCAGCCGCAGCATATAGATCTTCTATGGTCTGTAGTTTCTCTAGTAACTCTGTTTGATGGTTTAAGGTTATAGCCTTTAACTCACCAATACTATCCGATAGTTTTTTATGCTCTCCTGAGTAGCTCTCACGGTCAGCTAGAAGGACTGAAACTTTAGTAGACGTACTATCAAGTATGGATAGAGCTTGTGCAACACTTTCTTTCTGTCTTTGGTCTAGACTACTTAAAGCACTTTGCTGAGACATGATAGCATTCCCAAGTTTCTCTAAGGCATCGCCTTGTTTCTGTATGGCATCACCTTTCTGCTTCAGGATACCTACTTGGTCTTGCTCGGACTCAGCTAGTGCCTTCAAGGACATGGCATTACTACCTAGGCTATCTTTCATGGTGTCTAGTAGTGCCATATGTTTATCAAGATACCTAGAGACAACACCACGTAAAGCAGTGTAGCTTATTACACCAACCAAAAGAACAGCCCAAGCACCGTTACGGATCTCGTTATAGGCTGTTGTTTGCCAACCAGGGTTGTTAGCTGGTTGGACTGTCACGGGTGTTGTCTCTACTAGCTTAGTCTCTGTATCCATGTCTCTTTCTCATTATAGCTCGTACGGCGCTAATAGCGCCATTTGCGGCTCTGTAGTCACCTTGTTGGTCATAATACAAAGCTAGTGATACCTGAAAAGCTAACAAATGGTCTTTATTAGCCTTAATACGCGCCTTTTTAAATAAAGAAGTACCTACAAAGCTTTGTCTCTCTGCTTGAGGTGCCGTGTAGCTCTTAGGAGGTTCAGAGGTGACGACAGGAAGTGGCATACTGATGGCACCATCTTCTGCGATGAAAGCTCCTAGTAGATCTTCCTGATCTGATGAGTAAACTGTCCAACCGAACGGAGGGACAACGTCAGGGTCTACTCCGGCACTGACTAGGTATCTCGACTGAGTTAAATAATAATGATACATACGTACTATCCTATAGGTAAGAATGACTGTAATAGCAGGGTACCTGCGACTCCTTGTTGACGTTGCCAGTAGTTTACGCCTACTCCGCCTTCGGTAGCTTGAGTAGCTACCATCATACCATGACCACCAGCAAAACCACCTCCAGAACCACCACCAAGCCACATGGGTACACTAGCTGCACGAAATGTTCCTGACACAGGTTCAGTCATGTAAGGAGTAGAGTGTGCTAAGACGGTCTTCATACCACCTGAAAGACCACCCAGCAGGTTGATGTTAGCTCCTGAGGTGTTGTTGTTAGGACTCTGGAGGACTACCCAACCACCACCACCGCCACCACCACCAGCAGCAGCTACACGCTCACCAGCGACAGCAGAGTAGCCTACACCCCAACCACCACTACCACCACGGACATTAAAGCTTGAGCCTGTAGATGCTGTAATGGACGTTAAAGACTTCAACAAGATAAGACCACCTGAACCGCCACCAGAACCAGACACAGCGATCGAGCCTCGGTTCATCCAAGAGTCAGCAGCTAAGGTTACGTTATTACTACCACCTTCTTGACCATCATATCCGAATGCTTGTATAATGCCACCTGAGTTAATAGAGATACTACCTGCTGCCTCTATTGTGACACTACCGCCACCGAAACCACCAGCACCAGTGTAAGCCCAAGCGTTTGTATTTAGAGACTGAGCGACTCCGGCAGAGCCTCCAGAACCGAACTCAGATACAGCCCAAGAGTAAGTAGAACCATTAGAACCTTGACCCATCCCAAACTGTCCCCCAACGGTACCCGCAGACGATAAGTTATAAGCATATCTAGGTGTTTGGTTGTAAGTCGGGTAAACGTTAAGCGTACCTGCAATAGTGACTCTACCACTACAGTAGATCTTAGTTCCTGAGTTACAATGCTGAAGAACCCCAGCAGGTATTGTAAAGTCTCTGAAGTAGTAAACACCTTGATCTAGGTTAGTCTGATGAGACCCAACGAAGTCGATAGTGCTTTGACCACCGAATGTCTGGAGTGCTGTCGGGTTAGGCTGTACTCGTCTTAAGTTAGGATGACGATAGTCCTCAATAACAGAGATAGCACCATTAACCGCCGTAACGCGTCCTAAAGGTACACAAATAGCAGGGAACCTAGAGTCGACTCTAGGGATGCCTTGACGGTCAACAAAGACAACCGAGGTAGTATTATCAGGTACACCTAATAGTCCACTAGCGATCGTAGTTGTCAACCCACTAGTCAGTAAAACCTGACCTGAGGCGTATCTAAGTATTAGACCTGATCCTTCGCGGGTTAGCCTTAAGGAGTTCTCCAGGATACTTACCCTATCTTTTATTTGTCCTGGGGTATTGGATAGTTCATTGTCTAGAATGCGTTGACGGTGACCTAGGTATTGTGGTAGGTCATCAAACACAGGTGCGTTAAAGGCTTGATAAGCTAAGTCTGGTGACCAGTCGTCACCGTCTGAAAAAGGAACGTTAGGGTAAAGTGCCATTGTTTGTATTACTCGCTCTATACTTACTATGTCTAGGTTGTTGGTGTAGACTTGGAGAACATAGAAACAGCAGGGACATTTATAGTGCCAGTATGAGGAGAGCTACACATAAGAAAACAAACGAAGCTAGAGGTAACGTTCAGGGGTGCGTACATGTGACTGATGGTTATCGTATTGTAAAACCCTGCGGGTATATCTTCATAAAACTCAGGACTTAAGAAGCCCCCGAAGTTATACTGGAAAGCAAACCTACGGGTACCTGTGCCGTTGTGCATCATGGTGAGAGTTGTAGTCACCTCGAATATGAGTCTACCCGTTAGCACGGCACCTTGTTTACAGATATCTTTCCCAACACCACCCGCTGTAGTCCCTGTGATACTTATGTCCTGAGTCCAAGCCATCACATATGAGTTATTCAAGAATGGTTTACTACTATTGATACGAGTATCCAGAGTAGCTATAACCTCAGACTTAGCTTGGTTGGTCTTGTCCGTAACCCACATCAAGTTTGGTACTGTAGTGGTGTAGTCATTTATACCAGGGGTAGATATTGTGCGCAGTCCGTTAGCGGTACCGTTCAGCGTATCTAGTTTCGTCTCAATGACGTTTCTTAAGGTATTCTTAGATGGACTAGCCATATCATTAGCCCAAGTAGTAGCGCTATATGGCGCATTATCACCAACTAAGTTAGCAGCTACTTCGCCTTTGGCTGCGATCATTAGCCAGTCACTAGGACTACTAATAGGGTTCTTGCCAGATATGACTAGGTCTGATATCATCACATAAGAACTACCAAAGTACGTTATGGCATCACCTCTACGATATAGCTTGGCGTTATCATAGGCTCCTTTGAAGTTGATAGCCTCTGACTTTAGTCTTGACCAAAAGGTCTCGTCAGCTAAGATGCGTCTACTTACAGTTAGCACTGAACTATCTAATGCATCTCTAGTCAAGCCTGTAGGTTGTAAGTCTAATAAGTTAATAGGCTCAATGGAGTCTGGTACTACCGCCCTAAGATCCCACACTGTGCCTGTACCATCAGCATCCTGTTGGACTACTTCAAAGCGATAAGTGACACGAGCTTGCGCGCTAGGAGCCAAGTCTAAGGTACACTGACCGTTGACCAAAGCTACAGTCTTAGCCACAGGCATAATGGCTGTACCGGTTAAGTCGTCCATGATCACACCATCAGAAGTAACACGGATAAAACCCTGTAAGTTAGCTCCAGATGATGCTTTAAGTTTACATACGATAAGTGTCATATTTTTAAAGTAAAGTATAAAACTACCTTGTCGTTAGTACCTGAACCTTAAGGTGTGTGTAGTCTATGTCCAGTAGCATACCAGTAACACCTACGGTTTTATTGATGACTGCAAAGAAACCATAGTAGTTGGTACCACTAGCTAAAGTGCCAGTAGGTAGCGTAACAGAGGTGCCATTAATGAACATCTGCTCTGATAAGTCAGCATCCACTACGATCCTGAAAGTCACCCAAGTGTTGAAGTTACCCACTAGTACACCTGTATCAACGAAGGTCTCAACGCTATTCACCCTTAGGACTGCTAGCCAGTTAGCGGACACTAAGCGATCACATCTAAAGTAAAGTCCATTGGTAGGAGTATTGGCTGTGCTGTTGCCCATACCAACATGTACAGTAAAGTCATCTGTAGCATTAGGTAAACTGACCAACCTAACTTTAGCTGTAAAGTCATATCTAGCGACACCTAGGGCAAACGCACCAGTGTTAGTCGTGACTCCGGCTCTACCTGTGGCTGTGGTTCCTGTATTAGCTCTTACCATTCCAAAGATGTTAGTACCAGGTGACGCGGCTGAGTTAGTGTTAGCACCCGCACCATTGTTAGATGCTATAAAACCATTCCAGTTAGAACCAGCACCATTGATGTAGTCTTCAAAGTATTCTTGGACATACAAAGAACTGCCACCACTAGGAGCAGGTATCGCAGCGATCTTAGCATCAACACTATCGTTAGTAGCCAAGGTCTGTAGGTGGTTATACAGCGCACCCTTAGTTGGACTATTAATGTTGTTTTGCCAAGTCGTATCATATCCGGCACTATCGGGTATTGCGATCGCAGGTAGGTTAGCCTGTGGGATCGTTCCAGACAGCTTTAAGGCACTCCAAGTAGAAGGCAAGTTAGCATCTGGTACTACGTTACGGAGCTTTAAAGCGTCCCAAGTACCAGCGGAGTCCACTTCTGCTATAGTGTTATAGTTGCGATCAGTAAAGCGCATTAAGGCATTCGTCTGGGTTGGCGCAGACCTAACCAAAAGGACAGGTTTATTACCTGCACCGTGTACTACAGTGTTAGCTCTATCCCTAGTGACTGCGTTCGTACTAGGGACTACTTGGTCACCTTGGTGGTTACCGTTTAGGTCGAGTTGCCAATAAGAGCAAACTTGCATAGCAGCATCATGAGCAACTTGGATGGCTACGGAGCTATCACCGAACTGATACCGAGCAGCAGCACCAGTGTTCCAGTTGTTCATACCAACCACTCTAGGACTAGCGATCGATGAGCCAGCAGCAGACACAAAGAAGTTACCGGTCGTTTGCACAGTGGTAAAGTTCCCACTGGACGGTACAGTCGCACCTATGGACGTACCATTAATAGATCCACCAGTGATAGCCACGTTAGACAAGTCGGGTGAAGTTCCAGGTACACCTTGGATGCCTTGGTCTCCTTTGTCACCCTTTAGACCCTGGATACCTTGTATGCCTTGTAGACCTTGAGCGCCAGTAGCACCGGTATCACCTTTGTCTCCTTTTATACCTTGTAAGCCTTGAACACCAGGGATACCTTGGTCTCCTTTATCGCCTTTGTCTCCCTTTACTCCGGGTAGTCCCTGTAAACCTGGATCGCCTTTGTCTCCTTTATCGCCTTTGTCTCCTTTATCTCCTTTGGCTCCTGGGATACCCTGAATAGTGGAACCCAAAGCAGTAGTCACAGAAGATATCAAGCTAGTATTAGCTGCTACTTTATTAGCTACCTGTGTGATAGACTCTTGTACTGTTTCACCATCAGTCAAGGGTACCAAGTCTGAGAAGTTTATCGATGTTACATTAGGTATCTTTGTCGTAAAGCTACTAATACGCCTAGAGGGTAAACTAGACCAAAGCTCAATAGAGTACGTAACTCCAGATACCAGTTCTACTTGAGCTTGACCATTGACTAGTTCTAGCTCTATCACATCTGGAGCTAGGATGTGGTTATCTGTGGTGACCTGTAAAGAACTAACAGATACCCTTAAGAGTCCTTTTAATGGTTGCCCTAAACTATTCTTAATATTAGCTATCAGTAATGTCATAATATTTCCTATAAAGTTTTATTAAAACTACCCGACTTAAACATAGGTTCACCTACCTTACTAAAGCCACATCTAAAATACTCATGGCAAACTCTGTAGCCTACTATGGCAGGTGCAAAGTTCCTAGCAGTCCTTAGTGCTTCGTTCCACTCCTTAGAGTGCCTAGGGTAAGTAATAGGTAACCTAATAAAGAACCTAAGCTTAGGATCAGCCATCTTAGTTGGCATCTTAAATGCCATTGTGGACGAACCATCTAACCAAAGGTGATACTTTATTTTATGAGTATCCAGCACAAAGCGGAGAGCCGTAGCAGTTCCCCGTTTATCCCAAAGCACCGGATGAGCATTAGCTATAAGCTGACGTTTGACCTCATCTGACCAAGCACTATCCCAAAAGTTACCGGATAGTCCATTTAGATATGCCAAAAAGTCCAGCTTATCACTGTCACACAGTGCCGGATCGAGTTGCTTATAAAAGTTCTGTAACAAAGCAGCTTTTTCTGACAACTCCTGGTCAACCCAAGATGTTAGCGCATCTGCTACCTCATTATCTCTGTACCCTTTTTCAGGTAAACTATCAAAGATAGGTCTACCATTTTCCCATTGTGACATTAGCTTTAAGTTAACTCTAACTCTAGCTTGTCTCTTGGGTGCTGGTTGGGCGGTTGTTACTCTCGGCTCCCACTAGAGTAACTTCTACCAGCGATCGTAGTTAGCTTTTATCTGGCTCCCTCGGATATCATCTCTAGCTCCCACACGGATGATATCTTTAGTAGTTACTTATTTTCTAACCACTCTTATATACTAACATCTATTCTTTAAGCTGTCAAGTGATCTGGTATTTCATACTGGATAGCGCCATCTGGAGCTATCTGGAAGTATTTACCGTTTGCCTGTACTACTAGTTTACGATCGCCAATGACAGCCGTTACCTGAAACTTGTCGTTACCACTTCTGGCTTTAGCTATTTTCTTGTAGATGATACCTAGGTGATAACTTACGAACCTAACAGTGCCACCCACTTTTTCACATATGTCGTACCCATGCGCCATCCAAGAATGTATCTTAGATCTGCTGTCTACTGTTTGGGCTACCTTTAGTTCTGGCTTTGGTGGTTCTTTAGGTGGTTCTGGTTCTGAGGGTAGCTCATCCTTAACAGTGGCTTCGAGTATTCTGTTTATAGCTTCTGTCTCTGAGCATTGATGCTCTTTGGCATACTGTTTGATCGCATGCTTTGCGGTTGGACTTAACCTAACTGACTGCTTGGTTGATACTCTGGTGGCTGTCATCTATGTTTACCCTTTAGTTCTTTTCTTTAGTATATCTATGGGTGGCACTTTTGTCAGTATATGTGTTTACTTTTATTTTCGAGTAGTGATCGCCCTTAGCTAAACAAGTGCCACCCATTTTTCTACATATGTATTTTGAACACACATATTGTTCTACTTTGGGTGGCATATAGGACAAGTCATATATATGTCTAAAAATACCTTATATATACACATAGTAACCTAAGACAAAATAACTATGTCGTCAATGAGGTCTACATGCCTTTAGTTCGCGCCAAGAAAGTAGCGACATTCTCGGACTCGGTTCGCATGAATGTTCATGTGGGTTATAGTCAATATCAAAACTTATCCGCTGTTATCGCTATTCTTAAAGACCTTAAGATCCGACATGTCCGCGATGGTGGACGCTTTAACATCTCTAAGTTGAAGCAACTAGGTGCAGAGGGCATTAAAACTCTGTACATCATGAACCCTCACAACGATGGCACAGTACCTAACAGTACCTACGCTATCTCTAAGTACAACTCTAGTGGTGTTGCGATCATCGATACCACTATTCCTAAATGGGACGCTCAGAAAGTCATAACCGAAATGGGTATGGCTAACTTAGACGGACTTGAAGGACTGAACGAAGTTGATCTTCCGGGGAATACTGCTAAGTACTTTTGGTCTGAGGCTGATAAAACTAAAGTCACTACTGATCGCACTTCGGCTTATTCTTGGATAAAGTATCAAGACAAGTTTGCGAAAGACCTTTGGGCTGCGGTTAAAGGTAACTCAGCAACGTCATCCTTAAAGGTTGTATCACCTTCACTAGGTGGCACTTATACCTTTGATGGTAAGAACCCTATTCCTAACCAAAGTACATACACTGACTTCGGTAACGGACACTACTATGAGAATGGCGGTAATGGGTTTAATGACGGTGCTAGCTACATTGGTATAGCCCAATACTTCGCTAACGTTGTCTTTCCTGGTAACTACGCTAACCGTAACCTTGCTGGTACTGGTGGTACTGACGGTAACTCTGACATGTATCGCCAATGCTATGAGATAGGCTATGCTCCTAAGCCTATGTATGTTACTGAGTGTGGTATCCATACTGGTAAAGATCCTTATAGCATCAGCTATGCCGATCATGCCAAGTACATACCAAGGATGTATGCTGAGTACTTCCGTTTAGGTTTTCCAGCTACCTACTCGTATGAGCTTATCAACCAGAACTCTAACGCTGATGGTGAAGGTGGACGTGAGTTGTCTTTCGGGCTATACGAAACCGACTTGAGTCCTAAGCCTGCTGCTGTCCAGCTTAAAGCTATGATGGCGATCGTAGGAGAAGCTGTAGATACTCGCGCTCAAGCAGACGAACTAGACTTTACTTTGACTAACGTCATGCCTACTGGCTACACCAAGACAGGTCTAGTAGACCATGTGCTTCTACAAAAGGCTAATGGTACGTTTGTACTAATGGTATATCACAATGTCGGCATCGCAAGAGTCAACAAAACTGGTCGTAGTCCTAGCTTAAGTCACCCAAATGTGACCTCGACGTTGACCTTACCACGTAACTTCAATATCCGGAACACAACCCTAAGAACTGACTTGACTGCTCCAACAGCGACCTCAGTTTCAGGTGTATCATCTTATACCTTTCCGGTTACTGATAGAGTGACTCTGTTGGAACTAACACCAACAGCGTAGGTAATAGTTAAAGGTTAACTTCAGGGCTGTCAGCAATGGCAGCCTTTTCTTATTGGTAGACAGTTACGGAAGTGTCACAACCTAGGGTAGCTCTCATATTAAACCTAGCTACTATATAAGAGTAGAGAAAGGAAAGCAAATGGAAAACTTACTAAGCACTGAGTTACTCAACAAAGGCATAATGGTTCACGAAGGCTCAGTATATTTACACATTTCATTCGTAGCTAACACTTTACTAAGAAGTCGTGAATGGGTGTCCTTAAGAGTAGTAGATGCCTGTGACTGGTTAATGTATGATAATGAAGCTTGGTTAAGTACAGATGCCTTTTTAGACCTACTGTTCTATATTGCTTTCGACATGCCAGAGTCTACAATGGAGGATAGTTTAACTAAAGAAGCAGCTAAACGCTCCCTAGACTTCTTTGTACAGAACGGTATTAAAGCATCTATCTAGTACTTCATCCATTACCATCCTAAGGAGACCTCGATGTATATCGACATGCAACCAGTAAAGAACTACATCCAAGAGCAACTAGAGGAGCTAAGAGAAGAGTTAGGTAAGCGTATAGAACACTTAGAAGATGAGCGAGTTTACCTAGAAAGACGAGTAGATGAGTTAACAGTAGATAAAGCAGTAGCTGCTCAAGATGACAGACCATTAGGTCTACCACAGTCATTCCATCTCATAGAAGCTGTCTTAAAAGTCTATAAGGCTAAACCGACCAACAGTCGGAATACTAACTTCGCTGAAGGTGATCCCTTTTTCATCCCAAGAGTAGCTAATGACCACATCATAGTTCGCTACGAGCCAGATACTAGGAGCTTCTATATAAAGTCTCTTGGTTGGCAAACTTGGCAGCAGGTTACTTATGCCTCAGAGGTTCTGGCTATTTTGGAAACTATCTAAAAGAAAACCCTTGACATTACCCAGCAACTAGGCTATCTTATAAATATAGGCAGTACAGAGTACACCAAAAGATACCTCGACTGCCTTCCACAACAACCTAAAGGACAAACCAAATGAACTCTATCTTAAAACATGCTCTAGGTCTTACCGCTTCGATCGCTTTGTTTGTTCCCGCGATCGCGGATGCTGCTCCTTTAAGTAACTTAAGGTTTGCTCAAGGTAGCTACTGTGGTGCTGTTGCCACGGGTACTCACTGGACTAAGGTAAGTGCTGCTAAAGGTCAACGGATGACAATAGTAATGCCGATGAGCTATGATGAAACAGTAGTTGTTAGGTTAACTAATGTTACCTCTGGTAAAACCTTTAAGGTCACCGGTAGCTATGACTTTGAGAACAACACCATCATATCTGAGACTTTTGTCTTAAAGTCTACTGGTAGCTACATCGTTAAAACTTATAACGCTGAAACAATGGAAGAAGTAGGTAACGGCGCTATTGGTATTTGCATCATCTAAGTAAACTCTCAAGTAAACAAAAGTAAACAAAGGACGTAGACAATGAAACTCAACTATAAACTTCTTTTCTTAGTACCAGTTGTGATGGTCATAGGTATAGCCAATAGTGGTAAAGAACAACCAAGACCGTCCGTTAAAGAGATCGTACCACAAGTAAATGTAGCTGAAGCACCAAGAGAAAAGCAAAAAGCTAGGTACGCTTTACACCTATTGTCTGACGGAACCGTTGACACACATGTTCAAGAGCGTATTGGTAGCTCTAGTGTATGGTCTTGTCAAGCTGAAACAGACGATCTAGAAGTCGTAAATGTTTTTTCAAGTACTGCTTCTGAGTGTACGGCTGTGAGCTTAGACGATAATGAAGCAGTTAGAGAAGCAGTGTTTAAGATAAGGTCTACTTTTTACTACTCAACCTACCAGTAAACAACCCTAAGGACATCTAAATGACAGACTTTAACTTGATCTTGACCAATGCTAAAAGAGATGATGACTACGTTAATGCTAGTGCGCTGTGTAAGCATTTTGGTAAGAGCTTAGATAACTTCTTAAGACTCAAAAGGACTAAAAGCCTTATGGAGTCTGAAGTATACCATACCCTCAGAAGTGAGGTAGTGGTTCCTGGTACTAACTATAAGACTCGTAACATCTTTGTATCACCACACCTAGCCATAGAGCTAGCAAGATGGTTAGATAAAGACTTCCATAGTTTCATTGTTGATACGTTTAAACGATACGTTGAAGCTGACATAACCCTAGCTGATGAGATACTCCAAAAGCAAACCGATCCTAAAGCTGTTGAATGGCTAAAGGAGCGCACCGAAGGTAAGCTAGTCCGTCTAGAGTTCTCAGAGGAAGTCGAGAACCGCGCTAAAGGTAAGTTTGCACACGCTCAAGCAACTAACGCTATTTATGAACCACTACTAGGTGGAACCGCTAAAGAACTAAAGCAGCAGAAAGGTACATCTAACTTGAGAGATGGTTTGACCTCGATAGAGCTAACCGCGATAAGACTTGCGGAGCTTTGTGCCACTGAAAGAATGCGCAACCAAGATGCCCAAGGCTTGACAAAAGTGAAAGAGTGTGCATCAAGTGCAGCCTCAGACGTACGCAAAGTTCTCGACAACAACTAAGACTAAGCATAAATACTCATCCCAAGGGACTCCGACAAATGTTAGACAACTACAATACTGGCGACAGACCTTTCATCAGCTACGGTGACCGTATTCGAGACCTAGAGCAGAAGTTAGCACAAACTCAGATAAAGCTTATGGACGCTGAAGAGCAGTTACAGACAGTGACTACGACCATGTTTGAGCATCTGGCATTGATGCACCAAAGAGTTAAGCTATTGGAGAAAGATACCATTAGGAACCACAAAAAAGCACACAAAAAGCTAAAAGTACGTTATAATGAAAATAAGAACTAAGGTAGAACTATGGAGCAAGAACTAGAAACACTAAAGGAGCGAGTAGACCAACTAGAAAAGCAGCTAAGTAATGTCTTAGCACTTAAAGAAAGCTTCCTAGCGCGTCTATGGTGGGTAGAAAAGTCATGTGGTTGGCATAATGGTGAAGACAGCCCTTACACAGTTGAAACTGAAGTATAAAGGATAGATAAAGATATGTTGAGAGACTTAACAGGCATAAACTTAGGCGATATACTAGTAGCTGACTATGACGCAGATGTGATATCTGAGATACCAGCTTTAGAGGCTGTGCAGTACCAGGTTAACATTCAGGAAGACATTTATATCACTGTAGCTAGTTGGAGTAACGAATACTTCGTGGTTGAGTTAAACACTATTATGGAAGATGGCGAAGTAGAGCTTATAGACGAAGAGAGGACAGATGACATGCAAGATGTGTTTGACTTTATCGCCTTTTGGGAAGATATTTATGAAGAGAGTGAAGAATAAAGCCATAAACTAAGCCCAGTCACTAGGTAGCGTAACAGCTACCTTTTTGTTATTATATAGACATATACAGGAACGAACTATGTCAAACCCTAGAACTACAGTTATCGTTGACTTTTCAGTCTGCGTCCATCAGTTACATAACATGCTAACCTCTATGGACGTTGAGAAGGATAACCTTAAGGCAGCCATTCAAGCTAACATGGTCTGGTTGCACTCTGGTGAATGGATAAAGCCTTTAGTTGGCGATAACATTAACTTGGTATACGTAACAGATAGCAAGCCTTACTGGCGCTTGGACTACCTTCTCCAGGAAGAGGTGTACACACCAGTCTTTGAGCGTCAGTTGGCTGCTTATAAGGAAAGATACCCGAAAGGTAGGAAGCAGTTTAAGCCTGAGCCTATCCACTATAAAGCTGGTAGAAAGTTTCCTACACCAGCCTTTAAGTCATGTAAGACAAAGATGTTGTCAGCAGCACATAGGAATGAGTTTAGTGTGCTATCTGTCCGTGGTTACGAAGCAGATGACTTAGCAGCAGCCTTGGTTATGACTAACCGAATGATGCCTAAAGATCAGCAGCAAAATATCGTACTAGCTACTGTAGACACAGACTGGATGGGTTTGATCGACAACAGGACTACTTGGTTCTGTTTAAGAGGTTATGATCCAAGAGTTAGGTTCTCTATGGAACACATCAACGAGTGGAGCCTACGTAGGTTAGGTACTGAGCTAACATGCCCATCGGATATCTGGAAAGTTAAGACTATCCAAGGTGATAAGTCTGATAACTTACCACCAGGAAGTCCCTTAGAAGTCATTGACCTGACACAACCACCAATGGAGCATCGTTTATGGCTCCGTGAGGATACAGCACCATTGCTACGCACTATACTGACACAAGAAATAGATGATAAGAGCCAGTTACCCTTAGATGCTGCTCTAGACTACTTACGCCGCTTAGGTGTTAGTCGCTTTATTAGTCCTTATTTACCACCTTTTGTGGAGGTTGCATAGTGGTAGACACAGCATTACTAGCCTTTATCGTTATCCTTTATCTTTGGTTCGGGTTGTCTTTACTCACCTTACTACTACACTACTATCGTCATCATGAAAAACGTAAATAAGTACCAACTGGCTTTTGCGATATACTTTACTTTTTACTGGTTTCTGTTTTTAGCTATTGACTTGAGGTTGACAAATGGACACTGATGTGCTAACTTATTTGGTTCTGTTGTACTTACCTATCTGCTTATCAATACAGTTTTTCTTAAAAAACACTTGACACTACCCAGTGACTAGGCTATAGTAGTTACATAAGGGAAAAGAAAACCCTTACAAAGGTAAACAACAAAGGAGTTCAAAAGATGCATACTTTCCTATTTTGCTTTTATGTCTACATGTCGGTTTCAGCTTTCCTAGCTTTAACTTGTTTATTAGTTGAAGAGTCTAAGGACTAAGATAAATGGGAGCTTAACGGCTCCCTTAAGCAGCACTACAAGTCATTTAGAGGTTACTATGGAATACAGCATCATCGCTTTACTGACCGTCACTTGGATACTTTCTCTAAAAGAACTTTCAAAAAACACTTGACAAACCAAACAGACCGCGTTATTATATAAGAGTAGAGCAAAGAGGAACCGAGGTGAACCAAACGTCACCAGATACACACACTCTACTCTTAAGACCAAACAAAGAACAAACAACAAAGGACTTCAAAGATAATGGCTAACTACTCTTCTTTACT
>JACCDQ010295477.1_pt1 | contig 14272 bp, 37 predicted proteins | sample 7446031 | NCBI WGS metagenome assembly JACCDQ01 (sample SAMN15323442, study PRJNA562643) | freshwater metagenome | isolation source: river surface water | place: USA:Blue River Watershed | collected 2017-08-17 | reverse complement strand
CAAGGGCGCTGGTTGCACCTTTGACAAACTCATACTTGGGAGGCTGGTGTCCCAGAGCAGACAGAGTGTCGTAACGCTCAAGAACTTCCTCAATGCCATGCGATTTGCCAACACCCGGCGGGCCTGACACAATCATGCCACGCACGTCGCCGCGCTTGACAGCTTTGGTCATTTCAGTCAGTTCAGTAAAACGCTGACGCAGACGCTGAATGATTTCGTCGTCAGTAGCTTCTGGAATGGGCTCAGCAACAGTGAAACCCATAACATCAGCAGGCATAGCAGATGCAGCAGGAACGGCACCATCGATGATTTCGAAGTCGTTGCGGCTGTCGACGAAAATGCGGATGTTGCGCTCAGGCCAACCAGGCTGCGAGCTGCCGTCAACAGTAACAAAACCACCACGAGTGCCCATGGTAAAGTCCTTGGTCATACGCATGGTCCGGCCTGCCATATCCATGGGCTGACCGCGATGAACATAGTCGCCACGCTTGAAACGGATCGTCGTCATGTGTTCTCCTTTGTCTTTGTCCTGACGTTATACAAAACGCCACTGGCACAGTCAATAACTCTTTTGGTAATTTCTGACTATTTCAGAACAGAAATTTGGTCATTGATAACACTCTGGAAATTTACGGGACCGGATACCATACTGAACACGACAGCATCTGATCCAGTGCCGCGCACTACAATGGTTCCATAATTTAGGATGCGTCCCAGAATCGTTTGACGGAGGTCAACTCCTTCGATCTTTTTGATGCTGAGTCTGGAAACCTTTCTACGAATGATTCCGCGCTTCACCAGAACCCCTTGACTGGTAACCGAATACTCAGTAAAGTATCGTTCGATAAACGATACAAGTGGAATGACCAAACTCCAACCAAATGTAAATGATAGGAGAATGATACCAATCACCAGCCACCATACAAATGGCCACAGGGTGTAGGATGTCAATTTGACGATATATTCACCAGCACTCAAGCTGGAATTGGTGTAACTCATTTGGTCCTCTCAAACATACCTGAACCGGTGCATATAGTCTGGGGCTGGGATCAGAGCAGCATAATCAGGAAGGATCTGCGTCACGCTGACTTTCGCGGTGCGTGGATTGAATGGCACTTCCGCAAACCGATATGCGTTGACTGCACGATTGACTTCGGTCTCAAAGGGCAATCTCTGATCCTTGCCCTGGTTGCAATGGTAGTGGGCTGGCATCATATTGCCACCGATACCAAATCCCATGACTTTGGGGAAAACATGGTCTCGGTTGAAATCCTCGCGAGTGTCCAGGTGTTCACCACAAATGTAGCATTTGTTGGAATTACCCATAACCAGCAGATTGCAGAACAGGTTGTCAAAAATCTTACGGAGTTTGGGTTTCACATTCTTGAGTTGAGATTCGTAGGGCCGCTTGCCTTCACGATAATCAATCTTGGAGACTTCACCAGCAGCATATGCGACGTCCAAATCACGAACCTTTGCAGCATAAGCATGTCGCATTTCAACAAGGCTATAGAAGTCGCCAAACATCTTTGACAACCTCTCATCGGTTCCGAAAGTCTTCTCCCAATTCTCAATAGTGATATTGTGGCAATTCATGAACTTGCGTTTGGACATTGGGGGCTCCGTTGTGTCTTGTTCTGACATCTTAGCTGAAAGACGTAACAGTGTCAACTGGAAAATTGGCGGGGGATACGGGACTCGAACCCGTGACCAAGGATTTTAGAGATCCCTGCTCTACCAGCTGAGCTAATCCCCCGGACTGAAAAAAATGGCGCTCCCGGCAGGACTCGAACCTGCGACACTCCGCTTAGAAGGCGGATGCTCTATCCAACTGAGCTACGGAAGCGAATTTTCTTGTAACAGCCACACCACTGGCTTCAATTCTATTTATTTTGAAAAACCACCGTCGTGGTCTGGTGTGACTGATAAAAGAAAACTGGTACCCGCTGCCGGACTCGAACCGGCACGCCATAACAGCTAGAGATTTTAAGTCTCTTGTGTCTACCATTCCACCAAGCGGGCACTGTTTTGGTAGGGGCAACTGGACTCGAACCAGTGACCACCAGATTATGAGTCAGGTGCTCTAACCAACTGAGCTATACCCCCAAAACAATTTTAGTCAAGTTCAGGAAACGTGATCGTCGCCTTTGCGTGTTTTGTGACACCGTTCTGCACCTTGGCGCGCCAGATGTCACCAGCTTCCTCGCCTGTCCCATCAACAGTGATGACGGCGTTGGGGAACTGTTTGGAAATACTTTCCAGATCGGATTTCCAACCATACCACTTGACTTCATATAGTGAAGCTGAAATGCCACAATCACCGTCCAATGGGTAATGCTCGAAAATCCACCCGGAGTATTCGGAGATCTTACGGAGTTTGAACTCAAAAAACTCGGCCTTTTCCGAATCTTCAAGACCGGTCACCGTAAGGTTGTAATTAGTGTAGTAACCCATCTACGTTTTTCCTTTGTTACCAGTATGTTATACGCTATTCTGTCAGTGCCGTCAACAAGTTTTTTGGTATTATCCTGGCAATGCTGCAACTAATTTTCTGATCATGATTTTCCGTGCAAGTTCAGGATTGAACTCATTCACAATCTCGACCAAATTGGATTCCAAAGTAGACGATTGATCACATGAGCAGAGTCGTTCACCGGGTCTTGGTCCCATACACCCACACCAACTGTTGAATGCACGGTAATTGACCAAAGCTTCTTCGCCATCACGATCATAAATCTGTTTGGCCCGGGTCACAAGTTCGGGTAGGACGAAATCATTGAAGCTCATTTGCATCTCACAAAGGAGAGAGTTTCGGAATCAATGACAGGAGCAAGGCTGTTACCATAACCAGACTTGTCAACATAATACAGGACACCATCCAAGCAGGCAGTATCGAATCCATTGACAACAGTGCCAGTCGTTTCAGTGCAACCTGCAACCACAAGTGCAACAATACCAATCGCAGCATATTTCATTTCAGATCTCCATTTCGTATCGCTTGATGTCATAGGTGTGAGTCTCACTCATCCCAGTGTCACCCACCCATACTATATCAGCACCAGCGTCGTCAATGGCTGCTTCGATAGCCAGTTCCCTGGTTTTTCGCCATTTGACCCAGAGCAGTTTGGGCATGGGGTTGTCTGTTTCACCAGCAGGTTCAAACTTTCTGAGACGGTGTTCAACAATCATTGATCACACGCACCAGAAGCTGCCGCAAAGACAGCACCATTGCCATACAGAAAGGCTTTCCATCCACACTTGCTGAATGAATAGAACACAGTGCTAAGTCCCAGAAGTAAAAAGAAGCCAAGCATCACAGCAAAAGCAAAACGGTTCATCGTGTATCTCCTTCAGTGTATCTTAGACGGTCAGGACAGGGTAGTCAACTACAAAACCGATTACCTGCGTTTTTTGTTCTTGCGTAGTCTATCCAGTTGGTTGACCTTGGGCTTAACAGCGGGGTCACCCACACCAAAACGAGTATTCAAAAGTGAATCCATTCTTTGATTGCAATCTGAATCACTACTGTGAGTCGTGTAATGGTCCCTGGGTTGATGAAAGACTGTTATTGGTTCACAGTCTTCGAGATGCAAGAGTTCTTGAATCAATCGATGACCGGTGAGGACATTGCTGCTCTCAGACAAGTAAAAGTCGAAGTCAATATGCGTAATTTCAGGGGCATGATTCTGGATGATGTCAATTGCCTCATGAAACGTAAACGCCTGCGTCCATCCTGCTGGGGCTGTTCTGGTATCATCAATATACAGTTTCATCATTCACCTCATACATCAACCACGAAACCGGTTGTATCCTTTTTTGCGCGACCTTTGGCATACAGCGCCACAACACTTCCAGCTGGATCCAAAAACCGCAGGTCGTCAGCGTCACCATTCACCACTGGTCGATCCAGGAACGTCGTGGGGTGGTTGGTCTTGTCTCTGAATACCACGGCGACGTTCATGCCTCGTGCAAGCGCGATATCAACCTGCCGTTTATATGCAGGGTTCGCGGCACTGTAACTGAATGTCAGGTGATAGTTCTTGAGATGATCAACGCGACGGTTGGCAATCTTGGTGTAGTCATAGAACTGGATATCAGGATACCATTCCATAACGCTCTTACCATCAACCTGAATGTTTTCCCAGCGGATGTCGCTAGTGCCATTCAGCCGCACACAGGGTTTGACGCCCAGCTTGGCACATTTGTTCTGGAATTGGCGCAGGTCGTTGATCAGATCTATCATGAAGCCTTCACGCTCCAACCAAAACCGTTCAGTTTTCCCCATACGCCAATTCTGGACGTTGTTTTGTTTGCCACGCCCAGCCGTATTCAAGCAGGGTTCGTGACATCCAGCTAGTTCTGCGTTGGCGCAGACGTTAAAGACACGCCCGTCAATCATATTCTTCCAGGGGCGCAGATACATGATAGCCGTCAGATACTCAGTGCCATCGCCCTTGATAGTTTTGGCATTACCGCCAGCAATGATCAACTTACCAGTATATTGCGCCTTCATGACGTTGCTCCTCGTCTGTCCCGTATACATAAATGACGGACCAGGCCGTGTCAAGCGGGAATTAAGCCACGATCACGACGAAGTTGGTTCTCAACCAAACAAAGAAAATCTCGCCAATCACCAATCGTCTCACGCAGCTGATCGAACCGGTAATCATACCATGCCGCCATATTGATTTCATGGTCGGTGGGCTCTAGATCAATCTTCGAGACAGGTTCAAGAATCAGTGCAGTCATTTTAACCCCATTTCCAGTTTTGTTTCAACATTTCATTGCAGAGTTCAGTTACACGACCATAGTCAGCATTTCCATAGAAGAAATCCGCAAACGTCTCCAATTCGCCAAATTCGCGCTTGCAATGTGAATGGATCCAGCTTAACCGATTGCTGGCCGCTTCACGACATTCTTCCACAGTATAGGGCTCGTATGGCGAACGATCCCGGTCACCATGATAATCATTCCAGTAAAGGATACTGAAGACACCCTCAGCAACCTTTTTCAGTTGATGGTCGGTAAATTCGTATCCCATGCAAGTCGTTGTCATCGCGTTCTCCTTGCCTGCTGACTACTATAGACGGCGGGCAGTGTCAAGCCCCTCAGAGTGCAAGTTGGATCAATGTTAAATGTTTTTCATTCCGAAAATATATTCTGGCATATGTCCTAAGATCTTCACGTCTTGGATACCAAACCCCAGTAGGGTTGACATATTTGTTCCATTCGCAACCAAATACTTGATTTGCAATTTTATGAATTTTATAGAATTCATTATATCCTTTTGAGTTGTATTGCATTCTTGTGGTATTGGTCCACTCCAATGCACATTCGAAACCATGTGATTTCATGGTATATCGGTTATTAAGTTTTATGAAATTCATGGGAGGAAATACCATTTCAAATGTGGATCATATGGACGCTTACGATATCCTGGTGCTCTTGGTGCAAGACCTTCAAACACCATAATATCCAAGATATCCAGTTTGTTACGCATACTGGCCCTGGTAGCCAAATCTTCAATCAGATCTCTGCTTTGCAGCCTGATAAAGTCAGGCGGGGTATAGAGCAACTGTCCAGTCACAACGTCTTGAACCCAAAGCCGTTTGTTGACTTTGTTGCAGATAAATCTCTGTGTTATGGGCTTCCCCTTGGGCAGTGGTGCAAACATCATGCCTGCTGACTACTATAGACGAGCAGGCGTGTCAAGCCTCTGCCAAATTAAATTTTACTCTTGCGATAGTTTTTATACCATCACCTACCGGAAAATAACTGTAAACCCTGTAGAGTGTTTGCCGAGTATCAACATATTGTCTGCGTTGGATAGTCCAGCAACCGGCTCCCAACTGTTTATCCAAAAAATTTCTGAACTCGGATCCAGGATCAGCATTGAGTAAAAATATTAAGATTGGTTCTCTATCCATGGTCTTGACAGCGGGGCCTTTACGAAGTGGATTTCATGAATTTCGGAATCTGATCAACCTCACACAAATCAGCGCAGCCGAATTCCATTTCAAAAAGTGATTGCTTTTTTTGATCGGTAAAATTTATGGTAATGAAATACCTGTTTGGTTCGTTCCATATTTTATGATAACTAAATGAGAAAAATTCGACATCAGGATCATAAAATCTCCGTATGCGCCTACGATTAACGACACCATTCATGTATTCGTTTTTTGTGTATTCGTAAATCATAATACTAGCAGTGCCATTGTCAACAGTTTTTCATTTGGTAGGCTGATAATGTAGTCACCACGACGGTCACTATGTTCCCAACCCAGCCACCAATCACCGGATTCAACATTTTTCTTAACCCATTCTGGTTCACGATATGTTTTAATTAAATGGTCTCTTACGGTTTGAATCTCACGAAGTCGGAATTCACCCCAACTCCAACGCAATTGATGAGTGTGGCCCGCGTGGGCATTCAAAAAATATCTCTTGTCTAGCTTTAGAATTTTCATTTATAGGTGTCAGCTTTTATAATAAAAAAGGTTCTCTCAGCATCTGAATTAAAATTCCATACATATAATGTGTGTTTGGCATCGTATTGCAGCCGCAAATGTGGATGTAGTCTTTTGACATTCATGATATAATTCAATGCTTGTTCACTAGAACAACACCGAACACTAACAGCGGGGTCTTCTAAATTATTGTCAAATTCCCAAACAGGACACACGCTAAAAATACCTCTCGTTCACTTTTAAGTGTTGCTTCTAAATAAGTTTTCATTTCACCTGGTTCAAAGTCCAAGTAGAAATTCCATTTACGGTTTTTAAGGAATGCAAGTTGCCCTGAATTGAATCCACTCTCTGCCCATTCTGTTAGATCACCATCGGGTGGAATGTATTTTGGTAATAACCTTGTACCTTTTGGTATGTCTATTTTAACTGTAATCATAGCAGCGGGGTCTCCAACAGTGTATTTACAGTTGGAAGATGACATCACATAAAAACTTCCGTCTGGCATCTATGACAGCGGGGTCTACGAACACCTCTATTATATGACCGTTTTTTGGATGGCGTCGTATCCTCCATGATTCATCATCAAGTTCCATTACAAATTGACGTTGCATGGGTGTCATAAACTGGTTCATAATGGTGGTCTTGTTAACCGACCATTTTGTTATATGAACACCATTTAAGTTTGCAATTTTTTTCATTTCATATAGTAGCAAAGAGAATAGTGACAGCTTTGGATTCTTCTTCAACTGGAATGTGTTTACCCATTCTAGCATAGAGTTCCACTTCACCGTTGTGCATCTTAACTTGCCAGGGTCGCTTGGTAAGCCAGTTACGTTGGCTGGGTGTGAGGTAGTCAAGTAAGCATTGGCGCACTTCACTAGTACGTCCAGTCATATAGTAAATTGCAAATCTCTGGTGGATTTTCACAGGGTGGATGGATGCTATTTTTATCATGGTGTCGTACTCTTAGAATTTGTTATCCCACCAGGCTGGATCATCAGTCACTGGGGTATGGCTGGGGGTAGTCTGTGCAAACAACAATTGGGCAAGCATAAGATTTCGTTCACCTATTGATTCTTTTAAGTAAATGTGGTACTGGTCTCGTCTAAACTCATCCCGCCAATATTGCCAATCAGGGTATCTGTCAAGATAATTTCGTTGCGGCATATCAAGTTTGTCATACAGTTCATACTTACCACGCAACGTGATCTTCGACCAGCTGCGTGTTTGAATTTGTGTGTATGTTCCTAAGTATTGTCTATAGCTCATGATACTAACAGCGGGGTCTTTAACTACACAATAGTAGATACTACACTTAGTGTCAACAGTTGCTTATGGGGTATTTGGTTTTTTTCTTGGACCAGGTATAGCCATCATGGTTGCACTTGCACGGTTTATCAAATCATAGTATTCAGGCCTAAGTGGAACTCCAGCATTGTCCAAGTGATACGCTGCTTCGCGCAACGCCGCCAATAACTCTGGAGCAGTAGTCATTACAGCCAGGTTTGCATCATGTTCAAAACCATTCTCAACATTTTGATACATTGGTATTCTGGCTATTACTTTTTCATTTTTATCTATTATTTCATAACTGTTACCCTTTTCACATTTACGACTAGACCAGGGCGAAGGTGCAATGTTTGAATGTTTAATAAAGATACTCATGTTACTATTTAGTATCATAAATACCTGGTGCATACCGCATTTACAGAGGAGAATGACAATGAGCACACTGAATCGTATTACTGTTGATCTTGAACTTGGGCAAACTATTTTAGTAGGACCTAATCATAAGCCAGCACAAATAACAAAAATAGAATATCATCCAAAGACTGGAGAGATATCTCTGAACACGACTCAGGGTCCACGTAATGCGTTGACATTTAGGCTGGTTGGTGATTCCGGTAATGAAGCTAACAACCCAGCTGATAGATACAGATAAATAAATGAAAGCAATAGGATAACTTAAATGAGACTAGATGAAGTACTTACACATGACGATGACATTGAAGAGTGGAAAGCTAGTAAAGAGCTCTGCAGAAGCAAGAGAAGTAATAGCAGTCTCGGTGCAAGTGCATTAAGCAGTTGCAAAAGTCAAGGATACAGATCACGGGAAGGTGGCAAGGTAGTTCGCATAGGTCGTGATAGAGTAAAGTTGGGTGGTAAAAAGCTCAAGGGCCAAAAATACGGCGGACCAGTAAAGCCAAACACATAATGAGCAATTACAAAATAGTTCCAGGGTCAGTTTTATTATCAAGTACAAAGCTAGATGGTAGCGCATGGCACAGAACTTTGGTTATGCCCGTAAGTGTAACGTCCAGGATCACGGCCGTTATAATAAATCAAGTAAGTACTGTGGGTGTCGACGTGTTGGGTTTCGATTTACCATTCAATTATGCCGACGATCCAGTGTATTTAGGGGGCCCAGTTAAACCAAGAGACGTGCGATTGATACATACTCTTGATTGGGGAACTGATGCAACCACCACGTTTTACAATGATGTAGGAATGACCACTGACACAAGTGCAATAGACTTGTTTAAGATACACCAAACACCATCTTATTATAGATTTGTAGCAGGATCAGTTTGGTGGACACACGACAGACTTGCTGAAGACTTAAAACAAAAACTCTGGATACCAGTAAGCATGAACTGTGAAAGCATTCTTGCAGTACCAGCAAATGAACAATGGGACTTTGTTGTCTCAGAATTGTCTAAACGGTCGGTTGACAGATACTTTTAATGAAGCCAGGCAACACGTTTGCCTGCTTCAACTCTTGCATTATATTCCTGTTCACTTCCAGGATATCTCCAAGCCCATACTGCGACAGCTAACATAAATCCACCAGACCATGCAATGGCTTTTATGTTTTCAGTTGTAAACCAAGTTACCAAAAGTGTTGTAGCCATTGTGGCTACCATAAAATATTTTCCACGGGTTGGAAAAATTCTTTTTGAATACCAATTGGTTAAAAACTTTCCAAATATTGGATGGTTAAACAACCAGTTGTGCCAGGTTTCAGAGCTCTTGGCAAATGCCCACGCAGCCATAACTAGAAATATACTGAACGGAATACCAGGAGTAACTAGTCCAACATAAGCTATTCCAACACATGCTATTCCAAAGCCTCTGTATAATAACTTACTCATCGTTATTCTTTTGTTCTGTTAATTCAGGAGCCATCCAAAAGCATATGTAGCCAGCCCCATAATAATTATAGATTCCCATTTCAGCAAGCTGTATGTTTGCTTCATATATCTCTTTTAAAAGTTTTTTAAACCACTCACGCATAGTGTATTTATCGATAAATATTGCATAGGAGAGTCAAATGGATATAATCAAAATAGATGTACCAACATTTTTAAGATTGCTTGAACTGGCTAGGGAGGATGTTAAAGACGACATGGCGTTGCACTTTGTTACTGAAAAGGCAATAGAGTTGAGTCATCAGGGTGTAATAACGATGGATGACTACGATGAAATAATTGCTCATATGCGAGCAGGAAAAAAGAACAATGAACTGGATGACATAAAGAGGTTGGGTGGTATAAAATGAGTGCAAATGGCATATCAACTCTTGCAACAAAAGAAGAGAGGCAACGTGCTAAATTAAACTTAGCTGCGACAAATAGGTCAGCTGACGGAAATAATAGGGCAACATATGACATGACATTGTTACCCACCCAATATGACGGCGACAGTGTCGTGAACAATCCAAACATAGGGGGGCTAGTGGGGGGCCGTCCTTGGATAGCGTCAGTATCCAGTTTTACGTTTTACGAGGCGTTCGGAACCACAACGGCTATAACTACTACCCAGTATGTTAATGGTAACAAAATTTACGTTTACTCATCAACGTTTGATGTTCCAAGTTATCAAAATGCAAGAGTAGTTGTAAATGACATAGAAATGTTAAACATAGGTGACCGCGGTCATAATATGGTAGTGTTGGATCCTAATGGAAATTTGATTTCTACAGAAAATTACGACACATATGGGGTTCCAGCTGACGTAGCTGCATTGGCTACTGCACTTTTGAATGTCGATTCAGGGAATATAGTAATATTGACTGTATGGGATGCAAGTGCTGTTGATGGAAATGTGAGGAACGTCTTAAATACAACGTATGGATCGTCAAATACTGACACTTGGGTTGCTAGCAGAGTGGACCATATATTCATAGGTATAAAACCCTGAAGTCTTACTTAACAAAGAAAGAATGACACATGTCTTTTTCAAACAGAAACCAGAATAATACTACTCCATACAATCATCCCAAAGAAAGCAACCTATGGGAACTTCATAAAGCATTGGAGTACAACTCTGGTGGTCAACCTTCATTACGAAGTCTTGACTTTAACCTGGCAGTGGCTCAGGGACGGGTGCCAGGTGTAACTGGATTGAGCATAAGTGGGTACAGTGCTTCAGTTGGTTCCACATTCATACCAGCATGGTATGATGGACAATATGTTTATTTTCCATCAGCGCAAGTTGTTAGAATTTGGAGCGAATCAGCATCTGACACTAATGTAAGTGTTTTGATATCTGGGTTAGATTCAAATTACGTTCAACAAACAGAGACTGTCGTTTTAACTAACGGAATAACTGGAGTGTTATCTACTAAACAATTCTTAAGAATTAACACTATAAGATTAACTAGAGTACCACAAAACGAGGGAATCATACATGCTGGTAGCAGCGATAAAGCCATCACATTGGCCTATATTGGGAATATAAATGGTGGTAGTGCTGGAGTTAGTCAGATGACAGTTTATACAGTTCCAGCAGGGTATACGTTTTATCTAACTCAAAGTAATTGGTATACAGCGGGGAGCCAACCTTGCTTGTATAGAAGTTGGACTAGGACTCCAACTGGGTTGGTAAACATCGTATTGTCTTTTCCACTTACGGCTACATACAACAGCTTGAAAGTTGTACCAAGACCATACCCTGAAAAAACAGACATACAATGGCAGGTTTCTGCAACAAACAACGTTGCTATTGGTGGGCAAATTGAAGGTTACTTGATAAGCAACACGTACTTATAAAAGATTAGCCCCTGGCAATAAGCATCTTGTACATTCAAGACACTTGTTTATGCCAAGGGCTTTACTCATATTAATAATAATAGAGCTATGCTCTTACTTCAAAAAATGTTAATGTGTAAAATTATTTAGTATTACCGTTTACAAAGTCGTAAAACTTCTTAGCAGCGTCAAGAACTTGGTCAACTCCAGGAACCTCAGGCACAGTAACAGTAGTTACCATAGCACTGCCGTTTTTTGAAATGCTAGTTTCAAACTGACCCCACTTAGTGTGGTAATCCTGCCAAACTTGGCCTTGTGCCATCTCCAATACTTGGGCACGAATCTCGTATCCGTTCTTGTTAAAAGAAACCTTGGGCATCGCTGCCTTCAGTTGGTCCGTAAAGGCTGTAGCTGCATCTTGCATCTGCTTAGTATAATCGTTAGTCATTTAATAGTCTCCTCTGTATGTGTGTGTTACGTTGTAACAGATTATTTATAGTTTGTCAATACAATTATTGAACTGTTACGGCCCCGTCAAGTGCAGACTGTGACCTAATGTAGTAATTCTGATAAGCAACGATAATTGAATTCTTTTGTTGTACTAGTGTTCTAATGTCGTTCATGTTAAGTGACAAGTTCTCATAACCTTTGTCAGTTAAACCAAACAGTGCCACGTTCTTGCCTTCTTTACGCAAACGGTCAAACACCTGTTCATAATTGTCTTCAGTTATTATGATCCACTCAACTGGTCTTGCTACAACTGGGTCAGCAGTGGGCAACACAAGTTCTGGTTTGGGCACTGGACGAGTTGACACTTCTATTGGTGCAGTTGTTGCACACCCACTAATTAGAAATGCCGAGAGTATCAAACATCCAAGGACACTCGCTGTTGAATTCTTTGCCATTTTTTGCTGCTCTTTCTTTTTCTGTTAATTCTGCACCAGACAGAAGCTCAAAGCATCTAGCTGATTTTTCAGTTGCGTTGTTTACAATGTTTTCAACCAATCCAGGCTTCGACTCAGCTAACGCGCCTATCTCATGTTTGCTGAGCCTGTCCTGTAACTGTCTGTTCTGCAACCTTGCGTCCGACAGTTCAGTATTCACTCTTGCTATTTCAGTATTTGCACGTGAGTAATCTTCCTGCAACGACTTTATAGCATCTTCGTTTGTCTGTAAGGCTATTTCAAGTTTTGCGTTGTTTTCTCTAAGCGTGGTTAGCTGCGTTTGACTCCAACTAAAGTACCAATAAAACCCTGAAAGTATTACAACAATAACCAACCCTAACGCTAATGATACTTTTGACCACATTATGAATACAACCTCTTTAGAGTGTTCTGGTCAGCGATCCCAGTTACGGGTAACCCAACACCCTTCTGCCATTGTTTTAGTGCAGACTCAGTTCCAGATCCAAAGATGCCGTCAGCTTTTATACCCAACGCTTGTTGCATTTTTTTGACGTCATCGCCCTTTGATCCAATTTTTAATACACTACCAGAAGCAGCATTAGTTGACTGTGATTGTGGTGCTGATGTCGTTGATTCACCTAGTATCTTGACAGACTTATTATATAAGTCACGACGTTCAGCCAATCCAATAGTGCCACCATTCACTAATTTAGAGACAGCATCTATATTCTTTGCGTCAGCTGGTACGTTTATTTTTCTTGAGTTCCAGAACCAAGCGGCTCCCTCAACTGCACCATCTTTTGTTTGCAAGTATTCAACTGTTTGGTCAACAGTTTTACCAATGCTTGCTGCAAATGCTGTATAATTGTTTTTACCAGTCATCTGGATTATACCCCGCCCACGGAATTTCCATCCGTCACCTGGTGCTGTATTTCCCAGCTTGCTACTGCGATTTGCGTCGTCATATACACGATTTGCTATCTTTTCAGGTTGCCTGTGATATTGCTGGGCCAGTGAATCTGTTGGGAAATATCTTGGGAATACTTTTCTAAGTTGTTGCCAACTGTAGTTTAGGTTCTCTTCAAGAACTGTAAAATTAACTGATTCGTGAGAGCATTCTGCCATAAAGGCTGCTACGCGGTCTGGGGTTGTTATGTTCCATTTTGGAAGTATATCTACCAGTGCTTGATGCCACTCATCGGCTTCTTTGTTTCCTTTAAGGATTGCACGGGTATGATCAACTTTAAAGTCGAAAGTAAAAGGCATCTCGGTCTCCTATAATATGCAGTTATTTATAGGGAGACCGAGTTGTGTATATTTTATGTGAATGTTATTTTTTAGTTATTGGTTTTGACGCTTGTGCTTCGTCTTCACCGTAATATGGTATGTGTGCCATGTGTATCTCCTTGAATGAAAAACGCGGATGTTATTGCCATCCGCGTAATGATTGTTGTGCTCTTAGCTGCCAGGGTGCTTGACCACGATCAATTTGTCGCAACCTGTTTTCCAAATCAACGAGGTTAGTTGCTTCTGCAAGATATTCCTCTTTAAGGTTATCTTCAGTTTTGACTGTGAACATCTTTGTAAAAAACCCCTTAAGCATGAGTTACTCCATAAGTTGCCTCATGTGCTACATGCGGGATCATATCTTTAGACAACCCAAGATCTGACAATTCTCTATCAGACAATGCAGACAATTCCTTGACTGTTTGATTGTAAACACTGCGTCTAGCAGCCCAAATTTTAATTGAATTAAGCATGGGCTTTGTCTCCCATTTGAGGCATCTTTCCATACTCTTTCATATATGTGTATGCGTAATCTGCATCATTTCTGTATTCAAGTCTAGCCCAGGTCTTGAGTTCCGGTTCT
>JACCDQ010088694.1_pt1 | contig 14274 bp, 10 predicted proteins | sample 7446031 | NCBI WGS metagenome assembly JACCDQ01 (sample SAMN15323442, study PRJNA562643) | freshwater metagenome | isolation source: river surface water | place: USA:Blue River Watershed | collected 2017-08-17 | reverse complement strand
TTGCAATTTCATTTTAAGAACTTTATCATCTGTCAATGGGAGGGAAGCAGCTTCAACACGGATTGGTTCATGGCCTTTCACGTGTTGCAATCCATTGCCGTTGCGTTGTTATTGCTGATCGGTGCTTTTTTCATTGCTAAATTTTCTCGGATTCCGTTTTATGTCATTGCTTTTTTGGGCAGTGCTGTTGTTTTTGGATGCAACGGAATTTTAGAAACTTACGTAAGAAGCCAAAAATCGCTCTTGGCTTCTGGAGCAATAGAGCACTTGCATTATTGGCCATCAGATGCTCCCCGTATTATCCAGAATATGTTCTTCGGAATGTATTCTGAGTTTAGTTTTGTTAGGTTCTCGGGCTATGCATTGCTTGGAGGCGCCTTGGGACATTTTATTCGGTTGAATCAACGTCATGTGCTCAGTTTTACTTTCGGATTTACATTGTTTGCATTGGGATATGTGCTCAAGCGAGATGTCTATTTTATGCTAGAGGCAATTGACTTGAAGTTGATAGATTTGGGGTGGCAAACGTCCATGCATCAAATGGCCAACAAGGATTCTCTTATAGGACTAAGCATGGTGCTATGTCTTTTGGGGATATTGGTGATTATCAATCGGCTTGTAGAAATCCCTAAGAGTTTATTTCTTAAAATGGGCCAAAATACCTTTCCGATTTACATCATTCATGTGATCATTATCTATGAAGGATTACTTGGAGTAGGATTGCCATTGGAACATTACAAAGAGTATTTATCACCATTGCAATCGTGGATGATTTCCTTATTTATTATTTCCTGGTTCTTTATCTTAATCAACTATTGGGAGCGCGTTGAGCAATGGTGGAGTTCTGTTATCCATGGGATAAGGAAGGGTGAAATATGACAGAGGTCACCAACTGTTTAACTATTTATTCGTAACATTGAAGACACCTTAAACTCTAATTTTATGTTGTCTTTTTATTCAGCCAGTGGTCGTATCGTAAATACGCAGCGTGCAGTCCAAGAGGTATTGGAAAGTGCCATGGGCAATGATTTTTCGAATGCCGATTTATTGATTTTTCATGCCTCTATTGGTCATGACTATAAAGTGCTCTTAGATGAAGCCAAGAGGATGTGTCCCAACGCCAGGGTGTTGGCCGCTTCTTGTTGTGGGGTTGTTGGTAAGGAAGGGGTGAGTGAATCCATGAAGGATATCGCCGTTATGGGAATCAAGGGAAACGAATTCGTCGTTGAATCCACAGATGGTATTTATGGATCCAATGCATATTTGAAGACCAAGGAAATGGCATTGTCAATGAAGTCAAAAGACGCCAACGTGAATATGATTTATTTGTTGGCCTCCGGGATTGACATTGACAACAACGGATGTATCAGAGCCATTGAAGAAGTATTTGGTAAAGAAGTAACCATTTTCGGTGCTACATCTTCCGATAATATGCGCGGGGTAGTATCCTACCAAGGGATTGATGACCAGGTTTTCGAACATGCCGCTTATATGGTTGGATTTTCGGACCCCTCGTTGTCTGTGGAGACACAAGCTACGCACGGCTTTGTTGCAATTGGCGAGCCTTTGCTCGTTACCAAAGCTACAGGACACATTATTCATGAATTTAATGGTAAGCCAGCTTGGTCAGAGTATTGCCAAAGATTGGGCATTGATTCTTCTAATCCGCACTGCGGCGACTCCATTCCTGTTGGTGCATTGGGTGAGAAGTTAAGTCCTGAATTAGCTAAGGAATACGGAAATGAGCATATTCTTCGTGTGGTAACAAGTCACGTTGGAGACGATATGTATTATGCGACCGATATCCAAGAAGGAACGGAACTTTGGTTAACCACGCGAGATGAGGAATTGATTTTTACGGAGATGGACAACATGGTTAAGCAAATGAATGAGCGCATGATTGGTAAGACACCGGTTGCTGTTTTCCATGCGGATTGTCTGGCACGTGGAAGATTTTTATTCAATAGAATCATCAAAGATGAATTGGTCAGTAAAATGCAATATCCGTTTTATAGAAATGGTGAGTGCCCACCTTGGCTTGGCATGTATGGATTTGGAGAAATAGCTCGTTTGGGAGGAGAAAATACTTACCACAACTACACAACGGCATTGTACGTTTTATATCGATAGGTGATAATGGGTATTGAAGGGCTGGAACATGAGGAGTTATTGAAGTTGTATCGCGACCTTCAGTTGCGCGTAACTAGATTTTCAGCCACTGAGCAAGCGCTTATAAATACCCGAGATCGTCTAGATCAAGAATTGGAGCTTTACAAAAGAATGCAGCGCTACAATGCGATGCTTTTAAATGTTCCCAGTTTAGATCGTTTTTTCGCCTTGGTTTGTGAAGGCATAGTGGATGTTTTTGAATTGGAATGTGCTATTTCAGCAAGGAGAATTCATGATAATGAGAAGTGGGAGTTATTTGCAGAGGGACACAAAATAGACAAAGGAATTTGTTGGGATGAAGATTTAAGTATACTTTGTCAATTGCACGGACATGGCGAATCCCATATTTTGAAACTAGATGATTTTTCTTTTTTGAAGTGTCTGTCTCCTTTTTTTGAAGGTTTGTATTTTCATCTCAAAGATGTGAAGTCAGGCAATCAAATTTTATTTCTTGGCCTTAATTCCAAAGCCAATTCGGCTATATACCGGAATGTTCAAGAACGACATTTGGCTTTGTTTAATGTCTTCATGCAGAATGTTCAATCTATTTTTTCCAATCATCAAAGAAGTGCTGAAATTGAAGAACAATTAGGCGTTATTCAAAAATCCTCTGCAGAACTGCGTAAGCTATCCTTGATTGCTACCAAAACCAAAAATGGTGTAATCATTACGGATGCACATGGACACGTTGAATGGGTGAACGAAGCATTTACCAAGATTTCTGGATATAACTTGGAGGAAATTAAAGGAAGAAAACCAAAGGATTTTTTACAGGGTAAACAAACCGATGAGGTTTCTAGAAAGAAGTTGTCGGATGCGCTTTGGAGTAAGGATGATATAGAAATGACCGTTGTCAATTATGACAAGGCGGGTAATCCATATTATAACCAGCTAGAGATTATATCTGTTTTTGATGAGCATGGAAAGCATGTCAATTTTATTGCATTGCAAAAGGATATTACCCATGAAATTCAATCACAACAGGAGATGTTGAAATTGAATTCAAGATTTAAAATTATAACCAATCACTCTAAAATTGGATTGTGGGAGTGGACTGCTGAAGACGATAAAGTAGAGTGGAGCGGAGAGCTATATCAACTTCATGGAATTTCCACAGAGATCAAAGAAGATTTAAGAAGGATTTGGTTAGATTCAATGTTTGTGGAAGATCGTGATAGGATCTTAGGTAATGTGGAATCACTGAGAAAGGGTGATTTGCAGGTAATCAAGGATGTCTATAATATTCATCGATACGATAATGGGGAGTCGCGTACAATTGAGACTTTGACTGTTTCGGAGAAGAATAACCAAGGTGAAGTAGTTAGAATGGTTGGAAGCTCAAAGGATGTAACCGAGGAATTGTCTTTGATTCACCAAAGAGATGAATCCTTGGCGCAAATTCAATTGTTGAAGTCATTTTATGAGAACATCTTGCAGAATTCTCCAATGGATATTGTTGTAATAGGGACGGATGGCAAGATTGTATTTAAAAATAACAGAAGGGAGAATCATACCTTGTGGTCTAGATTACCCCAGGGAAATGATTTGTTATCTGGTGATGTAAAAGAGCAGGGAAGTTTGAACGATTTGGTTCTCTCCATCAGAAGAAGCATTCAGGAGAGACGAATGGTGCAATGGGAAGATGTGAGCGCTGATGGTGATTTGGTATATCTCTACAATGTACTTCCTCATTTTGAAGAAAATGGAAATTGGGAGAGTATAATTATAACGGGTGTTGATATTTCGGAATTGAAGAAAATTCAAAATTCAATGTCCTTGACCAATGATGAATTGAGAAAAATTAATTTGGAATTGGATAATTTCGTTTACAGTATTTCTCATGATTTGAGATCGCCACTGTTATCCATCAAAGGCATCATTTCATTGGTTCTGCATGATCAAGGCCTTCCAGAGAAGGCTGTGCAGTTTTTAAATATGGCTGATCAGTCAGTCACAAGGTTGGACGGAACTATCCAAGAGATTTTAGAGTACTCACGAAACTCACGATTGGATATTCAACCGGAATGGATGGATTTGAATGAGTTGGTTCAAAACATTTTTGATGATCTTAAATTTATCACTGAGGATCCGTTAGAAATGGTCATGGCTTTTAAATCAACAAGTTTGCTGTTCAATGACAAAGCAAGAATCTCTGTTTTGCTGAAGAACATCATTGGCAACAGTGTCAAATACAGAAAGGTGGGACAGCAGTCTGTGGTGAAGTTCTCGTTTGATTTCAATGATACGCATGCCGTTATGCAAATTGAAGATAATGGTCAGGGTATTGATGAAAATCACATCGGACGCGTGTTTGAAATGTTTTTTAGAGGAACTTCGGCAAGCATTGGAACGGGCTTGGGATTATACATTTGTAAGGAAATCGTTAGTAAATTGGGTGGAGAAATTCAAGTAAAATCCCAAAAGGGATTAGGGACAATTATGACAATATCATTACCATTAATACAGAATTAAATATGAAACACATCGCGCTTGTAGATGATGACGAAGTAATCAACTTGGTACATTCTGAGGTAATCAAGAGAATTGTTCAGGACGTTCAATTGGAAATTTTCCAGTCTGGTACACAATTATTGGAGTACCTCAAGGATCACGATGAGCAAAGGTTGGATGTTATTTTTTTAGATATTCGAATGCCGGAAATGGACGGTTTTGAAGTGTTAGAGAAAATAGGTGAAATGAATCCTAAGGCATCTCAAAACTCACGTTTATACGTATTGTCTTCTACCTTAGATGAAAGAGATTTGAATAAGGCAAAGTCCAATCCGCTTGTTACAGACTTTATTGGTAAACCTTTATCTTTTGATGTTTTTCGTCAATTGCTGGCCTAATTCATCACATCAGCCCACTTTTCCAACATCTTATTGATAAGATCAGTGAACATGGGTTTCATCATTGTGCCCACAAATGGATTGATGGAAGCATTCATTTCAAATTGAACTACACAACTATTCGCCTGTTCGGGCTCAACCTTGCCCTTTAAAACAAAGGACATGGGATGCGTGGACAAACTCTTGTAAGAAACTGATCGGTCATCAGATTGATCCTTTTGCAATATGATTTTAATATTACCCCTGGTTTCAAATGAACACGTTACGCCATCGCATTGCCAATTGAAGCAATCGTCAGGGAGGAATTTCTCCAAATGATGCAAATCGTGCAAATACTCCAATGTCTCTGGGGCTGGACGATGTATGGTAAATTTCTTACTCTCTATTATCATGACTGACTTTCAAAATGTGATGACCAAAGCGCTGGATTATTTTTCCAATCTTTGAGCGCATTGATTTGTTCCGGCGCAAGATAACTCGAGTTCACAGCTTGCTCCAAAAGTATATCGTAGTTGGAGAGTGTTTTAACATCGAATGAGTGATGACCAAATTTCTCAGCGGACTCAGGAAACAGATAAGTGAAGATGGCCACCATTCCTGTGATTTGAACCTTTCTTTCTAAAAGCGCTTCCACTGCGAGTAAACTCGATTTTCCCGTAGAAATCAAATCCTCGATAACCAAAACTTTTGATCCTTCGGGGCAGATTCCTTCTACTTGGTTATTCAATCCATGTTTTTTGGCTTCGCTTCGTACATATATAAATGGTAATTCCATGGCTTCTGCAACCAATGCGCCGATGCCAATACCTCCAGTTGCAACACCTGCTATTATTTCAGGTTGTGTTGGAAAGGATTTGATGACTTCAACAAAAGCCAAGGCAATTTCTTTTCGAATCGCTGGATAGGACAAAATTTTTCTATTGTCACAGTAAATAGGGGACTTTAATCCACTTGCCCATGTAAACGGTTGTTCAGGACTTAATTTTACAGCTTCAATTTGAAGTAAATATTCAGCTACTTTTAGGGCGATATTTTTTAAATCAGACATGGCACAAAGTTACAAAGTTTATATAGGCAATTGCACGCTTTATTTTAGCGATTCAATTTTGGAATTAGAAAATTGTTTGTCCTTAACACCGCAGTCCAATTGGCAAGTATGGGTAGCTCAATTGGATTTAGAATCTGACCAGTGTTGGCAAGTTGCTATTGGTGAAAAAGAATTGCATTGGCATGAGTTTCAGGATTCGTTCAAATGTATTGCCGCTGCGGGTGGTCGAGTAGAAAATGAGGACGACCACATCTTGATGATTTATCGCCGTGATAAATGGGATCTTCCCAAGGGAAAGGTGGACAAGGGTGAGTCTATTCATCAAGCTGCTGTTCGAGAGGTGATGGAAGAATGTGGTTTACAATATGTGGAACGGGGTGTGAAATTGGGCGTTATATATCACATGTATTTCCACAAAGAAAAGTGGGTGCTGAAAGATACCCATTGGTATAAGATGCGCGCCTCTAAAAATGAGATTTTGATTCCTCAAATTGAAGAGGACATAACAGCCATTGAATGGGTTGATCCGCAAACGCATCCATGGAAAACCAATACATTTCCATCCATTGAAGATGTTATGTCTTGGTGATCAATGTACTTTGAAGATTTCAAAACTGGCCTCTTTATTCCATTTCAATGGTTCTCTTGTGCTGTGGCTCACGCCAGTTAGAACGTTGGTTAATTTGGAACTTCCTTCTAGCATTTCGCTGTAACGACCAAGTTGCAGATCTTTCTCTGAGCCTAAATTAACGACAATCATGTAGGTGTCGTTTTTGTCATATCTAAAATAAACATACACGTTGTCTTCAGGAACAAATTGTTTCAACTGCATCGATCCTAGATTGGAAGATTGTCTGAATTTTGTGAGAGCTTGATAATAAGCAAAAGCTTCTTCTTCTTGTTTTGTAATATTCTTTTGGGTGAAAAAGTTTTTCTTATCTCCCAGCCAACCACCATTGAATTCTTGTCTTACCAAATCGTCTGGATTGGTGTAGCCTTCAAATAGATATTCGGTTCCGTAGTATATGCAAGGGATTCCGCGCAGCGTTAATAGCATTCCCATTCCAGCTTGCCATTTTTTGTAATCTTTATTGATGACCGAATAAAATCTACTCAAGTCATGGTTGTCTAAAAATGTCACATTGTTGAAAGGCTCATCATAAATAAAATCTTGCGCCATCGTCATTTGAATTCTTCTCAATCCCTCTTCCCACCCAAAGTTTTCATTGAGTCCTTTAGTAATAGCGAAGTAAAGTTGAAAATCGGTAACCCCATTGAGGTTGGAATTGTATGGCGCGTTTTTGAATTGTTCTGTGAAATATGCTTGAACTGGAGCGCTTTGTACCCAAGTTTCGCCAAATAGGAAGAAGTTCGGAAACTCATCTCGAAGTGCTTGATTCAAATCCGCCATAAACTTTTGGTCAGGATAAGAGTAGGTATCAATTCGGTAGGCGTCTATCTCTCCTGCGAGCACCCACCAAATTGAATTTTGAATCAGATATTTAGACAAGTCGGGATTGCTTTGGTTCAAGTCGGGCATGTGTGTATCGAACCAACCATTGGACATTCTGTCTCGGTCAATGGCGCTGCTGTATGGATCCATTAGCGTTTCTGCTCTGTAATTTGTTTTGGTAAAGGTGGGGTAGAAGTGAAACCAACTGGAGTCAGGAATATTTTTGAATAAATAATGCTCATTGCCCCAGTGATTGTAGATGACATCCCAAACCACCTTCATGTTTTTATCATGACATGCTCGTGAGAACTGAAGATATTCTTCATTGCTCCCCAAACGAGCATCGACCTTGTAACTATTGGTCGTGGCATAGCCATGGTAGCTATCTCGAGGTTGGTTATTTTCAAGAACGGGATTCAGCCAAACAGCAGAGGTGTGAAGAGATTTAACATAATCCAAATGGTTAATAATCCCTTTTAAATCGCCACCATGACGAGTTTTTTCACCGTTTCTTTTTGATCCTTGAAACAAGCTAGGAATTGAATCATTGTTTGGGTCACCATTGGAAAATCGGTCTGGGTATATCATATACATCAAATCCGATGTTTCAAGACCTTTTGGCTCAAAAGATGTTCGTTCTAAAATCGGAAATTTGAGCTGTTGGTTATTTATTGATATTTGATTCAATGATAGAGTCGGGGTAAACGTAAAAGTAATTTCTTGGGCTGGACAATTTTCAGGTAACTCAATGCTCACGATTGCGTAATTCGGATTTTGAAGTTTGCGGAATGAAAGAATTTTCGCATCGCCTTCAGCTCCTACAGAAATAAAATTCGAGAAATCGGTACCTCTTACGAGTATGTCAATTTGACGATATTGGGTATTGGTGAACCAATTGGGCGGGTCGCACTGGATTCGGCTTTGCGCCAACAATTGAAGGCAAGAAAAGAACGTGATACTTGCCAGTACAGTTGATCTCATGATGTTTTCGAACATGTTATGTTTTTGTGAAAAATTCATTTGCAGTACTTTAAAACTTGTGTTATTTTTGGAAAGTGTTAAAAGTACACCAAGTAAAACTTAAACCTTTATAAAAATGAAAAAAATCTACACATTGGTGATGTCGATTTTAGGAGCGGCGGTGATGTATGCACAGACCCCTGTTACCTTTACTGTTGACATTGCTGGAGCAGGTTTGACACCTGATGCAAACGGCGTTCACATCGCTGGAAACTTTGCAGATCCTAACTACGACGGATCTGTTGTTAACCCATCTTATACCAACTGGAGTCCATCTGCTATGCCGATGACCGACAACGGTAACGGTACTTTCTCTATTACTTTGGATTTATTGCCAGAGCATTATGAATTCAAATTTGTCAATGGTAATGATTGGCCTTTTGCTGAAGATGCGCCCAACATCTGTCAAGTTGAATTGAATGGTAACGATAACCGTTTTATCGAAGTAGGAACTGAACCTGCAACTTATGCGGTATGTTATTCTGCTTGCGCTTTGTGCGGAACAAACGCAGTTTTGTTGCGTGTAGATATGTCAATGGTAGATGCAGATGGTGATGGAATCACTGGTGAAGCTGGTGAAGATTTTGATCCAGCTAACTTGCACGTTGCGGGTAACTTTGCTGACCCTAACTATGACAACGTTATTGAAAATGCTGCTTATGCCAACTGGGATCCAGGTTTCATTTCTTTGAATGACATGGGTAATGGTGTTTATGGCGTGTTGTTGCAATTGTCTCCTGCTACATACGATTACAAATTCGTAAATGGCAACAGTTGGGGATTTGAAGAAGGTGCCAACGGAACTTGTTTCGTAGGCGGTAACCGTCAGGTTGTTGTTGATCAACCCAACACCCTTACAGATGCATTTTGTTTTGGAACTTGCACATCATGTGTAATGCCAACAACTGTAACATTCCGTGTGAACATGAGCAACGAAACAGTTTCTCCAAATGGTGTTCACATCGCTGGTAGCTTGCAAGGTTGGGATCCAGGTGCTGCTGATTGGACTATGGCTCCAGTGGGTAACAACATCTATGAATTGGTTAAAGAAGTTCAAGCCGGAACTTATCAATTCAAATTCATCAACGGTAACAACTGGAGCGGTGTTGATAATGACAACGAGTCAGTTCCTGCTGAATGTAACGTAGGTGGTAACCGCTCTTTGGAAGTTACTGGTACAGCTATGACAGTTGAGTATTGCTACAATCAATGTACTGCTGAGTGCGTGGTTGATCCAGACGCAGCTGACATGACTTTCCGTGTGAATATGGCGAATCAAATTGCTTTGGCTGCTTTCAATACAGCTTCAGATACTTTGTGGATGATCTCTGGAGCAACTGTTCCAGCTTGGCAAGATGGACGTACTGCAATGACAGACGTAGATGGCGATCAAGTGTATGAGTGCACTATAAACTTAGCTGGTCCAGCTAACGTTCAATACAAATTCATGGCGGGTACTGATGTATTTGCTCCAACGATCGAAGAAGGTCCTGGAATCAATACACTTTGTGGTTTAGACAATGGAGTAGGTGGTTTCAACCGTGTAGCTATCCGTGCTGGTGTTGCACAAGTATTGCCAGTTGTATGTTTTGATCTTTGTGGAGATTGTTCAGGTTGTCAAGATTCAACTTCTTGTAACTACAACCCATACGCTTTGACTGCTGGTGGTGAGTGTTTGACTGTAGGTTCTCCATGTGAGGACGGTTTGTCTAACACATCTAACGAAACTTACGATGCAAACTGTGAGTGCGTTGGAACTGTTGCGGTAAACGAAGTATTCGTTACTGAGAATGTTTCAGTATATCCAAACCCAACAGAAGGTTTGTTGAACATCAACATGATCACTTTGTCAACTCAAGATGTGAAAGTGGTTGTTTACAATGCAATGGGTCAAATCGTTAGAACTGAGAAGTTCAACAAATTGACTTCAGGTAACAACAACTTGACTTTGAACTTGGAATCAGCTGAAACTGGAATCTATATGGTAGAAGTAATGGGCGCACAATTGCACCATACTTTCCGTGTAGCGGTGAAATAATGAATTTCGATTCAAAAGAAAAGGGAGCTTCGGCTCCCTTTTTTTATTCACAGCTTAACAATAAAGTAACAAATTAGAAAACTTTTGTTCATCTTTGAAAAAGATTTGCGATGCAATATCGCACAATGAAATTTAACATGGCTGACATCAATACAATTCTTCAGGCTTTGGTGCCAAAGGACAAGAGATTTTATCCGCTTTTCGAGAAAAGCGCGAATAGTTTATGCGATATGTCAAGTGCTATGCACGAGGGATTGAAAGGTTCAGATGTTGAACGAATCAACATGTTGGATACCATCCGCGCTTTTGAAAAGCAAGGAGATGCCATCACGGATGCTATTGTTAGAGAAGCCAATGCCATTTTCTTGGTTCCTTTTGATCGTGAGGATATTCATGAGTTGGCCATTGTTTTAGATGATGTCGCCGATTACATTTACGGTGCATCTAAGCGCATCAATTTGTACAAACCAAGGCAAATTCATCCCAATATGATTGCCATAGCGAAATTGATCAATGAGCAATGTATTTCTTTATTGAAGGCGGTGAAAGAATTGCCTGAAATGTATTACTCCGAAGAAGTTCAAAAGTGCATTGCGGTGATAAGAAACAACGAGAAAAGAGCTGAGGAATTGAGAGATCAAACTTTGGTGGAACTTTTCGAGAATGACTTGGATGCCATTGAAAAAATGAAAATCAGTGAAATCATCAGCGTATTAACCAAATCGGCCGATAGCGCTGAAGTTGCAGCTTCGGTGATTGAAGGGATTTTGGTGAAAGTGTCTTGATTGAACTTTTTAAAGTAACATATGTTTTTGTGTCATGTCGGAGGAGGTAATTGAGATATTAGGGGCACGGGAAAACAATCTAAAGAATTTTGATTTAACCATCCCACGTGACCAATTGGTGGTCATTACAGGTTTAAGTGGTAGTGGGAAGTCTTCTTTGGCTTTTGATACCATTTATGCCGAAGGACAAAGAAGGTACATTGAGACTTTTGATGCCTACGCTAGACAATTCCTCGGTGAATTGGAACGTCCAGATGTAGACAAGATAAATGGCCTTTCGCCAGTTATCTCTATCGAACAAAAAACGGTATCCAAAAATCCAAGATCGACAGTAGGAACCATAACTGAAATCTATGATTTCCTCAGGTTGTTGTATTCAAGAGCGGCGACAGCGTATTCCTATGCTACCGGCCAACCTATGGTGAAGTACAACGAAGAGGAGATACTTACCCAAATACAGAAGAAATTTGCTGGAAAGAAAACCATCTTCCTAGCGCCCATTGTAAAAGCAAGAAAAGGTCATTACCGAGAATTGTTTGAGCAGTTCATGCGCCAAGGATTTTTGCGAGCGAGGGTAGATGGTCAGATAGTGGAATTGACCAAAGGAATGAAGTTGGATCGATACAAGGTTCATGATATAGAATTGGTCATCGATCGTTTGGCAGGAAACGAACCGGAATCCAGAATCAAAGACTCTGTTCGTTTGGCTTTAAAGCAAGGAAAGGGTTCTATGATGGTTGCCCCCTTGGATGAGAAAACAAAAATAGAGGTTCAACATTATTCGAAGTTCCTCATGTGCCCTATTTCGGGAATTTCTTATCCAGAGCCCGAGCCCAATTTGTTTTCATTCAATAGTCCATACGGAGCTTGTCCGCATTGCAATGGATTGGGAGAGGTAGCAGAAATCGATTTAAAGAAAATTGTTCCTGACGATAACTTGTCCATCAAAAAGGGTGGAATTGCCCCACTGGGTCAAGGAAAGCAGACTTGGATTTTTCAGCAAATTGAATCGGTCTTGCAGGGTTATGAAGTTAGTTCATTAACCCCCATCAAAGACATTCCCAAAGAGGCCATGCAGGTTTTGTTGTACGGGACGGAAGATACAGTGGTAGTAACCATGAGCAATGGACAGTCCATGAAGACCCAATTTGATGGCATCATTGCTTTTATAGAGCGACAAGCTGAGGATGATGCAAGTCCAGCGATTAGAAGGTGGGCAGAAGGGTTCATGAACAAGGTAGCTTGTCCTGAATGTCAAGGGGCGAGATTGAAAAAGGAGTCGTTGTATTTTAAAGTAAACGGCAAACATATTTTTGATTTGGCCGCGATGGATTTGAAATCCTTATCGACTTGGATGGAAAGTGCCCATGAAGGCATGTCTGAGCGTCAACTCAAAATTGCTCGTGAGCCGCTGAAAGAAATCAAAGACCGATTGCGTTTTCTGATCGATGTAGGTTTGGAGTATTTGACCTTGCACCGCAGTTCTAAAACCCTCAGTGGAGGAGAAGCCCAACGAATCAGATTGGCCTCGCAGATTGGAGCGCAGCTGGTTGGCGTTCTATACATCTTAGATGAGCCGAGCATTGGACTTCATCAACGGGACAACCAAAAGCTCATCAATAGTTTGAAGTCTCTACGTGATGTTGGGAATAGTGTGTTGGTTGTAGAACATGACAAAGACATGATGCTAAGTGCTGATTATCTTGTTGACATAGGTCCCGGGGCGGGTGTCCATGGAGGAAAAGTAGTTGAGCAAGGTCCACCTGCAGTTCATTTGAAAGGCAAGAGTGTTACCGGGCAATACCTGAGTGGAAAAAGAAAAATTGAGGTTCCCAAGAAGCGAAGAAAAGGAAACGGGAAGTTTTTAGAACTGAATGGTGCAAGAGGTCATAATTTGAAACATGTGAACCTGAAGATTCCTTTGGGAACTTTTACCTGTATTGCAGGCGTTTCGGGTGGCGGTAAATCAAGTTTGATCAACCACACGTTGTATCCGATTTTGGCGCATCACTTCTATGATAACCAACGACGACCATTGCCTTACAAAACAATAAAGGGTTTGGAACATTTGGACAAAGTTGTAGAGATCGATCAAAGTCCGATCGGAAGAACTCCACGTTCTAACCCAAGTACCTATACCGGAATATTCACGGATATCAGACAACTTTTTGCGCAACATCCAGAAGCCAAAGTCAGGGGGTATCAGCCGGGCCGATTTAGTTTTAACGTTTCAGGAGGCCGATGCGAGACGTGCAAAGGTGGCGGTGTCAAAGTGATTGAAATGAATTTTTTACCGGATGTGATGGTTGAGTGTGAAGATTGCAATGGTAAGCGTTACAATCGTGAAACCCTCGAAGTTAGATACAAGGGCAAGAGTATCGCTGACGTCTTGGCCATGACGGTAGATGAGGGCGTTGTGTTTTTTGAAAGCCACAGGAATATACATAACACACTGAAGACACTTCAGGACGTGGGATTGGGGTATATCAGCTTGGGACAGCATAGTACGACGTTGAGTGGAGGAGAGGCTCAGCGAGTAAAACTGAGCACGGAACTCAGTAAACGAGATACAGGAAATACCATTTATATTTTGGATGAACCCACAACGGGCTTGCATTTTCAAGATGTTGAAATGCTCATCAATGTATTGAATCGATTGGTTGAAAGGGGGAATTCCGTTGTAGTCATTGAGCACAATATGGACGTCATAAAAGTGGCAGATTACATTGCGGACTTGGGCCCTGAAGGCGGAGAGGGTGGCGGAATGATTGTTGGTCAAGGCACTCCAGAAGAGTTGATCAAGATCAAAGCGAGGCATACTGGTCGATTCTTGAAAGACGAATTGAAAGCCTAACGATTAACTTTATTTTTCAGAAAAACAAATGCTTTTCAAAGAGATAAGTATTTCTTTT
>JACCDQ010609285.1_pt1 | contig 14275 bp, 14 predicted proteins | sample 7446031 | NCBI WGS metagenome assembly JACCDQ01 (sample SAMN15323442, study PRJNA562643) | freshwater metagenome | isolation source: river surface water | place: USA:Blue River Watershed | collected 2017-08-17 | reverse complement strand
GGTATCTAAGTACTCAACGTGGCCAACTGCTTCTTTGATTGATTTAAATCCAAGTTGCGCCAATAGTTCGCGAACTTCTTGTGCGATGTACTCGAAGAAAGTTTCTACGAATTCAGGCTTTCCACTGAACTTCTTACGAAGCTCTGGATTTTGAGTTGCAACACCAACTGGACATGTATCCAAATGGCACACGCGCATCATGATGCAACCAGAAACAACTAGCGGTGCTGTTGCAAAGCCATACTCTTCTGCGCCAAGAAGCGCTGCAATAACTACATCGCGACCAGTTTTTAATTGACCATCTGTTTGAACAACGATGCGATCGCGCAAACCATTAAGCAGCAATGTCTGCTGAGTTTCAGCAAGACCTAGCTCCCATGGCGCTCCTGCATGCTTCAGAGATGTAAGTGGTGACGCACCAGTTCCGCCATCGTGACCTGAAATCAAAACTACATCTGCGTGCGCCTTGGAGACACCAGCAGCAACAGTTCCAACTCCAACTTCAGCAACAAGTTTTACGTGTACACGTGCATTCTTATTTGCATTCTTAAGATCGTGAATAAGTTGAGCAAGATCTTCAATTGAATAAATATCATGGTGAGGTGGTGGTGAAATCAATCCCACACCCGGGGTTGAGTAACGAGCTTTAGCAATCCATGGATAGACCTTGTTACCCGGAAGCTGTCCGCCTTCTCCTGGCTTTGCACCTTGTGCAATCTTGATCTGAATGTCATCGCTATTAACAAGGTAATTACTTGTTACTCCAAAGCGACCCGAAGCTACCTGTTTGATTGCTGATCGCTTTGAATCTCCGTTGGCCATAGGAATAAAGCGTTCGGCCTCTTCTCCGCCTTCACCAGTGTTTGATTTTCCACCAAGACGGTTCATTGCAATCGCTAAAGTCTCGTGAACTTCAGCTGAAACAGATCCGTAGGACATCGCTCCAGTTGAGAAACGCTTGATGATGTCATGTGCTGACTCAACCTCGTCAATTGAAATTGGCGCATTAACGCCTTCCTTAAATTGGAACAATCCACGCAAAGTCATTAAGCGCTTGCTCTGTGCGTTCACGCGATCGGTGTAGCGCTTAAAGATGTCATAACGCTTATTGCGTGTTGAGTGCTGCAAGGTAAATACAGTCTCTGGATCAAATAGGTGAGGCTCACCTTCGCGGCGCCACTGGTACTCGCCACCGATTGGAAGACGCTTTGTTCCTGGAACTTCTCCACCAGGTGGATACGCAATGTGGTGACGTGCAATTGTTTCTTGCGCAATAACATCAAGTGAAACTCCACCTAGACGTGATGTTGTACCGACGAAGTACTCATCGACAACCTCTTGCGATAGACCAATGGCTTCGAATACTTGAGCACCTGTGTATGAGGCGATGGTGCTAATACCCATCTTTGACATAACTTTTAATACACCCTTGCCAAGACTCTTAATTAAGTTCTTAACTGCCTTTTCAGGAGTAATGCCAGTGATGACACCTTGCAGAACTAAATCTTCCGCTGACTCCATTGCAAGGTATGGGTTTACGCAAGCAGCGCCATATCCAATTAGCAATGCAACATGGTGAACTTCGCGAACATCGCCAGCTTCAACAACCAAGCCAACCTTTGTACGTGTCTTTTCGCGAATTAAATGGTGGTGAACCGCTGAGGTTAATAGCAATGATGGAATTGGAGCATTTTCTGCATCTCCATCTCGATCAGATAGAACAATGATGCGCGCACCATCATTAATTGCTTGTGAAACTTCAGCCTTGATCTCATTGAGTCGATCTCGAAGTGAGTCTCCCCCATCGGCGATGCTGAACAAACCACGAATTACATGTGCGCTAAGACCTGGATGATCACCATCGGCATTGACGTGAATAATCTTTGCAAGTTCATCATTATCAATTACTGGGAAAGCAAGAGAGATTTGACGACATGATGAAGGACCAGGATCTAGCAGATTGTGCTCTGGACCCATGGAAGTTCCAAGACTTGTAACAAGCTCTTCGCGAATTGCATCAAGTGGTGGGTTTGTAACCTGTGCAAAAAGTTGCGAGAAGTAATCAAAGATTAAGCGAGGCTTTTCTGAAAGAGCCGCAATTGGAGTATCGGTTCCCATTGAACCAAGTGGCTCCATGCCATTCTTGGCCATTGGTGTAACAAGAATACGTAGATCCTCTTCGGTATAACCAAAGGCACGTTGACGACGAACAACTGATGAGTGCGGATACACAATGTGTTCGCGAGCTGGAAGTTCGCTTAACTTAATAATTCCGGCGTGCAACCAATCTCCGTAAGGAGCAGAGTTTGCAAGCTCATCCTTAATTTCGCCATCTTCAATAATGCGGCCTTGCTCGATATCAACTAAGAACATCTTTCCTGGTTGCAAACGACCCTTGCGTTCGATGTTGTCAGCAGGGATATCAAGTACTCCGACCTCTGATGCAAGAACAACAAATCCATCTTTAGTAACCCAGAAACGTGATGGGCGTAAGCCATTGCGATCAAGCACCGCACCAACTTGATGTCCATCTGTAAATGTCACACAAGCAGGTCCATCCCACGGCTCCATCATCGATGCATGGAACGCATAGAAGTCGCGACGGTTCTGCGGCATGGTTGCGTGGTTTTCCCATGCTTCTGGAATCATCATCAAAACTGCATGTGGCAATGAGCGTCCACCTAGATAAAGCAGTTCAAGTACCTCATCAAATGAAGCTGAGTCAGAGCCTGACATTTCAACTATTGGGAATAAACGCTTTAAATCCCCAGGAATCAAATCACTTGCAAGCAATGATTCGCGAGCGCGCATCCAGTTGCGATTTCCCTTAACTGTATTGATCTCACCATTGTGCGCAATAAAGCGGTAAGGGTGAGCCAATGGCCACGATGGAAAAGTATTTGTAGAAAAACGTGAGTGAACTAATGCAAGCGGTGAAACTACGCGCTCATCGGAAAGCTCTGGGAAAAACTCTTCGAGCTGACCCGTAGTAAGCATTCCCTTGTAAACAATCGTCTGTGAAGACAATGATGGGAAGTACAAATCAAGTGCATGCTCTGCACGCTTGCGTAAACAGAAAGCTAAGCGATCAAGCGCAATTCCTGTTTCGCCATTCTTGCCGGCAACAAATACCTGATGAAAATCTGGCATAACTGACAGTGCAGTCTTACCTAATGACGAAGAGTTAATTGGAACTTCGCGCCATCCAAGAACAACTAAGCCCTCTTCTTCGGCAATCTTTGCAATATCTGCCTTTATATCGGCGCCTTGCGCAACAAATGCGATTCCAGTTGCGTATGCATTAGCGGAAGGTAGTTTGAAATCAACAACAGCTTGATAGTAAGCATCTGGAACGCGAATCAGAATTCCTGCACCATCGCCGCTATCTGGTTCTGCACCAGATGCACCACGGTGTTCAAGGTTTCGAAGAGCGGTAAGCGCCTTTGCAACGATCTCGTGTGTTGCTACCTTGTTTAAGGTCGCAACCATTGCAACACCACATGCATCATGTTCATTGGCAGGGTTGTAGAGCCCTTGTGCCTGTGGATAATTGGATGCAAGTGCCATGGGCTTCGCTCCTACGGGATTGTCCTACGTGTACAGGGACATCCTTGGCCCGCCTTGCTTAGTGCGAAATCGTAGCAACAAGTAGGTGGAAGAGAAGCCTTACGGGGTAGAAATTACAGGCCAGATATGTTGGCAAGCTGCCCAATTCCAGCGGTGATCGCCATACCTAGGCAGCCACCGATCATGACTCGAACAGTGGGAGCCACAACCTTGGAGCCTGAAGTTCGAGCAGAAACAACGCCGGTTAGTAAAAGGCCGCCCATGGTGAAGCCGATGATGCTCCACGCCTTTGCGCCAAGGGTTGGTGCGAATGCGCCAAGGAATGGGATCAAACCACCCAAAGTAAATGAGATCGCCGATGCTATAGCTGCCTGTACTGGACGAGCCTTGGTGTGTGGATGCTGTCCAAGCTCATCGCGAAGGTGAGCCTCTAATGGATCTTTGCGGTGCATCTCAAGGGCAACCTGCAAAGCAAGTTCAGGGGTTAATCCACGACTTATATAAATATGTTGAAGCTCTTGAAGTTCGCCCTCTGGGTCAAGTGCCAGATGCTCGATCTCCAATAAGCGATCTGATTCCTCAACATCATTTTGGGAACGCACTGAAACATATTCGCCGACCGCCATGGACATCGCACCAGCTGTAATTCCCGCAATACCTGCAGTTACTAAGAAATCATTTTTGCCAGCAGCTGCCACACCAATCATGAGTGAAGCTGTTGAAACCAGACCATCATTTGCACCTAGTACCGCGGCGCGTAACCAGCCAGCTCGATGGGTGCGATGTTCAAGGTTTCTTTTGTAGACCTCTTCTAAACTCATAGATCGAGCCTACCTGAAAGCTACCCCTGTTTTTTTGAGGCGCGAGCGAAAAATATAAGCGCCATCAGGGCGACGATCACACTCACCCACACATTTACGCGTAATCCGCCCACGGTATTAGCTGCATCAATCCGGATTTGCTCGATGAAAAATCGGCCTAAGCAATAGGAAAAGACATAGGCTGCAAAAACTTGTCCCGCCTTTAGGCTCTTTGAAAAAGAAATAAGTAGGATCGCAATCAATGTGCACCAGATCGCTTCATATAAAAATGTTGGGTGAAAAGATTCAAATTGGCTATAACCATATGGGCGATATCGAGATGGAACATCCAGCGCCCACCATGTATCTAATGGACGACCAAATAATTCTCCATTGAACCAATTTCCAAAACGCCCGATAGCTTGAGCAAAGAGAATGCCTGGAGCTAGCGCATCTGCAAAAACCGCAAAGGATGGAAGCTGTACTCGCTGTGCAAGCGATCTGTATCGAAGATAAGCAGCAAGTAGACCTATAGAAATTGCTCCCCAGATACCTAATCCACCTTGCCAAATTTTGAAGGCATCTAGTGGATGGCCGTTACTACCGAAATAGGCAGCAGGTGAAGAGATCACGTGATACAGCCGACCACCAATTACTCCAGCAGGAACCGCGGTGATTGCAACTTCCGAGACGACATGTGCACCTAGTGGAGCCGCGGCTCGAAACCGCTTATCCCCCAACCAGATTGCAACAACAACACCAGCGATGATGCACAGTGCGTAAAAGTGAATTGTTAATGGCCCAATCTCTAACGCCGATTTACTTGGCGTTGGAAAGGCAAGCAACAAGATTTAAGCAGCCTCTACAGCAGCTTTGAATTCAGCAAGGTTGAAATCTGGGCTCTTTCGTTCCCACAATTTGCCGTTTATGAAAACAGTAGGTGTTCCTTGAACTCCGTACTTACCCATTGAATCGTAATTTGCCTTTACCAATTCAATCTTGGAACCCTTGTTTACACAATCTGCAAACTTAGTGGATTTGATTCCAATCTTCGTTGCGATGTCAATGAGCTTTTGATTGCTCCAGAATCCAGAGTTTTCCAATGGAGATTGGACCGCATATAACGCGTGGTGGAAATCAATGTACTGACCTTCATCGGCGGCACAAAATGATGCATTGGCAGCGCGAACTGATTCATCACCCAAGAATGACAACACGTGGAAACGCACAGTTGCCTTCTTGTCACGAATCAAAGATTCAAGGTAATCGCCATTTGCATCCTCAAAGTTTTTACACACAGGACACTGTGGATCTTCCCAAACATCAATCACAGTTGCCGCACCTGGATTCAGCACGATCGCTGATCCATTAGCTGGGTCAATTGTCGAAGTGACGGCAGGCTTTAACTTTGTTCCATCAAGTGCGGCAAGAGATGCATTCTCTTTATTGTTCTGGCCCATTAATGAAAAGACGACTCCTGTTACGACAACCAATAAGACCATCGATATGACGATCCAACGTGTTGTGTTGTCCTGAGCCTTCGCCTGTTGCTTAGCCATCATTACTCCTCCACCACTGCTTTTTCAAAGGAAAGTTTTCCGTATGGGAAAAGGTATAGATAAAGGGCTGCAAGAGCCAAACCTAAATCGCGCATTATTTCTATGAAGTAAGTCCTATGAACCTGGGCGGCCAAAGATGGGTCAATCTCCCCGCCCCCACCGAAGCAGCCACAGTCAATCAATAGTCCTCGAGCCCACACTGAAGCGATTGCGGCGATAAAGATAAGCATGATGAGGCCACCAACGATGGCGGCTGGACGCACCAAAATTCCAATAATCAAAAGCAATGCGATCGCCACTTCAAGCCATGGCAACGCGTAACCGATTAAATGCGCAATGTTTGCTGGGAGAATTTTGTAAGCGGCCACAGCATTTGCTGAATCAGTTGGCTTATTTAATTTCAGTCCGCCAGCCACAAGCAGTACTCCGCCCAATACCAAACGAGCCAATAATGTTATTACTGGTTGAAATCGAGCATTTAAGTTTTTCATCGTCCTTCACGAACTCCTAGCGCCAATTCAGAGGCAAGATGCGAAATTGCATCAAGTCCTTCTTGCTCGCTCTTGGCTTCAAGCAATAACTTGATAAATGCAGAACCAACAATTACACCATCGGCATATGCAGCCAATGATTTTGCTTGCTCGCGAGTTGAAACACCTAAGCCAACCGAGATTGGTAAATCGGTAACTGTTCTAACTCGTGCGACTAAATCAGCAGCACCGGTTGAAACGCTATTGCGAGTTCCAGTTACACCCATCAAACTTGCTGCATAAACAAAGCCACCAGTTTTTGAAGTAACTTCGGCAAGACGCGCATCCTTTGTGCTTGGCGCAACAACATAGATCGGATTGATCTGAGCCTTTGTAGTTGCGGCAAGCCAACCATCTGACTCTTCGATAGTTAGATCAGGGGTAATTACTCCGGATCCGCCATTGTCTGCTATTGCTTGCGCAAACTTTTCAACACCATACTTTTGAATGGGATTCCAGTAGGTCATGACAACCGCTGCTACCCCAGTGCTTGAAGCTTCCTTCAGCGCCGCAAATACATCTGCAGCATTAGTTCCAGCTTTTAATGAGATATCTGCAGCCTCTTGAATTACCGGTCCATCCATCACTGGATCGCTGTATGGAAAACCGATTTCAATTGCATCTACACCAGATGCTGCTAATGCTTGAATAGCTTTCGCACATCCGGATTGAGATGGAAAACCAGCTGGAATGTATGCAATGAGCGCCGCACGATTTTCGGCACGGACCTTTTCCATTACTGAATCTAATTGAGTCATCACAGCGGAATTCCAAAGTATTCAGCTGCCGTTTGTACATCCTTATCGCCACGTCCAGATAAGTTGATGAGCAAATTCGCATCTGGCCCTAGCTCTTTACCGATAACAATCGCTCCTGCCAATGCATGCGCAGTCTCAATCGCCGGAATAATGCCTTCAGTTTTGCTCATTAAAGCAAAGGCAGCCATCGCTGCATCATCATTGATCGCGCGATACTCAGCGCGTCCAATGTCATGCAGGTAAGCGTGCTCTGGACCAACACCTGGGTAATCAAGCCCTGCTGAAATTGAATGCGACTCGATTGTTTGTCCATTTGCATCTTGCAATACATAAGAACGAGTTCCATGGAGAACTCCCGGAGATCCACCTGTGATCGTTGCTGCGTGACGACCAGTTTCGACTCCATCCCCACCTGCTTCAAGTCCAATGAGACGAACACCTGAATCTGGAATAAATGCGTTGAAGATTCCAATTGCATTTGAGCCACCACCAACGCACGCAAGAATCGCATCAGGCAATCGGCCGGTTAGAGTCAACATTTGCTCGCGCGCTTCTTCGCCAATGATTTTATGAAAATCACGAACCATTGTTGGGAAGGGATGTGGTCCTGCAACCGTTCCTAATAGGTAGTGGGTATCTGCAACATTTGTTACCCAGTCGCGCATCGCTTCATTGATCGCATCTTTTAATGTCTTTGACCCTGAAGTAACTGGAACAACTTCAGCACCGAGCAACTTCATGCGTGCAACATTGAGCGCTTGACGACGTGTGTCCTCTTCGCCCATGTATACAACGCAATCAAGTCCCATCAATGCTGCAGCGGTAGCAGATGCAACACCGTGTTGTCCGGCGCCGGTTTCGGCGATGATGCGTTTCTTGCCCATGCGCTTTGTTAATAACGCCTGACCTAAAACATTGTTGATCTTGTGGCTACCTGTGTGATTGAGATCTTCACGCTTTAAAAAGATGCTTGCCCCACCTGCGTGTTCAGAAAAACGTTTTGCTTCTGTGATGATGCTTGGGCGACCGGTGTAGCTGCGATGTAGTTCTGCAAGTTCACCCAAAAACTCAGGATCTTTTTGGGCCGAGTTGTGCGCGGCCTCTAACTCTTCAAGCGCCCCAATTAATGCCTCCGGAACGAAACGTCCACCATATTCTCCAAAGTGGCCGATAGCGCTCATGAGTTAAAGCCTACCTAGCAATTGGTTGATCGCAACACGAGGATCACCTGCACGAACCAACGCCTCGCCTACAAGTATGGCGGTTGCGCCATGGCTGTGCGCAAATGCAACCTCTTCGCGGGTAGAAATTCCTGATTCGGCAACTCGTGCAATTGATGAGGGAATTTGAGGAATTAATTGAGCAAATGCTTGTGCATTAACATCAAGTGTCTTCAAATTACGTGAATTAACACCAATGATGTCAGGAGAAATATCTGCCGCGCTTTCAAGTTCTAATGGGGTGTGAACTTCAATTAATGCGCGCATTCCAAGCTCTTTGGATAGATGAAAGTAATCTTCAAGTTGATTCTTACTTAGGGCGGCAACAATTAGCAAGACAACATCTGCACCATGTGCACGTGCTTCATAGAACTGATAATCATCAATCATGAAATCTTTACGCAAGATGGGAAGGTCAACCGCTTTGCGTACTGCATCTAAATCAGCCAGTGATCCACCAAAGCGACGTTGCTCAGTCAAAACGCTTATGACAGATGCGCCGGCTTCTTCATACTGTGCGGCAAGGCCAGCTGGGTCGGAAATTGCAGCAAGTGCCCCCTTGCTAGGTGAGGATCTCTTTACTTCGGCAATTACAGAAATATCTTCAGTTAAAAGAGTTGGTAGACAATCACGCACTGCTGGTGCCTGTTCAAGTTGTTCGTGTAGCTGGCCCATTGGTAAACGTCGAGCTGCTAAATCTTCACGTACACCTTCAATAATCGAATCAAGCACACTCATTGATGCAGATCCTCAGTTGGATCAATTCCCTTATCTAAAGCGCTCCAGGAATTAAGAACTCGGGGCTTTCGTTCGTAACGAGAGGAAAGATTGAATTTACGACCAATCAAGACAACCAGCACCATGACGATGACCGCCATGCCTACGATTGTTAAGTAATCCTTCATCGCGCATTCCCTAAACGGTTAGCTGCATGAATTGCAGTTAGAACCGCTGCTGCTTTATTGCGACATTCCTGGTTTTCAGATTCAGGATCAGAGTCTGCAACGACACCAGCACCTGCTTGAACATAAGCAGTTCCTTCATGCAATAAAGCCGTTCGGATAGCGATACAGGTATCTAAATTTCCGGTGAAATCAATGTAACCAACGATTCCCCCATAAACACCACGACGGGTCGTTTCAAGCTCTTCAATGATCTCCATCGCACGCGGTTTTGGCGCTCCCGACAATGTTCCTGCAGGAAATACTGAAAACAGGGCATCTACAGGCGTTGCCTTGTCGGCAAGTTTTCCAATTACCGTCGAAACAATATGCATCACATGTGAATATCGCTCGATGTGCATGAAATCCACAACCTCAACTGAACCAGGTGCGCAGACTCGTCCTAAATCGTTACGTCCAAGATCTACAAGCATTAAGTGCTCTGCGCGCTCTTTAGGATCTGCAAGCAGCTCTTCTGCCAGACGATGATCCTCTTCTGGGTTTGCAGAACGTTTTCTTGTTCCAGCGATTGGATGGATCATTACATCCTTTTGGTTGACCTTAACTAATGCCTCTGGACTTGAGCCAACAATTTCAATTCCATCTGTAAATCGGAATAAGTACATATACGGCGATGGATTGTTTAGGCGCAACATTCGATACACATCAATTGCATCTGCTGTGCATGGCATCGCAAAGCGCTGTGAAAGCACTACTTGAAAAGCCTCGCCGGCAAGGATCTCTTCCTTAACCTTTGCAATGTTTTCCTTGAATTGATCCCCTGAAATATTGCCTTCGTAATCAGGTAAAGAAAAATCCGGAATAGATGTTGCATCTCCGGTTAAGGGAGTCGATAGATCGGCTTGCATGCGATCTAGTCGCTCAACACTTGATGCGTACGCCTCATCAATTCGATCATCGCTGCCATCCCAGTTGATTGCATTTGCGATCAAGGTAATGGTGCCATCACTGTGATCGAGCACTGCAAGATCACTTGTTAACATAAATGAAAGTTCAGGAAGTGGAATATCTTTTGCCGTTAAATCAGGTAAACGTTCTAGTCGACGAACAACGTCGTAACCCATGAAACCAACAAGACCTCCAGTAAGTGGTGGCAATCCTGCGATCTTTGGTGATTTCAAATGTGCAGCAGAAAGTCGCAACGCCTCCAGTGGATCAATTCCAGTTGGTGCACCGGCAGGTGCGGTCCCTTGCCAAAATGCCAAACCATCTCTTTCGCTGAGTGTTGCCTCGCTGCGTACGCCAATAAATGAGTATCGTGACCAAGCTCCACCATGTTCTGCGGATTCAAGTAAAAATGTATTTTCCGCACTCTTTGCTAATTTGCGATAAACACCTAACGGAGTTTCGCCATCTGCGAGCAAGCGACGAGAAACTGGAATTACATTTGAAACCTTCGCATAAGCGCGAAACTCTTCGATGTTCATTTACTTGCCAAGTTCTAATGGAGTGTGAAAACAGCTTCGATCCCCTGTGTGGCACGCAGCACCGGTTTGAATGACCTTCACAAGCAGCGCATCTCCATCACAATCAAGAGCTATGGATTGAACATCTTGATAATGACCAGAGGTTGCACCTTTCACCCAAAGCTCATTGCGACTTCGGCTCCAATAAGTTGCCTTACCTGTCGATATGGTCAATGCCAATGATTCAGAATTCATGTACGCCAACATCAGTACTTCATTGTTTGTAACATCTTGAACAATCGCAGGAATTAATGCAGCGGGATCCTTAAGCAACGCTTCAACTTGAGGATCGATTGTCGTCATGTGCTTATTCTGCCTTAACGAGCAGCCAGCGTGCGCACCGGATAATTATGCTTGCCCAGGTAGGACTTCACATCTCCTATGCGGTGAATTCCGAAGTGAAAAACGCTAGCTGCAAGTAGTGCATCAGCTCCTGCATCGAGGGCGGCGGAGAAATCTTCAAGACTGCCAGCACCACCGCTTGCGATTAATGGAACCTTTGAAACCGCCCGAACCGCGGTGATCATTCCAATGTCATATCCGGCACGTGTGCCATCGGCATCCATTGAATTGAGCAGAATCTCGCCAACGCCTAGAGCGCACGCCTTTTCGACCCAAGCTAGAGCATCTAATCCGGCACTTTGTCGGCCACCATGGGTTGTTACCTCAAAGCCGGATTCGGTATTTGCGCGACGTGCATCAACTGAAATTACCAACACTTGAGAACCAAATCGATCTGCAATTTCAGCAATTAATTCGGGACGTGCAATTGCAGATGTATTAATCGAAACCTTGTCAGCGCCTGCTCGAAGCAAACGATCAACATCTTCGACGCTGCGAATTCCACCGCCAACAGTAAGTGGAATAAAAACTTGTTCTGCGGTGCGACGAACCACATCCAATGTCGTTTCACGACCTGCAACACTTGCTGAAATATCTAAAAATGTGAGTTCATCAGCACCTTCGAGGTTGTACAGCGATGCCATCTCAACCGGGTCGCCCGCATCGACAAGATCGGTGAAGTTAACGCCCTTAACTACACGTCCATCTGTTACATCCAGACACGGAATTATGCGGACAGAAAGCGTCATTTACCGCTGACCTTTAGAGCTTGTTCTAATGTGAACTTGCCTGCGTATAAAGCCTTACCAACAATCGCACCTTCAACGCCCGTGCTTACAAGTGCAGCAAGAGCTGCGATGTCATCTAGAGATGATATTCCGCCACTTGCTATAACAGGTTTGGAAGTCGCAGCACATACAGATTTCAATAACTCGATATTCGGGCCGCCTAATGTTCCATCCTTTGCAACATCGGTTACGACATAACGTGCACAGCCATCGCGATCAAGACGTGCCAAGGTTTCAAAAAGATCTCCACCCTCTTTAGTCCAGCCACGTGCTGCAAGTGTGTGTCCTCGAACATCTAGGCCAACAGCGATGCGATCTCCATGTTCTGCAATTACTCGCGCAGTCCATTCTGGATCTTCAAGTGCCGCGGTTCCTAAATTAACTCGGCGGCAACCTGTTGCAAGTGCACGCTTGAGCGATTCATCATCGCGAATTCCACCAGAGAGTTCCACCTTGATATCCAGTGTGCCAACAACTTCTGCGAGCAGTGCCGAATTTTCTCCGCGACCAAAGGCAGCATCGAGATCTACAAGGTGTAGCCATTCAGCACCCGCTGCTTGAAAATCAAGTGCGACATCTAAAGGTGCGCCGTACACGCTTTCCTTTTCTAATTCGCCTTGGACTAATCGAACTGCGCGACCATCTTTAACATCAACTGCTGGCAATAGTTCTAGGTAGCTCATAGCGATCCCACCCAATTCTTAATGAGCGCTAATCCAGCTGCACCTGATTTTTCTGGGTGGAACTGAGTTGCACTGATGTATCCATCTTCAACTGCAGCTAAGAACTTTTCACCATGCGTGCTCCAGGCTTGCGTTGTTCCTACAGAACTCTTTGCTGCATAGGAGTGCACGAAGTAAAAGGATTCACCTTCGACACCTTTAAATAGGGTCGAAGTAGAAGAAGCCTCAACTGTGTTCCATCCCATGTGCGGAAGAATTGGTGCTTCTAACTTTGAAACGGTGCCTTGCCAAATTCCGATACCTGCGTGAGCGCCATTCTCAGAATGTTCGGTGCCTTCGCTAAACATAATTTGCATTCCGATACAGATTCCCAAAGTTGGACGTTCTTTTGCTAAACGCTCGCGAACAATTGCAGCACCATCGACAGCGTTCAATCCATTCATACATGCCGCAAAAGCACCAACGCCTGGAACTACTAAACCTTCTGCCTCGAGTGCTACTGCGCGATCTGATGTAACAACTACATCTTTTCCTGCAGTTGCAAATGCACGTTCAGCGGATCGTAGATTTCCAGATCCGTAATCAAGAATTGCTATCAAAGAGAACCTTTTGTTGATGGGATTCCGGCAACTCTGCCATCAAGTGAAACCGCATCACGCAAAGCGCGTGCGACAGCCTTGAACTGTGCTTCAAAAACGTGGTGTGCATTGCGACCTTCGAGTACACGAATATGTAATGCGATGCGAGCTTCTGCAACGATTGACTCCCAGATGTGCTTTCCAAGAGTTGTATCAAAGGTTCCAATGAGTTCAACGATCTCTGGTTGACGGTGAACTAGATATGGGCGACCTGATAGATCTACCGCAGCCTGAACTAGAACCTCATCCAGCGGAACCATTGAATCTCCAAAGCGACGAATGCCTGCTTTGTCACCAAGTGCTTCGCGAAGAGCTTGGCCGAATGCAAGAGAGGTGTCCTCAACTGTGTGGTGTGAATCGACATCGACATCACCAGTTGTCTTTACAGTTAGATCAAAGCCTGAGTGCTTACCCAATTGAGACATCATGTGGTCAAAGAATGGAACCCCAGTTGCAACATCGATGATGCCTTGACCATCGAGATTGATCTCAACGAGTACATGTGACTCTTTAGTCTTTCTTTCGACGCGTGCTGTTCTCATGGGTCTCTCCTTTAAACGAGCTCTTTGAGGGCTGAAATAAACAAATTGTTTTCGGCTTCATTGCCAATGGTCACTCTTAAGTACCCTGATAATCCCACATCTCGAATCAGAACACCCTTTTCAAGCATCGCAGCCCACAGTTGTGGCGCATCCTGCTTAAATCCAGTGAATAAAACAAAGTTTGCACTGCTTGGAATCGTGGTGAGCCCCATATCGTGAAGCGCTTGAACAACGGTTGCTCGTGCCGCAATCAGAGTAGAAACCCCACCAAGTAATTCAGCGCGATGGTCAATCGCAACTTCAGCTGCCGCCTGAGTCAACGCGCTGAGGTGATACGGCAAGCGAACAATCATCATCGCATCCTTTACCGCTGGGTCACTTACTAAATAACCAACGCGAGCACCTGCAAAGGCAAAGGCC
>JACCDQ010358915.1_pt1 | contig 14275 bp, 23 predicted proteins | sample 7446031 | NCBI WGS metagenome assembly JACCDQ01 (sample SAMN15323442, study PRJNA562643) | freshwater metagenome | isolation source: river surface water | place: USA:Blue River Watershed | collected 2017-08-17 | reverse complement strand
TGTCGTAGCTATTCTTTACTTTGAGGATGTCTTCCATAAGATCTTTCCACCCTTGAGTGGACATCATATCGAAGGCATCATCGTAGAATTTACTTAAATCTTGTTGTACTTCAGAGGATTGTTCCATATCTATGGAGTCCTATATAGTTAATAAGAACGTAATGTATACTATTTTTTACGTCTTGTCAATAGTTTTTGTATACTTTTACGTAAATATTTTACTCTTCAGCAGGCTCAGGCGTATTGCCTTCTTCCAACCATTTCAAATAGGCTTTTTGATTTTTTGTTTCAGAAATCTTACGTTTAGTTTCGTCTGACAATTTACGTCCTCTTTGTGCATCGCCTACTTTCTTACGGGTTTCAGCGGATAGTTTTGTACCTAGTTTAGCTTGCCTTAGTTTTTCACGGTGTTCTGGTGTAAATTCAGGTACATTTGGCTTTCTTGCCATTTGTTCTTTAACTTCTTCAGAATAATTTTCTTTAGCTAAGCTATATGTTTTAGAGTTTATCTTATGATTACGATCTTCGTGACTCATTAAGAAGAACGCTCTGGTCATAGCTCCACCATATATTTTCCACAACATCCAGTGAGCAATATAATGCTGTCTTGGAGTTAGTTTAATAATATTTGATTTTGCATTAGAGCCACCTAAACTTTTAGGAAGAATATGATGGCGTTCTGTATAACCAGAGATTTCTTGTTCTTTTAATGAATCAATAAACTTATCATATCGTTTCTGGTAATGCAGGCTCATCTGGAGGAAGAGGAACGTTACCCTCGTTTAACCATTTTTGATATTGTAAAAAATCTGTGTTGGCGGGGTCGAAGGGGATGCAAGCGCCATCACTCAATCGAATACAACAATTTGCAATATTGCCAGATAGATCAAGACATTGTTTATACATTTACAGCTCCGAAGATAGAGTAAACACGTTTGCGTTGTTATATCTAGAAAAGTAAAGTCTTCCAGATGTCAGACCAGACCAAGAACTTGTGGCAACCAATAAAGCATTAGAAGAATAACCGTAAAGTGTTCCAACAGTAGCAGATGATTGTGTCTGGTCTGCTGTGTAAATGTCTGACACCGAATAAACTCCAGTCAGCCCAACCGTAGGCGCGGCTCTTGGAGTCACTTGCATACCAATGGTAAAGATCATGGATGTTGACCCGTTGGCAATGGCTTGAGCATTTGTGCTTGTTTGATAATACCGCTGACACAAAGCCAACTCAGCACCATACGGGCGGTAGTCAAACGATGTGGCTGTGCTGCCTTTTTCTAGTTGGACTCCTGTGATGTAGAAGGTGGCTCCGTTTGTGGAAATCCAGTTTGTCGAACCCGTAACGTGCTGATAGCCACCAGTTAGCCATGTGTTTGTTGTTGCGTTTGAATATGTTGAACCAGAACCCAAGTCTAAAATGACATATAGACCAATCCCGTTTGTTTTTAGCCAAGTCCCACTTGTATCACCTGTTACCGTGATTGATTTTTGCTCCCATGTGTTCGAGGAGTTAATTGTGTAGGTAAACAAATAGCTTCTGTCATATGCGCCGTTGTTGAGGGATCCACTATATGTTCCTGTTACGCTAGACCGCACCCAGAATGATAGGGTAACAGTTGATGCTCCAGCAGCGCCCCATCCAAGGTCTGCTACGTTATACCCTTCAACAACTTGTGCGCACCAATACAAATCTCCCGCAGCTATCGAAGCATCGGCAGTTGTAACGGTGAATAAGTTTGAGTTTGTGAATCCAGATGGAGCTACCGTTGATTGTTGAGATGTAAAAACACCGCCCCCAGTGCCAAAGAATTTCATTCTATCTACTGCATATGTGCCCACATTACTGGCCACTGGAGAAGATGCGGAACCCCGCTGGTCAATCATCATCGCACCGTTGATGATGCGGTTCTTGAAGCCGTTAATACCGCTAGTACCTGTAATTGCATTCACATAAGCAGTTGTAGCTACTTTAGTGCTGTTATCTCCTGCTGTCTGCGTAGTCGCTACAACACCTGAGTTGATTGTCGTAGTAACTGTAGCTGCTGAACCTGTAGTGTTTTGATTTAGTGTTGGGATGTCCGCAGCAACTAAAGCTCGGAAGGTTGGAACACCTGAGGAACCATTAGGAGCAGCTAAGACATAATTAGCTGTCTTAGAAGCATAAGGGTTTAAAGTATCCCCGTAACCTGAGGCAAGGTCTATAGTGCCACTGGTAGAGATAGTTCCACCTGACAAACCAGTACCAGCTGTAATAGATGTTACAGTGCCTGTGTTAGTTGTATATCCTGAAGGGTTAGAAGCAGCGTAAGCGCCTAAGGCTGTTAAAGCCCCTGCTGCTGATGTAGCCCCTGTACCGCCATTAGCGATAGGTAATGTACCGTTAACGCCAGCTGTGAGAGATACAGTGTTCTTTTCCCACAAAGAAGTAGAACTATTGTAAACAATGGTCTGACCTGTAGTGGGAGATTGAGCTGATACGTTATGGAGTTCATCTAGCTCATAGCCGTTCTGAACCTTAACGAAGATCTTACCGTGAATAGCGTGAGCGTACTCTACGATACCTACATATACTAAATGCGTAGGAGCGTAAGGCTTAGTTGTTGTTACACTACCCGCTGTAGAGCCGCTCAAGTACAGTTGTGCACCGTCTGTGTAAGCTGATGTATCAATGTCGGAAATTAGACCGATAATTGTTACATGACCATTAGAGTTGTTAGCTAGATCAGCTGTAATCATGCCCAATGTCTGAGCTGAAGAGCCGTCTGTAGTGGCAATAGCCTTAGTTACAGTAGGAATCTGCCCAGTAGCGCCAGACATATAGACTACAGTACCTTTGGTGAGCGTAGCGCCTGTTGTGTTACGTACTACAACCAATACGTTAGTTGTGGAAGCCGCTGTAGCTACACTTAGGTCTCTAGTAGCGCCTGTACCTGAAACTGTAACGCTACCATCAGTAGAGGTAATTGTATCTAGAGCACCAATGCTAGAAGCAGTCAATACAACAGCTCCTGTACTACCGTTGACTGAAGTAACTACATCAGTTTGGTCAATCTTTTGCCAAGTTGATCCATTGTAGATAGCCCAATCGCCTATTTGCCAATCAGTAACACCATCTAAGTTAGTCGAACCAGCCGTGCTGACAACGTAATACCAGCCTTTTGTGCCTGTACTAGAAGTAAGTGTTGGACTGTTAGTTGAAGCGTTCCAAGTACCTTTATAAGTCAGGCCACCAGAGATGTTATCAATCTGTGTTTGGAGGTCAGCAAGAGCGTCTACAACGTATTGGCTAGTACCGCCACCATTACCGATGACTTTAATCTTCTCAGCTACGTCAAATGGAACTACTTCACCAACATTCAGCTCTTGACCGTCTGTAAGCTTGATAATGAGGCAACCATCGAAATCAATGTGAGCGTCTTGAACGCCTACACCGTCTTGACCTCGCTCACCTGCCTTACCGTTAAAGCCATCGCGTCCATCACGACCATCTTTACCGTCTTTACCATTGATACCATCTTTACCAGCCTTACCATCGAGGCCATTCTTACCGTCTTTTCCATCTTTGATGGTCTTAACGCGGGCTTCAACGATTTCAGCGGAACTATCGACACGCTTGAGCATATCAGCTTCGATACGCTTCAAAGCTTGCAACACTAAGTCTACATTCTCAGCAATTTTCTGCTTCTGAACAGCTTTAGCCTCTTTAACGGAGGCTTGTACACTATCCAAAACAGCTAATTGCTGCTCTGGAGTCATGTTTTTAAGTAGAACTTCTTGAGTTAGCTTCTTAATGTCCATTATTCAACTTTTCTTGGAGTTTAGAGAGGAAATCTTCTTCCATTCCACCCAGTTTGTTCCTGCTCTCGGACATCTGCATCTCAACAATCTTAGATTTGTTCTTGATGTCAGCTTCCTTGAGCTGCAATTCAGCTATTTTAACACGTCTGTCGAACTCTCGGCTAGCTAATTCATCATTATTAGGTAAGTTTTGAGTCAAGGCAGATGCAATTTTAGCTTCAACTTCCTTAGGTTTCAACTGAGCGTCCACCATAGTGCTCATAGCCTCAGCTTTATTGCGTTCAGCTTGTGTAGAATTGACTGCAATCTGAGCTTGGAGGTTCTGCATTGTCAACACTTGTTGCTGTTGCTGCAAAGCCTGTGCTTGTGGGTCAGGTTGAGCCATTTGCTCCAAAGCTGCAATCATCTCAGCACGGTTAGACAAGCTAGAGTTAGCAATCACACCTTTCAAGATCAAAGGCAACACTGGAGTGTTAGGGCCTAAGGTCTGCAAGAGAGCGATAAACTGAGATTGTTCGTACTCACGAGCCATGATACCCAAGGTAGCCGTAGGTACGAAGTTCAAGTCAGCTGAAGGATAACGCTCAGGGTCGAACTGCATGAAGCGGAAAGCTGCCTTCTTGATGAAAGGAGACAGGAAATCCTCTTGGAAGTTCGTTAAGGTACGCTTATTCTTCTTAATCAGAGAAGCCACAGCCATCGAGATACCGCCTTGGGAAGCATCACGAGAGACTTGTGAGATCATGCCATTGGTGTCCATAGTACCAGTAGCCTGCAAGAGCATACGCTCGAAGTTCTGAGCAGCTGCTGGAGCATTACCATCGGTACTACCGAACTTAAACGGCATCATAATCTCAGATGGATTACCGTTAGTGAGGAGAGCTTTACCGGGTTTAACTTCGAACTTAGCACCACGAGGCAGACGAGTAGCATCCATAGCGATCATGGGCGATGTAGTCAAAGCCAATGAGTCGAGGTAAGCACGATACTGAGCGTCGATGGCTTTTTGCATGTTGTAAGCCTTCTCAACCACACCACGACCCAACAGACGGTTAGGTACAGTATCGTCTTGATACGACATGATAGGACGATCCTTCATCATGTAAGGATTCTCTTCAGCCTTCAAGAGCAGAGAACCATTACCGATAACGATGATAGCTTCTACGAGATCAGAGTAGTCATCAGCTGTTGAGTCTTCAGGGAAGAGGTCTACAACTTCCTTACCGTCATTCTCAAATTGCATCAAGTACTCACGAGGCACTAGACCGTAATACGTGATGATTGTAGCTTTGTTGTCTTGGAACTGACGGAGTTCTTGAGTAGCCTCTAGAGAATCATCGTCCATGTAAGGAGAGATGTCTACCTTGCGATAGATACCTGCTTCCATACCAGCTACGATCTTATGTAAGCTCACAGGCTTCTCAATAGCTACACCCATACAATCATCCACTGATGTACCGTTAGGATCAAACAAGAAGTTCTTAGGGTTGATAGGGTTCAAGGAGACAGAGATACGATCCTTCTCTGTGACACCGATGGCTGCTTGGCCTGTAACGCCGGGAATAGGCTGAGTAGTTGGGATGTACTCTTTGACTGTCTTAACGACCAACTCACCGATACCTGTACCGTAGATCTTAGCCATCAAACCAATCTGGTCGATACTCTTACGGATCTTGTCCTTAGCGAAGTCATCCATCATCATACGTTTCAAGTCTTGAACGTCGATAGGATTACCATTCACATCCTTGACATCATCTTCAATGTCGAAGAACTCACCTTGACCGAAGATGGCTTCCATGATCTCAGCGTGGCTAGTCTCAACAGCTTGCTGAGTAGCAGGGGAGATGATACGTGAACGCTCAGATTCACGGGTGGAGTCAGAAGCTTCCCATTGACCACGGAAGATACGCTCATACTCTTCCCATGAGTCCATGTAGTTATGGTCACGGAAGTCACGCCAACGCTCGATGTGATCCATCACCCAAGAGACTAACTCTTTGTCGCTCTCTGACGGCTCTTCAAACTGAGCATCGTTACTATTGTTTTCTTCTATCATTAGGTGTTCACCTTAGTAAATTGGGTGGAATATATCACAAAAGTTGTAGTTTGTCAATAGCCTGAGATAACATCTAAGACAATATGTTCATCGTCTTCGTAGTCTTGTTGGTAGTTAGACATAGCCAGCTGGTCTACGTAAGCCAAGGAGTCAATCAAGTCATCGTGAACCCCTGTGGCAGGGAACATAATGAACTGATCCTCAAATTGCTTCCAGTCTTCCTCTTTGTTCAAGGAGATACGTCCATGCTCAAAGCGACCTTGTAAGGCCCATACGACCCTATCTGTCTTCTTTTTGTTACCATGCGTGAGGTCATGGATGTGAGAATAGACGTTATTCTTCCTCATCAAGTCCTGAAGGTAGTGCATCACAGCATTCTTCAAGGCTCCTCGTTCAATACCTACAGCTACAGGTTGATACTCTTTGATAGCTAAAAGGATCTTGGAGGCAGTCTCTCGGATGTCCCAACGACCATGAATGATCTTCTTGACCCACCAGTCACCATTATCTAGGATCTTACAGACGGTAATAGCTGATTCGTCTAGACGCTTCTTAGAGGCTCCAGCATTCTTAGCTACATCCTCGAAACCAGCTAAGTCGATAGCGATAACGTAGTCACCGTACTGAGGCTCATCCTTGTACTTCAACCACTCTTGTTTGAATAGATCGCTACCAGCTGTATCGAAGGAAGAGAGATATTCTTGTTTAAATGCAAAAGAGCTAAGAGTACGCTCAGCTGCCTCAATTTCCTTAGGATCAATAGTCTCATTGTCCTTGGTGGTGTAGTGCCATGACTTCCACTCTTCATCAGTCTCTTCTTGGCCTAGGTTATAGACATCGTAGAACCAGTTACGTCCACTAGGGGTACTAATGAATAAAGCTCTACCTTTCTTGTCAGACAGAGAAGCTCGAATGATCTTCTGCCATGTGTCCTCCTTAATAAAGGCACATTCGTCTAGTACAACATAGGTAAGAGAAACACCACGTAGAGAGTCAGGATTGTCAGCACCTCTAACCAATATCTTTCTACCGTTAACGAGGGTAATCTCTAGGTTATTGACGTGGGAGGACTTGATGACAGGTCTACCTAGGTCTAGCAGGAGATCCCACATAATAGTTCTAGCTTGTCCTAAGGTAGGGGCTATGTACATCACAGCTGAGCCTTCAGGACAGTTCAGAGCCTCAATGAGCAGGGTAACAGCTGATAACCGAGACTTACCACATCGACGACCAGCAGCGACTACCTTGAAACGATGCTTATCAGCAAATACTTGTTGTTGCCACTTGAGTAGCTCAAAGTTCAATGAGGTCATTCGTGGACATCCTTGATCTCTACATCTTGGATGTCAACTTCAACGCTATCGCTGACATCATCTTCAGTAATAGTTGTTGTAGCTTGACCAAGGCCCATAATGTTAATGCTAATAGCAGCAGAACCATTGCCTTGCTTTGCTTGCTCGAATGCTGATACAGGGACAATCCTATCTACTACTAGCTTCCATGCAGCAGCTTGGTTCTTATGGTCATCATTGAGAGCTGCATCGAAGATAGCTTCTAAGACCTTAACGGACTTAGGGGAGTTAAGCATACGAGCCTTATACTCGTCAATGATAGCTTTATCACCCTTGGGTCTACCTATGATCCCTTTGTTCTTGTTCTTAACTGCTGCTAGCTCTGTTTTCTTAGGTCTTGCCATCTTTGTCCTTAAGAAGGAGATGTACTACTACTATTAATAATAATAAATACGGGGAAAGCTACTCTGAGACTATAGAGTAACTGTCTAATTTAACATTAAAGCAAGAATCTAAATGAAGTATATACTTACTTATATTTCCTCTTGTGTACATATACCGTACAAAGGAACTAAGTAATTAACTCACTTAGAAACTTCCTGTATTAACTAAGTAGCCTGTCTACTTAGACTTCATTTGAGTTCTTGGAAGGATAACCTTCATAGAGAATTATATACGTCTTTTCTCATTTGTCAAGTACTTTATCAACTTTATTTTCATTATTGCCATATTAGAGTCCAACCTCTAACTTCATAGACCTCTTGTGTCCACATTGTAGTCCTCAAGAGGCTCTATGACGTAGCTCTTGTGTCCGTTTTCTACTTAGGCTAACCTGTCCCTAATTATTATGTCAAGTTCTATGATTTTATTAGTCTTTTTTGTCCATTAGTGCCTCTTTTTTAAGCAGTTCCTTATTTGACTTTTTTGTGTACTTAGGAGGCTCCCACAAAAGTAAATCATCAGAGCTACCCCTCCCCCCTATGAAGTTACATCAAAGACTATAATGATAAGTAGTCTTACTATCTCTAATGACTAACGAGTCAGTAACTCAGTAGATGCAAATGAGAATCATTCTCAATAGGTGGACAGTGTAGGGCAGTGAAGCACCTATTAAGCTAGACTAAAAAGACACTAAACAGTAACCTTACAATACTTACAACATGCACCAATATAGGTAAAATCTATCCACAGGTTATTCATAGCAGTGCATTAATGCACCAGATAAGTGCTTACAATGCTTACAGTGTACAGTTTACATATTATAGTATATCTAAATAATAGTACTATAGGTTACAATCAAAGTTGGCATGGTTCTAGCATAGGTAAAAGTATCTTCAACTAGTCAAGGATCGACAATCATGCGTTCTAATCCCTTCGCTTATAAGATCGTAGTGTGGCACAACAACTGTACTCACGGCACTCATAACCGTATCTTGTGCTCTGCATCCACAGCAGACAAGGCACTTAAGGAATTGTCTAAGTACTTAGAACGTCCTGCACAATATCGTTCATTCACAGAGAAAAACCTTGTCCAGCTTCACGGGCCTGATGGTCTAATCTGTGATATTCCAGCAATCACCAACATAATCTAAAGGAAAACACCTATGTCAACACTCGCTGATAAAGTCCTATACTGCCTGTACGCCATCGCCATCTTGGTAGTGTGGCTCACTCTGTAATCTTAACCTCTGGAGAATCTCAAATGCAAATCACCAACACCAAAACTGGCGTTACTTACACAACACGCACAACACAACAACACAACGGTTTTGCCTCATGTGTGACAAAACGAGTAGGCAACACTGAGACACTAATCGCACGTGAAATCTACCCAACACGACAACGTGCATACCGCAGCGCCGTTATGCTCTGTAAGTCTCATGCGGCCAACCACGCATACATCAATTAACGCTAGAATCTAGCCTGTAGAGGCCTCTAATGAGGCTTCTATGGGGTAGGATTGTCTACCGCTTCAATCAATCAACTTGTTAAGGATTAACACACCATGAAAACAACCGTATATTTTAACGATTTCCGCGATGCCTTCCGTGCCTTTGACCGCTTGGACAATTTCAGTTATGAAGGCTTAGAAACCTTGTTTGACTATCTCATGGAATACGAAGACAGTACCGGCGAAGAAATGGAATTGGACGTTATCGCCTTATGTTGTGATTTTAACGAAGACAGTCACGAAGACATAGCCCAAAATTATGATATTGACATTGACGGCTTAACAGAAGGCAAAGCAAAGCAAGCCGTAATGGACTATCTCTGTGATAACACAACCGTATGCGGTGAAACGTCTTCCGGTTCTATTGTTTATCAAGTATTTTAAGAGGCTAACTATGTTTAAAGTTATCGAGAAAGCTAATCCATTAGCGGTGCATTGTCTCTGTGACACTTTAGATCGTGCACAACACTGGATTGACGTTAAAGCGCCTGAGTATTGCCTAAAAGGGTATTTTATGGATAAGACACTCACGCCTGAATCATTCACAATAGTTAAGCAAGGGTAAATCATGCCTGAAATACCTTTAAAAATACTTCAAGCGGGGGCTATTGTGCCCGTGACAATGGAAACAGTACGTGACCTGAGCAATGTAGCAAGGTACTATTTCGACGAATACTGGGATTTACTGGAAACAGTACGTGCCGCCATTGACGCGGGGGATTGGATTGTAGACGGTGCATGTGACCCTGAAAAGCATCTGAGCAATTACAAACCTAAAAACGAGGAGTTTTAAACAATGACAATTCCGAAAGAATGGCTAAAGGCCGGAGCTGTCGTGCCAGTAAACAATGACACCGTGCATAGATTGATTCAGGAACTTAGAAAAGTGCCTCATTGGGTGCAAGTGTCAAATTTTGATGAATACAAGGTGCATGTTAGGTTTAATGTCTCCGTTCCGTTTGAGTTCAATAACAGAGACGATAAGCTACTTGCTGTCTTACATTCAGCCTTTAATGCCTCATTGTGCGATCTATTTAGAAAGCATAATGGCACGTATTCAAACCCACGAATTGACTTAGAAGGAATCACCCATGTTGAGTAATAATGACTTTATCAGCTTAGAGCGCCGTCTATGGGCCGAAGGTAATCCTCTATGTGACGAACTAGTGTCTACACGTGATGAATTGATCTACCTATTGTCTGAGGCAAAGAAGGTAATGGAAAAGTACTCACCTGCTATCAATCAACTATCAACTATAGACGACTTAGACTTCTACCGTGAATGGGATGAATTCGGGGATGCCTTGGATAATCTATCTTATGACTTAGGGGTTGAACTATGACCATAATCTTTGTCTGTTACTTTGTTGATCTAATCATTGAAGGGATTGTTGTATGAAAGCAACATATGTATCTAACTGGCCTTTTCCTGCTGAATGTCCGCCTAAGCCGTGGACACCTGAGGAAGTTAAACAATACGAGAAACTGCAAAGGGCTAAAGTACCTGATGCACCAATGGTGTCAAACCATAACTAGAATCGATTAAAACCATGCTAGAAGGCTCCCAAAGCCTCTGGACTAACTCCGCAACACCCTAAGGACTAAAAATGCACTGTACAGCCTGCGATCGTTTACTGACTGAGTTCGAATCTACTCGTCGTAACGCACACACGTTTCAGTTTATCGACTTATGTAAAGTTTGCTTTGAAGATGTTAAGCCCTTCGTGCCTACCATTGACAGAACAGACCTAATCACCGAAGCTGATCTTGACGAAGAACCAGAAGAAAAAGACAATCTGGACACAGGGGTTTCCCTAGAAGACTTGGACATACATATTAACTATGAAGTAGACTACGAAGACTCTAGAGGTTCCTATGATGTCTAAGAACTTCTATGTTAATACACTATTAATATACTACTTAAGAAGAATACTAAGTAGTCTTTAAAGTAAAGAGGGGTACAACATGAAAGATTTTATGTCTACAAATGAAGAAGTAATTAGGGATCAAACTCTAATGATGGAAGAATCACACTATGTCCATACGATAAATGATGTCGTTGAGCTTATGATTACCTATGGTCAATTAAAAGTATTGATGGACATTACTACAAGAATGCAAGAGGTAAATAAATGATTGTTTCTTTGTTTGTTTTTGTCTTAACTTTAATCAAAGTGTCACTTAAGTGACAGGAAGGATAACAAAATGAGTGGAAAAGCTATTCTCGAATATGATTTGTCTAAACCTGAGCAGGTCATGGCACATAAGTACGCTTTAAAGGGTCTTGAGGCATGTCAGATGCTTGAATCTCTCAAAGCTGCAACGGCTGGCTACCAAGCGTACAAAGGCCTCTCTGAGAGCGTTCTAGCAGATATCATCTCAGACTTATCTAAATGGGAAGACGTTAAGCTGTGACAGGCTGGCGTAAAAGAGGAGGTGGTATGAGTACACATGGCGATGGTGGTAAAGGCTCTGGAAGACGTAATGAAGACGTAAGTAAAGTTAAGTCTAATTGGGACTTGATTGACTGGTCTAACAAAGGAGAATCTAAAGTGATTCATGAAGATGACGACTACGAAAATGAAGATGAAGAACACGAACACGATGACACTTGCACATGGTGTGGTGGTTGTGGCGAAGGTGACTACGATGGTGCAGCATGTCGTAAATGTCACGGAACAGGCATAGAACCTTTTGATGGGGTAGATGATGACTACGTATAAATCTATTCACATTGAGGGTAAGTGGCCTTACAAGTATGAAGCACCTAATCGTAGGATTTTCAAACGTGAGACTACGGACAGAGCTAACGCTCGTAAACGAGAGATCTACCATCAAAAGAAGAAGTTACTTGGCTTGCAAGTCTTTGAGTTAGACATTGACATCTGTAAGGAGTTGAATGATGCAAGCGTTAAAAGTAGCTTCTAAGTTTCTCAAGCATACCTCTTGTGAGCACTGTGGTAGCTCAGATGGCTCTTCTCTGTATGATGATGGACACCAGTATTGTCATGTTTGTCATGCGTACACAGCAGCAGAAGGTACGGAGTTCCGTTCTCAACAAGACGTACAACGTCAGTCAACAACTAAGGTATTTACAATGAAAACAACAGGGGAAGTTAAGGCTATAGTAGATCGAGGTATCTCACGTGATACGTGTGAATACTTTGGTGTTACTCAAGCTGATGGTAAACACTTCTATCCTTATTATGATGAAACTTCTGCTAAAGTAGCTGAAAAGATCCGATCTGTAGAGAACAAAACGTTCTCAATCGCTGGAAACTTTCAGAAAGCGACACTTTTCGGACAGAGTTTGTTTCAGAAAGAGGGTAAGTACATCACCATCGTTGAGGGTGAGCTAGACGCATTGGCTAGTTTTCAGATGACAGGCAGCAAATATCCTACTGTGAGCATCCGTAACGGTGCTTCAGCGGCTGTTAAAGACTGCAAGGCTCAGTATGAGTACCTAGATAGCTTCGAGACTATCGTGATCTGTTTTGATGCTGATGAACCCGGTCAGAAAGCTGCTAAGGAAGTAGCTGAATTGTTCGGGAACAAGGTTAAAATTGTTAAACATTTAAAGGAGTGCAAAGATGCCTGTGATTACCTCATTAACGGACGAGGAAGTGACTACGTTAACCAATGGTGGAGAGCTGAGAGTTATGTACCCGATGGGATCATCCAAGCCTCAACACTTTGGGACAGCGTATCTGCACCTGAACCCGTTGCAGAAGCCTTCTACCCCTTTAAAGGACTCAACGAGCTTCTCTACGGACTTAGATCCTCTGAGCTCATTACAGTTACAGCTGGATCAGGTCTCGGCAAGAGTCAATTCCTTAGAGAAATCCTCTACCGTATCCTTGAAACGACTCGATGGAATATTGGCGGGATGTTCCTCGAAGAAAGTGTGCGAAAAACGGCCCGATCAATTATGTCTTTGCACGCAAATAAAAAACTCCATCTCCCTGATACTCCCGTTAGTGAAACAGAACTGAAGGAGGCGTTCGATGCTACTCTGGGTACTAATCGTGTGTTCTTGTTTGACCATTTCGGCTCCCTTGCTATTGACAACGTGCTTAACCGTGTACGATACATGGCCCGTGCTTGTGATTGCCGTGTTGTGTTTTTGGATCATCTGTCTCTTATCGTCTCTGGTATGGATGGGAATGATGAGCGCAAGTCTATTGATGTCTTGATGACACGATTGAGAACACTGGTGCAAGAGACAGGTATCACTCTTATCTGTGTATCACATTTGAAACGACCTAGCACATCTAACAAAGGACATGAAGACGGTGAAGCAGTATCCTTATCTCAGTTACGTGGCTCTGGTGCTATTGCTCAGTTGTCTGATGCTGTTATTACCTTGGAACGTAACTCCATGAGCGATGACCCTGAAGTGCGTCACACAACCAAGGTAGCAGTCGCTAAGAATCGCTACAATGGTCTCACAGGCCCTGCGTGTTCTCTCAAGTACGACATGAACACAGGTAGGATGTTGGAAGTAACAATGGAGGAACTATGACACCTACACCACGGCTGCGCTTTGTTGTGCGCTATGAGCCGACGCCAATTCGCGTACTTCAACAATGGTATACATACGATATCAACTACCCAACCGAGAAGGGAGAGTGGAAAGATGTGCCTCTGGAGAAAGAATATGATTGAAATGATTATCGTAGGTACTATTGGTATCGGCTACGCTGTTGTAGGGACGCTACAGTGGCTCAAGGGTGACATGGGTGCTGGTATCATGTGGATCGGCTATAGTTTTGCACAGGTAGGCTTGTTCCTAAACTTAAAATGACATATGAAGAAGCTGTAGAAGAACTTAAAGATGTGCCAAGGCCTTCGCTGGAAGAGTTTATTAAAGTAGGTAAAAATGATTTTATTTATTTTGAAAAACTTTACGGTGCTGGCTTCATCTTACACGCCATTGAAATAGCTGAATTGTTGAAAGAAAAGAATGAACAAACGAATCGCACTGGACATCGAGACGAACATGGCTCACGATACGATCCATTTGTGCGTAACTCAGGACATTGACACAGGAGAAGTGAAAGTATGGAAAGCTCCAACAGGACTTTGGGACTACTTAAAGGACGCTACGTTGATCGCAAGCCACAATGGGATCGGATTCGACTTTCCGATCTTAAACAAGCTCTGGAAGACCAAGATTGG
>JACCDQ011934147.1_pt1 | contig 14276 bp, 13 predicted proteins | sample 7446031 | NCBI WGS metagenome assembly JACCDQ01 (sample SAMN15323442, study PRJNA562643) | freshwater metagenome | isolation source: river surface water | place: USA:Blue River Watershed | collected 2017-08-17 | reverse complement strand
GGCACCTATGGCACGGTCAAGGCCATGAGCCCGCACGAGCTGGATGACATCGGCGCCCAGATCTGCCTGGGCAACACTTTCCACCTCTGGCTGCGCCCGGGCATGGAGGTGTTCGGCAAGTTCGGCGGTCTGCACGGTTTCATGGGCTGGGACAAACCGATCCTCACCGACTCTGGCGGCTTCCAGGTCTTTTCGCTTGGCGCGCTGCGCAAGATCACCGAAGAAGGCGTGAAATTCTCCTCGCCGATCAACGGCGACAAACTCTTCCTCACGCCCGAGATCTCGATGCAGATCCAGCACGGACTGAACTCCGACATCGTGATGATTTTCGACGAATGCACCCCCTACCCCGCCACGGTTGATGCGGCGGCGAAGTCGATGCGCATGTCGGCCCGCTGGGCACGCCGGTCGCGCGACGAGCACGACCGCCTGAGCAATACGAACGCGCTGTTCGGTATCGTGCAGGGCGGCATGTATGAAACCCTGCGCGACGAATCCCAGGCCGGTCTGGAGCAGATCGGCTTTGACGGCTACGCGATCGGCGGCCTCTCGGTGGGCGAGCCGAAAGAGGATTTCTATCGTGTGCTGGCCCACACCGGCCCGCGCCTGCCTGCCGAAAAGCCGCATTACCTGATGGGCGTCGGCACGCCGGAAGACCTGGTCTATGGCGTCTCGCAGGGCGTCGACATGTTCGATTGCGTGATGCCGACGCGTAACGCGCGCAATGGCTGGCTCTTCACCCGCTGGGGCGATCTGAAGATCCGCAACGCCAAGCACAAGCAGGACACGCGCCCAATCGACGACGCCTGCAGCTGCTACACCTGCCGCCATTTCTCGCGCGCCTACCTGCACCACCTGGACCGCGCCCAGGAAATGCTCGGCCCTCGCCTGATGACCATCCACAACCTGCATTACTACCAGGATCTGATGCGTGACATCCGTGCCGCCATCGACGCGGATGACTACCCTGCCTTCCAGCAGCGCTTTGCATCAGACCGTGCGCGCGGGGCTTGATTTGGCTCCGGCCGGCCCCAGATGGAGGGCTGCTATACTCGACCGCTTTATTTCAATTGAACCACGGAGAAGACAATGATTTCCGACGCATTCGCACAGACCGCAGGCGCCGCTGACCCCACAGGCGGCTGGATGGGCCTGCTGCCCATGGTCCTGATGTTCGTGGTGCTGTACTTCCTGATGATCCGCCCGCAGATGAAGAAGGCCAAGGAGCACAAGGCGCTGATCGATGCACTGGCTGCGGGTGACGAAGTCATCACCAACGGCGGCATCGCCGGCAAGATCGCCAGCGTGGGCGACAATTTCGTCAAGGTGGAAATCGCCAGCGGCATCGAGATTTCGGTCCAGAAGCCCGCGATTGCCGCAGTGCTGCCCAAGGGCACGCTGAAGAGCGCGTAAAGAACCGGCGGGGGCGAAAGCCCCCGTTTCGTCTCATTCCACTCCGTCCGTCACCATGAACCGTTATCCGCTCTGGAAGAACCTGCTGATCGCCATCGTGCTGATCCTGGGTCTGCTCTATACGCTGCCGAACTTCTACGGCGAAGTCCCCGCCGTGCAGGTCTCCGCAGCCCGCTCGACCGTGAAGGTCGATGCCAATACAGAACAACGCGTGCTGGCCGCACTCTCCGCTGCCAGCATCCAGCCGACCGGCCTGATCCGCGACGCCGGCGGCCTGCGCGTGCGCCTGGGCAACGAAGATACCCAGCTCAAGGCGCGCGACATCATCGAGCACACGCTCAACCCCGATCCGCAGGATGCGGCCTATGTCGTGGCCCTGAACCTGCTCTCGGCCAGCCCGCAATGGCTGACCTCGATCGGCGCCCTGCCGATGTACCTCGGCCTTGACCTGCGTGGCGGTGTGCACTTCCTGCTCCAGGTCGACATGAAGGGCGCGGTCACCAAGCAGATGGATGCCACCGCTGGCGACCTCCGCAGCCTGCTGCGCGAAAAGAACATCCGCCACGGCGGCGTCTCGCGTGACGGCGAAAACCTGGTGGTTCGCCTGCGCAGCGCGGAAGATCGCGACAAGGCCCGCAGCTACATCCGCGACGCGCGCGGCAGCGACCTCCAGCTCGACGACCGCCAGGATGGTGAAGACTTTCTGCTCGTCGGCAGCCTGACCGAGCAGGGGCGTCGTACCATCCAGACCGAAGCCGTCAAGCAGAACATGGTCACCCTGCACAACCGGGTGAACGAGCTGGGTGTTGCCGAGCCGGTCATCCAGCAACAGGGCGCAGACCGCATCGTGGTTCAGCTGCCGGGCGTGCAGGACGTGGCGAAGGCCAAGGACCTGATCGGCCGCACCGCCACGCTGCAGGTGCGCATGGTGGCGGAAGACGTGAATCCGCTGCAGCCCATCGGTGCTGACGTTTTCAACGAAATGCGCGATGGCCAGCCCTACCCGGTCGCCACCCGGAAGCAGGTTGTCCTGACCGGCGACCGCTTCGTCGGCGCTCAGGCGTCGTTTGACTCGCAATCCCACCAGCCGGTGGTGTCGGTCCGCCTCGACAGCGCCGGTGGCCGCATCATGCGTGACACCACGCGCGAGAACCTGAAAAAGCGCATGGCCATCATCCTGTTCGAAAAGGGCAAGGGTGAAGCCATCTCGGTTGCGACCATCCAGGGCGAATTCGGCAACCAGTTCCAGATCTCGGGCGCATTCAGTACCGAAGACGCCAACCGTCTGGCGATCCTGATCCGCTCGGGCTCGCTGGCCGCGCCGATGGACATCATCGAAGAACGCACGATCGGCCCGTCCCTCGGTGCAGAGAACATCAGCAAGGGCTTCCACTCCACGCTGTGGGGCTTCGTGGCCATCGCGATTTTCATGTGCATCTACTATGTGCTGTTCGGCCTGATCTCGAGCGTTGCACTCTCGGCCAACGTGCTGCTGCTGATCGCCTTGCTGTCGCTGTTCCAGGCCACGCTCACGCTGCCCGGCATCGCGGCCATCGCGCTCACGCTGGGCATGGCGATCGACTCGAACGTGCTGATCAACGAACGCATCCGGGAAGAACTGCGCAACGGCGCCACGCCGCAGGCCGCCATCGACCTCGGCTACCGTCACGCCTTCGACACGATCCTGGACTCGAACATCACCACGCTGATCGCCGGTATCGCACTGCTGGCCTTCGGCTCGGGCCCGGTCAAGGGCTTCGCCGTGGTTCACTGCCTCGGCATCCTGACCTCGATGTTCAGCTCCGTGCTGGTCTCCCGCATGATCACCAACTTCATCTACGGCAACCGCCGCAAGCTCGAGAAGCTGGCCATCGGCCAGATCTGGCGCGTGCAGGCGAAGTAAGGAAACGGGAAGAGAAACATGGAACTGTTCCGCATCAAGAAAGACATCCCGTTCATGCGCCATGCGCTGGTGTTCAACATCATTTCGTTGCTCACCTTCCTGCTGGCCGTGTTCTTCCTGTTCCACCGCGGCCTGCACCTGTCGGTCGAATTCACCGGCGGTACGGTCATGGAAGTCACCTACACCGAAGCCCCGCAGCTCGAGCAGCTGCGTGGCGCTCTCGGCAAGGCCGGCTATGTGGACGCTCAGGTTCAGGCCTTCGGCAGCTCGCGCGACATCATGATCCGCGTGCCGAACCGCCAGGCTGAAAACTCCAATGCCGTGTCCCTCAAGGTCATGAACACGCTCGCTACCGTGCAGGGGCCCAAGGCTGAACTGCGCCGCGTCGAGTTCGTCGGTCCGCAGGTCGGCGAAGAGCTCGCCAGCGATGGCGCCATGGCGCTGCTGGTGGTGATCCTGGGCATCGTGATCTATCTGGCCTTCCGCTTCGAGTGGCGCTTTGCCGTGTCAGCGATCATTGCCAACCTGCATGACGTGGTGATCATCCTGGGCTGCTTCGCCTTCTTCCAGTGGGAGTTTTCGCTGCCGGTGCTGGCTGCGGTGCTGGCGGTGCTGGGCTACTCGGTAAACGAGTCGGTCGTGGTGTTCGACCGGGTCCGCGAAACCTTCAAGAACAGCCGCATGCGCGGCCTGGAAGTCCCGCAGGTACTCGACCACGCGATTACCACCACCATCTCGCGAACCATCATCACCCACGGCAGCACCCAGATGATGGTGCTCTCGATGCTGTTCTTCGGCGGTCCTTCGCTGCACTACTTCGCGGTGGCACTGACGATCGGCATCTGTTTCGGCATCTATTCCTCGGTGCTGGTCGCAAGCCCGCTCGTGATGTGGCTCGGCGTCTCGCGCGAACAGTTCATCAAGCAGAAGGTCGAGAAGGAAGAAGCTGTCGTCTGACATACATACTTTTACCTTCGGAAAGACGGCTCCATGTGTGGGGCCGTTTTTTTTGCGCGCTCATTCTGAGATCATCTGCGCACCTTCACCACCCCGGAGTCTGTCAATGATCGAAATCAAGGGGACGCGCCGGATCCGCGTCTGGGACCTGCCGCTGCGACTCTTCCACTGGGCGCTGCTGGTCTGCGTGTGCGGCGCCATTCTCAGCATCGAGGTCTTCGACAACATCGACCTGCACCTGCGCTTCGGACAGGCCGTCCTGAGCCTGCTGATCTTCCGGCTCATCTGGGGTTTTGCGGGCGGCACTCACGCGCGCTTCCTGAACTTCATCCGCGGCCCCGGCGGTATCCTGGCCTATCTGAAAAAGGCGAAAACCGCCTCCGGCGTGATGATCGGCCACAACCCGGTCGGCGCCCTCTCCGTCATCGGCATGCTGCTGATCCTGACCCTGCAAGCCTGCAGCGGGCTCTTCCTGACAGACGAGATCATGTTCGAAGCACCGCTGTTCAAGTATGTCAGCGGCGAAACGGCCAGCCTGCTTGCGAAGCTGCATGAAGCAAACGCCACGCTGATCTTCATCCTGATCGGGCTGCATGTAGCGGCCATCCTTTTCTATCGCATCGTGAAGCGGGACAATCTCGTCACGCCGATGATCACGGGCAACAAGGACGTCCCGGCCAGCGCCCCCGAGCAGAGTGCAACGGGCGGATCCGCCCTGGCAGGCCTCGTCATCTTCGGTATCGCGGCAGCGCTGGTGTGGTACATCACCAACCGGCTCTGACCTTCACGACACGACCCAGGCAAGACAGAACACAGAACATGGCATTCGCAGACAATCTCAAGCAGCTTCCCGGCATTTCCCACCTTTCGGCCATCGAACTCCTCGGCGAGAACGATACCGTCTCGGCACTGATCGAAAACAAACCCGGTCAGGCAGGGTCGCTTGCGGTCTACAACCATCTCGCGCAGTTTTACGGACTGATCACTGCGGAAGCCGCACAGAAAGGGCTCGAGATTTATTCCGAACACACCGAAGACGCCCGCCTCAATCCCGGCAAGCATCCGAACATCGATCGCCTGATCGCCATCGCGGCAGGCGGGCCGTCCTTGCGCGTACGCCATGTTTTTGCAGGAAACGCGGGCTGAATGAATCCGGCCTGACGATGCAGTACCCGGTAGCCGCCCCCGGCGCCGGGAATCCAGATGTCGCACCAGATGGAGAGATCTCAGCATGAAAATCAAGCATATCGTCGCGATCCTGACTGCCGGCCTGAGCATCAGCGCCGCCTTCGCCCAGGTCAAGCCCGAAAACCAGATCGAATACCGCAAATCCGCGATGACGGTCATTGCCCGCAGCTTCGGCGCACTCGGTGCCATGGCCAAGGGTGACATCCCGTTCAACAAGGACGTCGCCACCCGCCACGCAACCGTGCTCTCCAGCCTGTCAGACCTGCCGCTGACGGCTGGCGCCTTCGGCCCTGGCACCGACAAGGGCGCACCGACCAAGGCAGATCCGAAGGTTTTCAGCGAGCCGGAAAAATTCAAGGCCGCCTATGACAAATTCACCGCCGCAACACATGCCCTGCCTGCTGCGGCCGGCGATCTGGCCACACTGAAAGTTGCCGTGGCCGATCTTGGCAAGACCTGCAAGGGCTGCCATGACGACTACCGCATGAAGTGATTCACTGATCGCGGAAGCCTTCAGGCCGGCCCTAAGTGGCCGGCTTTTTCATGCCTCGCCCGAGGTCTGCCGGGCCAGCGCCCAGGCCACATGCTCACGCACCAGCGCCGAGGGGTCATCCGAGCGGCGCTGCAGGGCATCCAGAACTTCACGACTGCGCGGCGCGTTGCCCAGCCCGACCGCAAGATTCCGCAGCCAGCGCTCGTACCCGATGCGATGAATCGGACTGCCGGCCAGACGCTCGTTGAACTCGGCCTGCGTCCAGGAAAACAGCTCGGTCAGCCGGGCCTGATCCAGTCCGTTCCGGATCGCGAAATCCGGCTCGGCCGTCTGCCGGGCAAAACGATTCCACGGGCAGACCAGCTGGCAGTCGTCACAGCCATAGACACGATTGCCGATTCCGGCCCGAAGCGGCTCGGGAATGCTCCCAGCATGCTCGATGGTGAGATAGGAAATGCAGCGCCGCGCATCCAGCTGGTAGGGCGCGATGATCGCGCCAGTCGGGCAAGCGGGCAGGCAGGCCGTACAGCTGCCGCAATGCGGCTTCACCGGCGCATCCTGCGGCAAAGCCAGATCCAGGAACAGCTCCCCCAGAAAGAAGAAGGAACCGGCCTCGCGGGAAATCAGCAGCGTATGCTTGCCCCGCCACCCCAGCCCGGCGCGCGTAGCCAGTTCGACTTCCAGCACCGGCGCGGAATCCACGAAGACGCGATGACCGAACTCGCCCACCCGCGTCGCGACATGTTCGGCCAGCCGCTGCAGCCGCTTGCGCAACACCTTGTGATAGTCGCGCCCCAGCGCGTATCGCGAGATGGCCGCGCGTGCGCCATCCTGCTGCAGATCACGGGCGGCAGACAGATCGGGCTCGGGCCAGTAATCCATCCTGACCGAGATCACGCTGACCGTTCCCGGCACAAGTTCTGCGGGTCGGGCGCGCTTGAGGCCGTGCCGCGCCATATAATCCATGCCGCCATGGAATCCGGCGGCCAGCCAGTCCAGAAGACCCTGCTCCGCGCTCTGCAGATCGACGCCCGTCACGCCAATCCCGGCAAAGCCGAGCTCGCGGGCCTTGCTGCGGATATCCCGCAGCAGCTCCACCGCATCAAGGGAAGAAGTCGAATGCATCACGCCAGCGATGATACCTGCGCACTGACACTGCAGCTTGCCGACACGGCCGCAACCGAAGCACTCGGCGGCGCGCTGCTGCCGATACTCTGCCCCGGACTCTCGATCTGGCTCAGCGGGGACCTCGGCGCCGGCAAGACAACGCTGACGCGTGGCCTGCTGCGGGCCGCAGGCTTCAAGGGAAGTGTAAAAAGCCCGACCTACACCTTGATCGAAGTTTATACAGTTTCTAGAATTGCGCTGTATCACTTTGATTTTTATCGGTTCACACATGCAGATGAATTTCTCGAAGCCGGGCTTGACGAGTACTTCGGTGCAGACGGCACTTGCATCGTCGAATGGGCTGAAAAGGCCATGCCTCACCTTCCCCTGCCGGATATCGAAATCCATCTCCAGGTCACCGGCAGCACACGCCAGGCCGTCATCCATGCACGCAGCACACGGGGGCAAGAATGTCTGAAGCAGATCGCCCTTCCGCGCTGATTCCGCCGCGCCGCCGTCTGCTCAAGGCTGGCTTCGCGCTGATGACCCTCGCCGTCACGCCGCTGGGATTCGCTCAGGGCGCTTCCCGCATCATCGCCGTGCGGGTCTGGCCCTCGCAGGACTACACCCGCATCACGCTGGAAGGCGCCGGCAGTCTCAAGTACTCGCACCAGATCGTGAAGGATCCGGAGCGCCTCGTGCTTGACCTCGAAGATGTCGAGTTCGACAGCGTGCTGCAGAGCCTGCCCGAGAAAATCTCGGAAACAGACCCCTATGTGCGACTGATCCGCGCTGGCCGCAACCGGCCAGGTGTGGTCCGTATCGTCGTGGAACTCAAGAGCGAAATCAGCCCGCAGATCTTTACCCTGCCGCCGGCGGGCTCCTACGGACCTCGTCTGGTGATGGATCTTTACCCGAACGAGCCTGTGGATCCGCTGCTGGCCTGGATGGAAAAGACCGCGCGGCCCGATGCAAGCGAGCCGCCACGCAATCCCCCGGCCAACAACCGCGAACCCGCCGCAAAGCCTGACAAGCGCCGCAGCGACCCGGCCCCGATGATCACGATTACGCTGGACCCCGGCCACGGTGGCGAAGACCCCGGCGCGATCGGCGCGCGGGGCACCTACGAGAAAACCGTTACCCTGGCTGTCGCCAAGCGGCTGAAGGCAAAGATCGATGCAGAGCCCAACATGCGAGCCATGCTCACGCGCGACGCTGACTTCTTCGTGCCGCTGGGGCAGCGCGTGGAAAAAGCCCGCCGCGTCCAGGCGGATCTCTTCGTATCGATCCACGCGGATGCCTTCATCAAGCCGCAGGCTCGCGGCAGCTCGGTGTTCATCCTGTCCGACCGGGGCGCGACCAGTACCGCCGCGCGCTGGCTGGCCAACAAGGAAAATGCTGCCGACCTCATTGGCGGCGTGAATATCGGCGTCTCCGACAGCCATCTGGCAAAGACCCTGCTCGACCTCTCCCAGACCGCCACGCTCAACGACAGCATGAAGGCGGCCAAGGCCGTGCTGGACGAGATCGGCAACGTCAACCAGTTGCACAAGGGAGACGTCGAGGAAGCCTCCTTCGCCGTGCTCAAGGCGCCGGACATTCCTTCGATGCTGGTGGAAACCGCATTCATCTCCAATCCGGACGAAGAAAAGCGGCTCAATGACGAGGCCTACCAGGAGCGGCTGGCTGACGCCATGCTGCGCGGCATCAAGCGTTATTTCGCCAAGAACCCTCCACTTGCCCGGACACGCCGCGCCTGAGAATAAATGTGAGAATTGCCGGTTTTAACGTTTTGTGACATTTAGCGTCACCTGCATACCCACTCGCGTCACACCTTCAGCGCTTCAGAACGCCCTGTCTGCCATAAACCCTGCCCCTGGCGGCATGGCACACGGCTTGCGTTGGCTTTGAGCACAATCACAGTCAGCGCAACCCGTTCATGACGTCCACCGAGTACCAGCAACTCGTCGCCCGGCTCGAAAAAGAGAGCATGCGCTCGCCCGGTCTTTACCGGGCGAAGCTCATTGCACTGGCCGCATTGGGCCACGCCTATGTCATCAGCCTGCTGGTCATTTCGCTTGTCCTGATCGTCATGGCCGTGGTGAGCCTGCTCGACGGCGAGTATGTGGACGCCACGCTGCGTCTTGCCACCAGTCTGCTTTCCGGCGGCATGTGTCTGACAGCCACGCGGCTGCGGCTGCCGCAACCCGAAGGGCGCATGCTCACGCGTGACGACGCCCCGCAACTCTTCGGCGTGATCGACAAGATCCGCAGCAAGCTCGACGCTCCGCTGATCCATCGCGTTGTCATCAACGACGTTTTCAACGCCGCCATTTTCCAGGCGCCGCGCCTCGGCATCTTCGGCTGGAGCCACAACACCCTGGTGATCGGACTGCCACTGATGCAGGCCCTCTCGCGCAAGGAGTTCGCAGCCATCCTCGCGCATGAATACGCACACATATCCCGTCATCATGGCCGCATCGATGCCTGGGTGCATCGCTCACGCACGCTCTGGAGCCATGTTGAAAGCGGCATGAACCAGCACCAGGCCGGCTTCGTGGAACGCGTCCTGACACGCTTCCTGCGCTGGTACATTCCCCGCCTCAACGCCTATACCGGCGTACGTCTGCGTCAGGACGAACTGGAAGCCGATCGCATTGCCGCCACGGTCGTGGGCCGCCAGACCATGGCCGACGCGCTGGTTGCGCAATCCCTGCGTGGCCGTTTCCTGGAAGAACGTTTCTGGCAGGGTCTGTGGTCACGCGCCGATCACCAACCTGCACCGCCCTTTCTGCCGCATGCCACCATGCGCACGGCACTGAGTCACGGACTCAGCGCGGATGAGGCGCGCTTCTGGCTGATGGAAGCGCTCGAAGCCGAAGCCAGCGCACACGACACTCACCCGAGCCTGCGCGAACGCATCGTCTCGCTCGACAGCGGCAGCGAACTGCCGCCCGAAGCCAATCACAGCGCCGCGCAATCGCTGATCGGCGACCTGCTGGGCGGACTGCAGCGTGACTTCGACGATCTCTGGCTGAGCCACAATGCCTCGGCCTGGCGCCTGCGTTACCACGCGGTGAGCTCCGCCCATGAAACCGTCAGCCGCATGACTCAGAAATCCGCCGAGCAACTCGGCCCGGAAGAGATGGCCCATCTCGGTCTTGCGCTGGACACCCTGGGTCGCAGCGATGAAGCCCTGCCCCTGCTGCGTCGCGCAGCCGAGCATCCGAACGGCAGTGCCGAAGCCGCGCTGGCCGCCGCACGCCTGCTGAAGTCGCGCGACGAAAAAGCGTCGAGCTGCTACCTGAGCACCGCCCTGCGCCGCAATCCGGCGCTGGCCAGACAGACCGTGGCGGCCAACTCCCACTGGGAGCAGATTCCGGCGCGAATCGCGGTCCAGCATCGCGTGGCCTGATCCGGCACATCCGGGGGATAATCAGCCTTTTCCCCTCCCGTCAGGATCGCCATCATGAGCGCCGAATACGTCATTCCCGTCCCTCCCGTGGTCGACCTGCCGGTTGCCGGCAGCACTGCCCGCTTTCCGGTGCGCCGGATCTACTGCGTGGGTCGCAACTATCTCGAACACATCCGAGAGCTCGGCAACGACGAAAAAGAGCCGCCGATCTTCTTCACCAAGCCGCGGGACGCCATCGTTCAGGATGCCAGCAGCATTCCCTACGCACTCGCCACCGAGAACTATCACTACGAGCTGGAACTGGCGGTCGCGATCGGCTCCGGCGGCAGCAACATTCCGGAAGCCGAAGCCCTGCAGCATGTATTCGGCTACGCGGTCGCACTCGACATGACGCGTCGCGACCTGCAGAAGCAACTCACCGCCAAGGCAGGCCCGTGGGATGTCGCAAAGGCCTTCGATCATTCCGCTCCCTGCGCAGCCATCCATCCTGTCGAGAGCGTGGGCCACCCTGCGCGCGGCAACATCCGCCTGACCGTCAATGGCGAAGTGAAGCAGGACTCCGATCTCGCCGCGATGATCTGGAACGTGCCTCAGATCATCAGCCGCCTGTCGGCGTTCTTCGAGTTGCAACCGGGCGATATCATCATGACTGGAACCCCGGCCGGTGTCGGTCCTGTCCAGCCCGGTGACGTGCTGGTTGGCAGCATCGACGGCCTCGGAACACTCACCACCACCATCGGCGCCCGAGCCTGAGGCGCACGAACAGAAAAGGACAACGCACATGGCAGGCTGGATCGCAGCAGGTTTTCTCGTCTTCGTGCTGATCTACGGCGTGATGCTCTACAACGGCCTGGTCAGCCTCAAGCACGGCGTTGCCCGAGCCTGGGCCAATATCGACGTGCTGCTGCGCCAGCGCCATGACGAACTGCCGAAGCTGGTCGAAGTCTGCAAGCAATACCAGCAGTTCGAACAGGCCACGCTGGAACGCGTGATTTCAGCGCGTGCCGGGGTGGCAAGCGCCCGAGCGAGCCAGGACATCCCGGCGCTGGGCGCGGCCGAGTCAGCGCTCCGGGCCGGCCTCGGACAGCTCTTCGCCGTTGCCGAGGCCTATCCCGAACTGCGGACCAGCGAGCATTTCATGCAGCTGCAGAACCGCATCAGCGGACTTGAAAACACGATTGCAGACCGCCGCGAGCTCTACAACGAAGCGGTGAATCTCAACAACGTCCGGGTCGAGCAATTTCCCGACACCCTGATCGCCCGCTTCTTCGGCTTCAGCGTCAAGCCGATGCTGGAGTTTGCCGCGGCCGAAAAGGCTGACGTCGACATGCAGGCGCTTTTCAGGGGCTGATTTGCAGATCCACGTTCCGCTGCAGGATCTGGGCCGGCTGCTGCCGGGTCTGTTGCCAGCCCTGGCGTCCGCCTTCCTCTTCGTCCTGTGGATCGGGCTTCGCGGCGAGCCACCCGCCAACTGGCAGATCGGCTTGCTGATCGCCTGGCTTTGCGTGCTGGCCTGGATCGCGGCCTACCGGCGCTACCGTTTCTATGCCGACACGCCTCGCGCCGCAGCCATCCAGACTGCACCGCAGGGCTATGTCGCGCTTGAAGGCATCGGGCGGGCCCTGCCAGGCGAACCTCTGCGCTCACCGCTCAACTACCTGCCCTGCCTGTGGTACCGCCTTCGTGTCGAGCGCCGCAGCAGCAATGACAAATGGGTTGTCGAGACGGACGAAACGAGTGATGACTCCTTCATTCTCGAAGACCGCAGAGGCGAGCGCTGCACGATCGACCCGACCGGTGCCAGGGTCGAAACCAGTCTGCGTGACCAGGTTCGCGAGGGCGACACCCGCACGACGCAATGGCTGCTGGTCCCGGGTACCCGGATCAACGCACTCGGACACTTCCATTCTCGCCGGCCGATCGAGGATCGGGCCGCACTCAATGTCGAATTGCGCGAGCGCCTCGCCGACTGGAAATCAAGCGGCCATGCGATGCGGCACTTTGACAGCGATGGCAATGGCGAACTGGACATGCAGGAATGGAGCCGCGTGCGCGAAGCTGCGGAACAGGAAGTCCGCAACGAACGCGAAGCCGCGGCCGATTTTCCGGCCTATCACCTGCTGAGCCTGCCCGATGACGGCCGCCCCTTCGTGATTTCGGACCAGGCGCATGAGCAGGTCCGTCGCCGCTATCAGCAGCAGGCCTGGCTGTGCCTGGCCTGCTTTTTTGCCGCACTCGTCGCCAGTGCCTGGCTGCGAGCGCACGGACGCTGAATCAGGGCTCGGTCTTGCCGGCCCAGGACTCCGGGCCTTTGAGGAGCGGAATCCGCGCAGCGGGATCCACCGGCAGTGCCTTTTCCCAGGAACCGTAGCTGGGGTTCGGAATCATGAACAGCGTCTTGCCGAAGCCCGCCAGCAAAGCCTGAGCTGCTGCATCCGGCTCGCCCTTGCGCAGCCTGGCCACGCTATCGACCGGCAGGAAATCTCCCATGTCATCCCCCACCAGCATGATGATGCGGTGCGTTCTGGCGATCGTTTCCCGCCTCGCGCTCTTGTCACTCGAGTTCCATTCCGGACGCTGCTTGCGAAGCATGAAGGCGGCCGGATCGCTCGCACGCGGAAAGCCCAGCTTCTTCAGGTTGTTCTGCGTATGAGTGAGCGCGGGACAGGGATCCGTCGGCTCGGGCGCGCACTCGCGATTGGTCACGTAGAACACGTCTGCCCCCAGCTTGGCGGCCTGCTGCGTGAAGGCAACCGCGCCCGGCACGGCAAGCGCCTCTTCAATTGCCAACCAGGCAGCCCAGCTTTTTGGCGCGAAACTCTGGTTGGTCTGCACCGCCCAGGCGTCATAGGCAGAGTTGTCCAGCACGGTCTCGTCCACGTCCAGCACCACGGCCGGCCGCTTGCGGCTGGCTTCACCCCGCTCGAGCGATGCCCAGGTCTTCGACTTGATCAGGCCAGGCAAGGCAGACGTGGCAGCCTGATAGGCCATGCCTGCAGCGGCATGATGCTCAAGCGAGAACTGGGTCCAGTACACGCCGTTGACCTGGGAGATCGACTTGGCGGTGGGTTCCGCCGCTGCGGCTCCCGCCAGCAGCGACAGTGCGACACCTGCGGCAATATTGAAGGCTTTCACGTCATTTCCTTGCGATGGATTCATGAATCGGGCTGCCGGCACACCGGCTGAGGCCGATTTTCCGCGCGCAAACGATTTGCGCCCATACCGCCGGAACGAATTCGGCTATCGGTCATCGCATATTGTGTGTCACAGGCATCAAAAAAGGCGCCGGAAGGCGCCTTCTCATGCCGAACAGCACCGCTCAGAGGGTGTAACCCAGCACCTTGGCAAAGCCGGAATCCTTCCCCGGACGGGTGAAGGCTTCCTGTGTCAGGCGGGAGACCGGCACCTGGATCTGTGCGGTGTTGAACCACTTGTCATAGATGCCGCGAATCTCGCCGCTGGCATAGAGGCCGGCCAGTGTCTTGTCGATGAATTCGCGCAGTGCCTTGTCGTCCTTGCGGACCATGATCGCGTAAGGCTCCACCGAGAGGTAATCGTCGGTCAGCGTGTATTGATCGCGGTCCGGCAGCGCGGTCAGCATGCCGGAGAGCAGCACGTCGTCCTGCGGGAAGGCGGCGACCTGCTTCGAAACCAGCGCCTTGAGGGCCTCGGCATTGCTGCCGAAAGTCTGCAGACGGGCACCGGAAAGCTCACCCTTGCCCAGCTGCGCAAAGAGCTTTTCGGAGGTAGTGCCCTTGCTCAGACCCACCGTTGCGCTCGACAGCCCCTGCAGATCCTTG
>JACCDQ010401985.1_pt1 | contig 14277 bp, 8 predicted proteins | sample 7446031 | NCBI WGS metagenome assembly JACCDQ01 (sample SAMN15323442, study PRJNA562643) | freshwater metagenome | isolation source: river surface water | place: USA:Blue River Watershed | collected 2017-08-17 | reverse complement strand
GGCGCCCTGCGCACGGAGGCCGGCCGCTGGGAACTCACCGCCCGCGGCCGCTGGTGGCTGACGCTGATGATGGCGGAATTCTTCACGGCGGTGAACGCCTACCGCGAAGCCATGCGCGACCGGGTGAAGACCGAAACCGCGGCCGCGGCCGCAGTCGCAGTCGCGCCCGCGGCCGCGCCCATCGCGGCCCGCTGAACCGGCGGATCGCTCCGCCCGCGGGCCCGCGTCAGAGGACGTCGTAAATCTCCACCAGGGCCTCGCCGGTCGTGTTGCCCGCGCCCGCCACCTGCACCGTGTAGGTGCCGGCCGGCAGCATCACGAGCACCGCGGCGTCGCGGCTGCCCGCCGCGAGGGGAAAGGCCCCGACCTGCGCGAAGGCCGGTGCCAGCGCCGCGCCCCAGTTGTCGTTGGCCGCCACGGTCGCGCCCTGGCCGTCGAGCACCTGCAGCGCGGGATCGGCCAACGCCCCCGCGACGCCGAAGGTCGCGAGCGTCGGCCCCACCGCGCGGATGAGGAGCTGCTTGCTGCCGCGCCCCGCGATGCTGAACCCCGCGATCAACACGTCCGACCCCGTGCCGACGCGGTTGCGGGCGGATACATTGACCAGACGTGCGGATCCCGGCCCGCCGACATCGTAGGCCTCCACCAGGACCACTCCCGCGCCCACGCCGGAGGCGCGCACGGTGAACGCTCCCGTCACGGACTGGCTGAGCGCCGCATCCTTCGAGCCCGGGGCGAAGCCGAAGGCCCCCACCGTCGAGAACGTCGTCGCCAGCCCGGGCGTCCAGTCGTCGTTCACCGCCTGCGCCGTGGTCGCGCCGCCGGCGAACAGCTCCAGTTTCGGGTCGGGCAGGCCCGCAAGGCCGAAGGCATTCAACGCGGGCCCGGCCGCGCGGATGAGCACCGTTTTCGATCCGCCCCCGACCACGGCTCCGAGCGTCAGCGCCTGGCCGGCCGCCAGCGCCGTGCGCACCGACAGATTGGCCAGCGCACTGGCGCTCGTCACGTCGACCCGGGCCGGCGCGCTCGTCGCCGAGCCGCCCGCATTCGCGGCCACGAGGGTGTAGTTGCCGGGGCTGGACGGCGTGGCGGCGGCCACCGTCAAAGTCGCCCGCGTCGCGCCTTCGACCGGCACCCCGTCCCGCAGCCATTGATACCAGACAAATCCGCCGCCGGTCGCCGCCGCGGTGAGCGTCACGCCCTCGCCGAGCAGCACCCGCTGGCCGCCGGGTTGGGTCGAGATCTGCGGCGCGGCCGGCAACGGGGCGGGCGCGGCCGGCGCCACCAGCGGACTCGCGTGCCAGCTGCTCGCGAGCGCGTGATCCGGGTTGGAGGCCGGCCGGTTCAACACGAGACTGAAGCCGGCGCCGTCCGCTTCCTCCGGCCACGGAAACGAATCGCGGTAGGTGAACTGCCGGATCAGCGTGCCGCCCGCGCCGCGCACCACGATCCGCTCCCCGCTGTTGGAAAGGTTGCCGGCGAAGGCACCGGCCACGACCGGCTCGGCCCCGGGCGCCTTCCGGGCCGCGAAGGCCGCCGGGTTCTCCGCCAGCACGATCCGCCCGCCGGGCGGCAGAAGGCGGACCGCGGGCGCCACGGTGTCGAAATCGAAAACCACGGCGTCCTCGAGCGTCACGCCGCTGAGATCGACCGACTGGTTCGCCGAGATGTTCATGAGCTCGATGAACTCGAAGTCGTTGCCGCTGTTGAAGCCGCGCGCCGCCTCCTCCGCGGTCGGATCGGGCGGGTGGTAGTGGAACTCGCTCACGACGAGGTTCGCCGCGCTCGCCGGCACCGCGCCCGTCACGAAATCGGTTTCCAGCAGCGGCGACCAGGTGCTGCCGTTGCGGATACGCGCCCGCAGCGTGCGCGCGCCGTTGCCTTCGAGGACGATCGCCTGGCCCGCGCCGCCCGCCGTGCGGCCCGCGAGCTTCAGGTCGAAGCGCAGGTCCGAATAGTCGTTGCGCGGGTAGGCGTTCGTCGGGTTCGCCGGAAACGCATAGACCGCCTGGTGGACCTCGACGGCCAGCGTGTTCTCCCCCTCCCGCAGGAGCGCCGGATCGAAGCGCACCCGGAAGTAGGTCGACTCGATCGGCCCGTAGTTGTTGCCCGGATCGATCGGCCCGAGCGCCTCCTGGCCGTAGGCCGCCGGCGCGGGTGCGAGCGGAAAGTTGAAGCGCGCCGCCTCCACGCCGTTGAGGTAGATCACCGCGCCGTCGTCCGCGACGACGTCGAAGAACGCCTCCTGCAGCCCGGCGACGCCGGTCGCGGTGAACGTCGACCGGAAATAGGCCGGTCCCGGTTCGCGGTCCTGCGCGGCGTAACTCGGCGCCACCGGCGAGATGTTCGTGGCCAGGCCCGTCGTCTCCCCGTAGCCCAGCGGCGCCGCGCCCGTCGCCCACCCGGCGTCCGCATAACCCGCGGCCGTCCAGGCGAGGCCGCCGGCGTCGGCGGACGGCGCCGCCTCCGGCAGCAGCCATTTCCAAGTCCGGCCGCCCTCGAGGATCGGCACCTCCGCGACGGTGGTGGTGGCGACGGTCTGCGCGGCCGGATCGAGACCCCCGCCGGTCTGGCGCGGATCGCCGCCGTTGATCGTGTAGTGCAGCGTGCCGCCGGCGGGGTTCGGATTGTGCAGGGTGAAGCGGTAGCCGACCGGCACCGGACCGCCGCGGCCCGGCCGACCGGTCGCGGCGTCGATCAATTCCGCGGGCTTGAGCCGCTCCGCCAGGGTGGTCGCGTTCACGGTGTTCGGCGCGCCGTCGAGCCAGTCGAGGCGCTCGGCGAGCCAGGCTTTGAGCGCGTCGACTTCCTGCCGCCACGTGGTGCGCGAGGTCTGGCCCGTCTGGCCGGTGTTGATCGAGCCCGTGCCGAGCACGGGAAAACGCCGGTAGTGGCGCGCCGCGGGCGATTGCAGCGCCATCGTGGCGACGCTCACGGTGTTGCCGATGTCGGCGCCGCTGCCGGCGGCGAGCAGCGCGTAGGTGGCCTCGATGCGGTTGAAGAGCGTCTCCCGCGAGAAGTGCGAGCGGCGGAGGGCGGCCCAGCGGTTCCAGTAGCGGTCGTTGAACTCCGGGTCCGACTGGAGGCGCGGGTAGTAGGTGTAGTTCGCCCCGACCAGCCACCACTTCATGCCGAAGGTGGCGTTCGACGAGGCGTAGTTGGTGTTGCCCAGGCTGCGGTCGACGTCCCAGAAGGGAAACGCCTTCATCGGGCCGCCGCGGTCCTTGGAGAAATAGTAGCTGTAGGTGTAGGCATCGACTTCCTTGCACAGCTCCAGCCACAGGGTGCGGTCGATGAAGCTGCGCTCGTCGAGCCAGCGGCCGTGGTAGTTGGCGCTGGCCGGATTCGCGAAGTCCGGCGCCGCCAGCGCGGTGGTCATCCGGTTGAGCCAGCCGACCAGCGCGTTGGCCTGCACCGCCGTGACCGGCTCCGGATCGAAGATGTCGTAGTCCCGGCTCGCGCCCGGGATCGCCGGATTCGCGGCCGCGTTGATCTTGTGGTCGTAGGGCAGCTTGTCGTTGCGGAAAATGAAACCGCCGTCGACCAGCGCGGGCGCGCTCATGCTGTCGTTGAGCTTGGCGATATCCAGGCGCTCCTTCCCGCGGGACGGCTTCTCCATGAGCAGGTAGACGCCCCGGTAATCGGCGTAGTCGAGCGTCGTGTTGCCCTGGTTGAAAAACACTTCGACGAACCGGCTCCGCATGCCGGCACCCGCGCCGTTGGCGTCGAACATGGCCTGCTGCATGAGATAATTCCGCATCAGCGACCGATCGAGAATGAGGCTCATCAGGACCCAGTCGCTGTCGGCGGGCATGCCGAGCAGCGGCTCCTGGCGGTCCGCGTCCTCGTCCGATTTCCAGAACTCCAAGGCATACGGCCGCTGCGCCTGCCCCGAAGAGCTCTCCCCGCGCACGTGCGTGCCGCCGCGCAGGACCTGGTCCGGCGCGGCGCCGAGGTCGGCCCGCCCGGTGTCCGGTTTGACGTCGTAGACGGCGACCTGCGTGAAGCGGAAGGGCCGCAGCCCGGCGGGATTGGTCAGCGCGTCGACGTTGCGGCCGAAGCTGTCGAGCACGAGCACGGGCAGGTTGCTGGTGAACGCGCGGCCGGAGGCGTTGTAGTTGGTGGCCACGTTGAGCAAGGTCGTCGCGTTCGTGTCGGCCCCGCCGGCGAGCCAGATGAAGGCGCGGTTGCCGGTCTTCGAGGGCAGAAAGCCGGGCGCGAAGACCCGCGCCTTCACGCAGGAGCCGGTCGCGATGTCCAGCGGCCCGGAATACAGCGGCGAGCTTTCGGTCGGCTCCGCCGTGTTCAGCGTGTAGCGGATCTCCGCTCCGGGCGGCGCATCCGTCGGCAACTGCAGGCCGAGCGAGAGGCCCGCGGTGATCACCGCGCTGGGCACGTCCGTCACCGGCTGCACGCCGGGCTTGAAGAACACCGGCGCCCCGAGGCGGCGGCCCGGCGCCTGCCGCCCCCGGTTCTCCGCGCCGGGCGTGGGTGTCTCGAAATAGCCGGGCGTCTGCGCCGCGCCCGCGCCGCCGAACGACACATCCTCCTGCTGGGGGCCGTAGGCGAGTTGGTGCGCCTCGGAACCGTCCGGGCGCACCAGCCGCAGCACGCCGCCTTCTTTGAGGAGCGTGAAATTGGCGTGCGGCCGCACGTTGGTGAAGCGGTTCTTGCCCGACGCAAACACCACCAGATGGCCGTAGGCCGGCACCGACACCCCGGGCAGCGCATAACTTGTCCCGGCCGCGGCCCCGGTCGCGGTGTAGTCGAGCCGCCAGCCCGCGAGGCTCACCGCACTCGCCGTCCCGTTGTAGAGATCGATCCAGTCGGGTCGGTCGAGGTCCTCGTCCTCCAGCCCGGCAGCGTTGTCCGCCAGGATCTCCTCGATGACCAGGTCCCCGGTCGCAAGCGGCGCGGCCGGCGCGGTCGACGTCGTGATCGACAGATCGTCGATGAACACGTCCTGCATCAAACCGCCCGTCGCGGCGTTGAAGGCGAAGTTGCAGCCGACCGTCGGCACGAAACCCGGGGTCGGCAGCCGCGTGAAAATCGCGTTCCCGTCGTAGGTCAGATCGAGGCCGTTCGCCGCGTCCCAGCGCAGCGTCACCGTGCGGAAGGTCGGGTCGTAGGTGAAGTTTCCGCCCGGCAGGTTCGAAGCGAGGTAGTTGCCGACCGACACGCCGTCGGCGAAGACCTCGATGCTGCGCGGATCGGTGTTCGAGTTCTGGTAGGTGTCGAAATTCACCACGAGGCCGTAGGCGGAGTTGTGGCCCGTGGCCCCGCCGACGCCGCTCAGCGCCGGACCGAAGCTGACGTTGAACCCGTCCGCCGGCGTCGCCCCGGGCGCCCGGTCCAGCAGCAAGCGGAAGGTGACCGTGAAGTCCGTGACGGCGGCGCCCGCGTCCAGCACCGGCAGCACCAGCGCGGCCGTCGCGCTCCCGGTCGCCCGGTCCGCGAGACGGAGGGCGCTCGCCCCGCCGGCGCCTACACCGGCCTTGACGATGGCGACATTGAGGGTGCCGGCGCCGTTGTTGTCCCGGCGATTGGAGATCACCGTGACATTCGCTGCCGCGCCGTTGAGCAGGCCGCCGCCCAGCGTGATCGCGGTGTTGATGGCGCCGTTGGGGCTGTCGGCCGCGGTGTTGAAGCCGTGGGTAAAGGTCGCGGCCCGGCCCCCGGCCGCTCCCGGCGCCAGCGCGCCGAGCAAAAAGGCCGCGCCGAGCGCGGCCTTGAGCCAATGGTATCCGACAGTCGGGGCGGGGTAACCGGACATCCGACGACCCAAGCGGGACCGGCGCGCCGTTTCAAGCGGCGTGCGGCCGGGTCGTATCTCCCCCTATCGGCCGGCCAAACGGCGCGCAGCCTTGGCCAACCGCCCGGTAGTTCCCCTCCGGCGTCGCCCGGGCCCCCACCCCCGGCCGGCCGATCCGCATCCGGCGCCCGCCGACCGAATACCAACTCTTGCGCACACGTAGCCAAGCCATGCGCAGCCCGAGTGCCGATATTCGGGCATAACAAACACGTAGCTTTAGCGCCCCCTTTTCCACCTACCCGAGCCAACCAACCAACTCGTCATGAACTTCCGCCAACTTCCGAAAAAAAACCTGCTCGTCTTCGGTGGCACTGCCATCTGGGGCCTGCTGTTGGTTTCCTGCGTGATGGTCAATCGCACCGTCATGGCGCCCCCGAACATCCCGGGCGCCACGTTTGTCGGGTCCAAGGACTGCGCCCAGTGCCACGAAGACGTCACCTCCGGGTTTCACGACGCCACCCACGCCCGGTTGATGACCTCCGGCACCAACGCCAAGAACGTCGGCTGCGAATCGTGCCACGGCCCCGGCTCCGTCCACTCCAAGGCCGGCGGCGGCTCCGACAACATCGTCAATCCCGCCCGCAATCCGGAAACCTGCTTCCAGTGCCACACGGACAAGCGCGGCGAATTCGCTCTCCCGCACGCCCACCCGGCCGGCAAGGTTTCCTGCAGCGACTGCCATGATCCGCACAAAGGCGACGCCATCGCCGGCGGCGGCACCCGCATGGCCTCGGCCAGCGAGACCTGCCTGAAGTGCCACGAAGCCCAACGCGGCCCCTACGTCTTCGAGCACGAAGCCCTCCGCGAGAACTGCACCACCTGCCACAACCCGCACGGCACGGTGAACGACAAGATGCTCAAATCGCGCAACCAATCGCTCTGCCTGCAATGCCACTACCAGCAGCAGACGGTCACCGGTCAGCTCATGATCGGCGGCCGCGACCACGCCGCCTTCGTCCAACGCGGCACCTGCTGGACCGCCGGATGCCACGAAGCCGTCCACGGCTCGCACGTCAATTCCTCGCTCCGGTTCTGACCCCGCCTCGCAACCTCAATCCTTTCCTGCCATGTCGCGCATTCTCTCCGGCGCCCGCTGGGCCGCCCTCCTCCTTCCCGCCGCCCTCGCGGCGCAGAATGTGACCACCTCGGGCACCGTCACCGTCGGTGCCGGCGGCTACCTCAACGACGGCGACCGCCCGTCCCTGCAGCAAATCACGCAGCAGAACAAGGACGGCTTCGGCGGCATCGAGGAATTCACCCTCACCCGCGAAGCCAAGGAGTCGCTCTTCAAGTTCGACGCCCGGATCCTTCCCGGCGACGGCGACTACCGCGTCCGCCTCCGCTACGACCGCACCGAGAAGTTCTACGTCGATGCCGGTTACGAGCAGTTCAAGGTCTGGTATGACGGCAGCGGCGGCTACTTCCGCCCCACCGACACCGAGTTCACCCTGTTCGACGAGGACCTCTCCGTGAACCGCGGCAAACTCTGGCTCGAGGCCGGCGCGTTCACGCCCGACAAGATGTATTTCAAGTTCCGTTACGAGCGCCGCAGCCGCGACGGCCGCAAGAACTCCACCCACTGGGCCGACTCCAATCTCGTCGGCACCTTCGGCACCCGGAACATCGTCCCCTCGTTCTACGAGTTCGACGAGGTCACCGAGACCTATGCCATCAATGTCGGCAACGACTCCAAGCCGGACGTCAAGTGGGGCATGGGCGCCCGCTACTCCGAGACCCGCCTGAACAACAAGCGCTTCAGCCGCCGCCGGCCCTTCGAGACCGCCGACCGCAGCATCACCACGAAGGACCAGACCAAGAACGATATCTTCACCGCCCACGGCTTCTACGAGCGCAAGGTCAGCGAGCAGCTCACCGTCTCGGCCGGCGCCCTCCGCACCAGCCTCGACACCCACCTCGCCGGCTCCCGCATCTACGGCCAGACCTACGACCCGGTCTACGATCCCGCCTACATCCGCCGCCAGCAACGCGACGAGGGCTTCTACGCCCTGCACGGCGAGGCCGACCTGAAGCAGACCGTGCTCAACCTCAACGCCGTCTATCTCCCCGCCAAACACTGGTCCATCCGGCCGAGCCTCCGCTTCGAGAACCTCCACCAGGAAACGATGGCCGAATTCGTCGAGACCAACATCGGCGCCGGCCCCGCCTTCGCCGCCATCATCGAGGAAGTCGAGGGCGAGCATAAGAAGAAGTGGAACGAGTTGGCCGAATCCGTCGAGGTCCGCTACACCGGCAAAGCCGACTGGGTCTTCAGCGCCGAGGGCGAGTGGGTCCAGGGCTCCGGCGACCACGAGGAGGAACGCATCCTTCACACCGGCGTCTTCACCGTCGACCGCGACATGGAGATCGAGCGCGCCAGCCAGAAATACTCCGCCAAGGCCACCTGGTATGCCAAGCCGGGCCTCACCTTCGCCGCCCAATACTACTTCAAGGGCAATGTGAACGACTACGACGCCCGCCGCGACAACACCCCGGCCGGCACCGCCGACCGCTATCCCGCCTTCATCACCGACCAGGACTTCGAGACGCACGACTTCAATGTCCGCGCCTCCTGGCGCCCCGCCTCGAACCTCACCCTCGTCACCCGCTACGACAATCAGCAGAGCAAGATCATCAGCATCGAGGCCGGCCTCGCCAAGGACCGCAGCTCCTCCTTCGCCTCGCACATTGTGAGCCAGACGGTGACCTGGACGCCCACGGGCCGCCTCTACCTCAACGGCGGCGTCAACGTCACCTACGACCAGCTCGAGACGCCCGCCTACCAGTTCGTGAAGAACGGCGACAACAACTACGTCAACGGCTCGATCGGCGGCGGCTACGCCCTCGCCAAACTGGACGACATCTACTTCGACTACGCCTGGTTCCGCGCGAGCAACTTCATCGACAACTCCGCCACCTCGCTGCCCTTCGGCGTCTCGCAAAAGACCCGCTCCGCCTACGTCACCTGGGTCCGCCGCCACAGCGCCAACCTGATCTTCACGGCGAAATACGGCTACGTCACCAACCGCGACGGCACCCTTGCCGGCCGCAACGACTTCGATGCCCATGTCATCTACGGCAAAGTCCAGTATCGGTTTTAGGTCCTAAACAGACCTATTGTTACCCCAAATAAGTCCGGCCGTGGCGCATGTGGGTGCGTCACGGCCGGCATCGTTTTCGGCGGGTCGCACCCATCGCCCGCCCCGCCCGCCCGCGACGGACCTGGCCGCCGCCCCGGCCTCAGCCCTTGGCCGGAAACGCCGCCAGCATCGCCTTCACCGCCTCCGTCGCTTTGCCGCGCTGCCACGCCACCAGCAGCTCCCACGTCACGTTCGGCTCCGCCAGCGGCCGGAAGGCCACGCCCGGCGCATTCATTTTCATCACGTAGTCGGGCAGCAGCGTGATCGCGCCTTCCGTCACGACCGTCGCCAACCCGTGCGTGAGACTTTCGGAATCCTCCAGGAAACGCGGCCGGTATCCCGCCTTGCGGCAGAGTTGCGCCACCCACCGGTTGTGCCCCGGCATGTCCGCCTCCGCCGCCCCCACGAAGTGCTCCGGCTGCAGGTCCTTCAACGTCAGCTTCGCCCGCGTCGCCAGGGGATGGTGCTCCGCCACCGCCACCACCACCGGCCGCGTCGCGATCTTCCGCACGTAGAATTCCCGCGTCAGCGACGCACCCGCGTTGCCCAGCAGCGCGAAGTCGATCGCCCCGCGCCGCAACGCCCCGATCTGCTCGCCCGGCGACAGATCAAGCAATTTCACCTTCACGTGCGGGTGGGAACGGCGCAGCGCGGCCAGCGCCGGGTTCAGGAAATCCGGCGCCGCCGACATCATGTAGCCGAGCCGCAGCGTCGCGCTCTGGCCGCGCGCCAGCTTGCGCGTTTCCACCACCACCGCGTCGAAACGCGCCACCACCGGCCGGATCCCGTCGAGCAGCACCTGCCCCGTCGCCGTCAGCGCCACCCCCGCCGGGCTCCGCTCCAGCAGTTTCCCGCCCATCTCGTGCTCCAGCGCCCGCATCTGGCGCGTCAGCGTCGACTGCGAGACGCGCAGGTGCTCGGCCGCCCGGTTCAGGCTGCCTTGCTCCGCCACCACGAAGAACGACCGCAGGAGATCGAGATGCACGCCGCCGACCGTTATGCGCTCCGCGCATGACGGCAAGCCGCCCCGCGCAGTAGTCGCCCGCCGGGACCGGTGGTATCGTCTGGCCATGCAAACGACCCACCGCCTCCCCCGGACCCTCCGCTACGCCGCCGCGGCCATTTTGCTCGCCGGCCTCGGCACCTGGTTCGCCACCGGCCGCCACGTCGGCTGGACCCAGACCAGCGTCGTCAGCATCCAGAAAGACGAGATCACCGGCATCGACTACCCGGTCCGCCGCGACGCCTTCGTCGCCGGCGTCGAAATCCCCGCCGCCGCCGCCGGCCTCGCCGCGGCCCTGGTCGGCTTCAGCTTCGTCCTCGGCCGCCGCCGCTCGCCCTCCGCCGTCGCCGCCTGAGTTGCGCCATTGCCTTTTTCGCCCACCGTCCCCGCTCCTTTTCCCATGAACATCACCCTCCGCTCCTCCCTCCGTTTCGCCGCCGCGCTCAGCGCTTCGGCCCTGATCGCCTCCGTGGCCGCCGCCGCGCCCGCGTCCTACGACTTCAAGGACCCCAAGGGCGTCAACAACGTCCAGTTCCAGCTCGACGCTCCGCTCGAGTCTATCACCGGCACCGGCACCGGCATCACCGGCTCGGTCACCTTCGACCCGGCCGCACCCGCCGCCACCAAGGGCCGCATCGAGCTCGCCGTCGCTTCCCTCACCGTCGGCAACCCGATGATGACCGAGCACCTCCGCGGCGACAACTGGCTCGATGCCGCCAAGCATCCGGCCATCGTCTTCGAGGCCGTCTCGCTTTCCAACGTCCGCACCGCCGCCGGCAAGACCGATGCCACCGTCCAGGGCAAGCTCACCATCAAGGGCGTGACCAAGGATGTCTCCGTCCCGGTCAGCCTCACGCACCTGCCCGACAAACTCGGCGCCCGCGTCGGCAAGCCCGACCTGAAGGGTGACCTCCTCGTCCTCCGCGCCAACTTCACCGTCAACCGCAGCGACTTCGGCATCCAGGCCGGCAAGAACACCGACAAAGTCGCCGAAACCATCAACCTCTCGCTCAGCATCGCCGGCGCCGCGCCGCGTAGCTAAGGCCACCGCGATCGCATCCCTTCGGGGGCGGTTGCCGTGCAACCGCCCCTTTTTTGTGCCCGCCCGCCGCGCACCGCCCGTTTCCGCTTTTCCGATTTCCCGCCTTTCCGCTTTTCCGTTTTTCCCATGAACGCTCCCGTCACCGGTCTCCACCACGTCACCGCCATCGCCAGCGATCCGCAGGCCAATCTCGACTTCTACACCGGCCTGCTGGGACTCCGCCTCGTCAAACGCACCGTCAACTTCGACGACCCGTCCGCCTACCACCTCTACTACGGCGACGCCGCCGGCACCCCCGGCTCGATCGTCACCTTTTTCTATTGGCCGCAGGGCGCCGGCCGCGGTCGCGTCGGCCCCGGCCAGCCCACGCGCCTCAGTTTCTCCGTGCCCGCCGGCTCGCTCGCGTTCTGGCAAACCCGCCTGGCCGCCCGCGGCATCGCGGCCTCCCCCGTGACGCGCTTCGGCGAAGACGTGGTCTCGTTCGCCGACCCCGACGGCATCCCGGTCGAGCTCGTCGCCGTCGCAACCGATGCACGCCAGGGCTGGACCACGAACGACCTCGCCGCGGCCCACGCCATCCGCGGGCTCCATACCATCGAACTCACCGTCCGCCGCGGCGAGCCGACGGAACTCCTGCTCACCCGGCTCATGGACCATCGCCTCGTCCGCCGCGAGGGCGACCGCGCCCGCTTCGAATCCGGCGCGGGCGGCTCGGGCACCTACGTCGACCTCATTGCCGCGCCGAACGCGCCCGCGGGCCTCGGCGGTGTCGGCACCATCCACCACATCGCTTTCCGCGTCGCCGACGACGCCGCGGAGCTCGCCATGCTCGACCGCCTTGGCGCCGCCGGCCTGCGCACCTCCGACGTGCGCGACCGGAGCTATTTCCGTTCGATCTACTACCGCGAGCCCGGCGCGATCCTCTTTGAAATCGCGACGGACATCCCCGGCTTTGCCACCGACGAGTCCCCCGCCACGCTCGGCGCCGCGCTGAAGCTGCCCGCCCAGTTCGAGCCGCACCGCGCCGCGATCGCCGCCGCGCTCCCGGCCCTGCACCTGCCCGCGGCCTGACCCGGCCGGCGCCGGCCGGCGGACGTCTCACCGCAGGGTGACCTTGCTGCCCGCCGGCGCGGCCTTGCCGCCGGCCCGCTCCTTGAGGATTGCCGTCCAGCGCTCCAGCGACGCTTCCGCCTGGTTCAGCCGGGCCCGCGTCGCCGCGACCGCCGCCTTCGCGTCGTTCAGTTTCTTCGTCTCGGCCGCGACGCGTTTGGCGGCGGCCGCATTTTCCTTCTGCAGCTCCGCCAGCTTGTCCGCCTCCGCCTTCGGCGCATCCGGTGCCTTCGCCGCGGCGATCGCTTTGCGCAGCCGCAAGGCCTCCGCCTGCGCCTTGGCGGTTTCCGCTTCCGCGGCCAGCAACGCCTCGGCCGCCGCGGTCGCCGCGGCTTTCGCCGCCGCCACCCGCGCCTCGCCGTGCTTCACCCGCTCCGCCAGCGGCGGCGGATTCGCCTCCAGCTCGCCGAGCAGCTTTCCGCCTTTCGTTTCCCAGACCGTCACACGGCCCTTCCAATCGCTCGCGACCAGCTTGCCGCCGTCATCGCTCACCGCGACGCGGTTGGGCAGGTCGCCCGAAAAGGCCGGACTCAGGACGCTGCGCCCCGACGCGTCCCACAGCTGCAGCTTGTTGTCGCGCCCGACCGACGCCACGCGGCCGTCCGGCCCGAAGCGCGCCGCCAGGACACCGCCTGCATGCGCCGTCACGGTCCGCACCGCCGTGCCGTCGGCGGCCTTCCAGACGCGCAGGCTGCCGTCCTCGCTCGCCGACGCGACCAGGGCCGCATCCGCTCGCCAGGTCAGCGCCGTGATGGCCCCGCGGTGCCCCGCGAGGGTGAACATTTCCTGCCCGCTCTCCGTCTCCCAGAGCACCACGCCGCCGTTGCGATCGCCCGTCGCGAGCCACTTGCTGTCGGGCGAAAATTCCACCGCCGTCACCCAATCGGTGTGTTTCTTGATCCGGTGCTCCAGGGCGCCGTCCTTCGTGCGGTAAATTTTGACCACCTTGTCCGGACCGCCGAGCGCGATCCACTGCTGGTCCGCGCTGATGTCCGCCGCGAGCACCGAGTCGAACTGGTCGCCGATCGTGATCACCCGCTCGCCCGTCGCGATGTCCCATACGGCCACGACACCCGAGTGCCCGCCGCGGCCGCCGCCCGCGAGCAGCAGTTTTCCGTTGCGAGAAAATTTCACGTCGCAGACCAGCCCCTCGGGAAACGGCAGCACGCCCGCGAACTCGAGGTTGTCCGTGCGGTAGAGCACTACCTGGCGGGCGGTGCCCAGGGCCACGACCGGCGCCCACGGGCTGTGCGCCATCGCGGCCAGCGCCGTGCCCTGCGCGCCCCGCACCGCCGGATCAAGCGACAACGCTCCCGGCATCGGCGGCGGTCCGTCCGGCCGTCCCACCGCGCCGCCTTTCAGCGCCAGGTCGACCGCCGGTTTGTTCGCCGTGAGCGCCTTGCTGTTCTGTCCCTGGAGCAACCCACCCGCGATCCAGGCGCGCAGCGTCGCGATGTCCTTGTCCGCGAGTTTTCCGTTCGGCGGCATCTCCGGCTCCTCGGTGTGCAACACCGACTTCAGCAGCAGGCTGCCGTCCGGATCGCCGGCAAAAAGAGTCGCGCCGCTGCCGCCGCCCTTGATCGCCGCGCTGAAGGAGCTCAGGTCGAGATCGCCCTTCACCTTGTCGGGATTGTGGCACTTCAGGCAGTTGTCCCGGAAGATCGGCAGCACGTCGTCCTCGTAGGTCACTTTCTTGCCGTCGGCCGCGCCGGCCATACTCGCGCCCAGCCAAAGCCCACCCGCGAACATCAATCCTGTCCGCGCCGCCCGCCGCCACCGTCCTTTGGTCGTCGTCTGCATCGCGCGCCTCAGTGGTTGAACACGAATTCCTTCGCGTTGAGCAGCGACCAGAAGACGTCGTTCAACACCGTCTCCTTGTTTTTCGCGTCCGTCGCGAACGCCGCCAGTTTCGTGCGCTCGGTCTCGTTCGGGAAACGCCCAAGCGTGCGCAAATACAGCTCCTCGATCACCTCCACCGGGGTGCGGCCGTTCTTCAGCAGCTTCTTCACCAGTCCGCCGGTGACGACCTTGGCGTTGACCGTGTCGCCGTTGAGCAGGTGCAACGCCTGCGAGAGATTCGGCTCCATCTTCACCTCGCACGAGCACGGCGTCTCGCGCGTCGCCCGGCCGAAGGTCGTCAGGAAGTAGTTGCTCGTGCGGCCGTCCGCGATCT
>JACCDQ010285748.1_pt1 | contig 14278 bp, 12 predicted proteins | sample 7446031 | NCBI WGS metagenome assembly JACCDQ01 (sample SAMN15323442, study PRJNA562643) | freshwater metagenome | isolation source: river surface water | place: USA:Blue River Watershed | collected 2017-08-17 | reverse complement strand
TGAGATATAAGAAACGCCCCTCGTTATGAAGGGCGTTTCTGGTGGCGGGTGAAGGATTTGAACCTTCGAAGGCAGAGCCGGGGGATTTACAGTCCCCTCCCATTGGCCGCTCGGGCAACCCGCCAAGGTCGAACAAGTACTGCGGCAATTTAGGATTGTGCGAAGGGAAAGGATACCTTAGGCAAGTAGGCGCACAAACCGCGCTTTTTCGAGTGAAGGAGCCCTCAGATGGCAGCAGATAGCAGTTTCGACGTTACCTCCAAGATCGACCGTATGGAGCTGGATAACGCCATTAATCAGGCTGTTCGCGAGATTGAAACCCGCTTCGATTTCAAGAACACAGGTTCAAAGATTGAACTTGAAGGCGACAAGGTTTTGATTGAAGCAGATACCGAAGAGCGCGCAAAGGCGGCTTTGGATGTTGTGAAGGACAAGATGATCAAGCGCGGAGTTTCATTGAAGCACCTTGATGCTGGAGATCCACAGCTGTCAGGAAAGATTTACAAGATCGCAGCTCCGTTGAAGGAAGGTATCTCAACTGAGAATGCAAAGAAGATTGCAAAGAAGATTCGCGATGAGGGTCCAAAGTCTGTAAAGACTCAGATTCAAGGCGATGAACTTCGCGTAACTTCCAAGAGCCGCGATGATCTTCAGGAAACTATGGCCATGATCAAAGATGGTGGCTGGGACTTCGCTGTTCAATTTACCAACTTCAGATAATTGAGTAAAAACAAGCTCGGCCTATTATTTGGAGTCAGTGCATACTCTTTATGGGGTGCATTCCCTTTGTATTGGCCTTTACTTGAACCAGCTAATCCCCTAGAGATTGTTTCGCACCGCGCAGTCTGGACATTGGTTTTTTGCATCATCGTTCTTGCGGCAACAAAGGCGTTGAAGTCAACACTAGCAACACTAAGACGCCCAAAGATTGCAGCCAAGTTGTTTCTTACTTCGTTGTTGATTTCAATCAACTGGCTTGTATATATCTGGGCTACTAATAATGGCCATGTTGTTGAGGCATCTCTTGGCTATTACATCAATCCATTAATCATTATTGGCTTTGGTGTAATTCTGCTGAAAGAAAAGATGCGCCCTCTTCAATGGGCGGCGGTAACGATCGCAACTATTGGAGTTTTGGTTTTAACAATTGACTATGGTCGTCTGCCATGGATCGCGCTTACCTTGGCGGTTTCATGGGGTAGCTATGGTTTGATCAAGAAGCAGCTTGGCCTTGGTGCGCTTGAGGGTCTTGCGATTGAAACCTTTATCTCGGCCTTTTTCTATCTGGGATACCTGATTTATATAGGTAATCAGGGCACTGGGCAGTTTGGCCAGCATTGGGGATTAACCCTTCTGTTGATGAGCGCTGGTGCGATTACAGCGATCCCGCTCTTGTTATTTAATGGTTCGACTACTCGCCTTCCGTTTACAACAATCGGATTGCTTCAATACATAACGCCAACTTTGCAATTTTCAGTCGGCGTGTGGATTCGTCATGAAGATATGCCAACAGCGCGGTGGGTTGGCTTCTTGATTATTTGGGTATCGCTTACAACCCTTGCGATTGATTTAGTTCGCTCAGGCAGATCGGTCAATAACAGCGTCGCATAGCGACATCAAAGCACCTGTTGCATCGTTAACAGGAAGTGGTCCAAGTGCGCCGCGTGCTTCCTTTGCAATCTGATGAAGTTGCTGACGAGACTCATCCAGCGCCTTGTGATTACGAAGTGCCACCAATACCTGTTGAACAGTTGGTTCATCTGTAATTGGTGCGGACAGTAAACGCTTTAGTTCAGTGTCTTGAGGATCATTTGATTTCATGACATTCAAAGTTACAAGTGTAGGAACACCTTCGCGAAGATCTGTTCCAGGTGTTTTTCCTGATTGATTTGATTCACTTGCAATATCGATAACATCATCTGCTAACTGAAATGCAACACCAATCTTTTCGCCAAAAACAGTTACGGTATCTGTAATTTCAGCAGGTGCACCTGAAATCATTCCGCCGTAGCGCGCAGATGCGGCGATCAATGATCCAGTCTTATCCGCAACAACTTTTAAATAATGTTCCAGTGGATCTTGTCCTGGGTTTGGACCCTGAGTTTCCATAATCTGTCCGATAACAAGACGCTCAAATGTGCGCGCTTGAAGGCGTACCGCTTCTGGGCCAAGGTCAGCTAAGAGATCAGAAGATTTAGCGAATAAGAAATCTCCCGTAAGGATTGCAATTGTGTTTCCCCAGCGCATGTTCGCGCTTTCGACTCCACGTCGTAGTGGTGCCTCATCCATAACATCATCGTGATACAGAGTTGCTAGATGGGTAATCTCGCAGGCCACAGCTGCAGCGATAACGCCTTGGCCTGTTGGATTGCCGTATTGAGCGGTTAAAAGGGTTAATAACGGGCGTAAACGCTTGCCTCCGGCCGCTACAAGGTGATGTGCGGTCTCATCAACAAATGGGTACTCGCTACGGGTGTGGCTTCGCAGTAACGCTTCAACTTCAGCCATTTGGCTGATCAGTTGTGCCTCTAAAGCAGGAGCAACGTTTGGAATGCCAAATGTGGACATTAGCGAATGAATGTAGCGAGATCAGTAATGAAGTTCAGCAACGGTGCTGGATAAATACCGAGTGCCAAAGTTACAACTCCTGCGATAACAATTGTTGATCGAGTCAGGATTGAAGGAATTTCAACTCCTGTTCCATCTTCAGTTGCATCTGTGAAGAACATCAAGACGATCACGCGAATGTAGAAGAAAGCTGCAATCGCGCTAGAAAGTACACCAGCGATTACAACACCCTTTGCTCCACTTTCATACGCTGCTGAGAAGATTGAGAACTTTCCAATAAATCCACTTGTTAGTGGAATTCCAGCAAAAGCTAGTAGGAATAGTGCAAATGCCGATGCCGCAAATGGTGAACGCTTTCCAAGACCCTTCCAACGGTTTAGATCTGTAACTTCGCCACCAGAGTCACGAACAAGTGTCACTACTCCGAAGGCGCCAACAGTTGCTACACCGTAAGCAAATAGATAGAACAAGGTTGCATCAAGGCCTGCCTTGTTGAGTGCAATAACACCTGACAGCAAGAAACCTGCGTGAGCGATTGATGAGTATGCCAACATGCGCTTTACATCGCGCTGTGCGATTGCAACAAGCGAGCCAAGAAGCATTGTCACAATTGCGATTCCAGACAACATTGGAGTCCAGGACCACTGTGCGTTAGCAAATGAGGTGTAGTAAATACGAAGCATTGCTCCAAATGCAGCAACCTTTGTCGCAGCTGCCATAAATGCAGTTACTGGGGTTGGTGCTCCTTGGTACACATCTGGTGACCAAGCATGGAATGGCACTGCACCGACCTTGAAGAGCAAACCAATTGAAAGGAATGCGATACCAATAAGCAGCAGAACATCATTTCCACCGCCGCCAACTACAGATTCGCGGATTCCAGTAAAGGTGATTGAACCTGAGAATCCATACAAATAAGCTGCGCCAAATAGGAAGAATGCTGATGAAAATGCACCCAGTAAGAAGTACTTAAGAGCTGATTCTTGTGAAGCCAAACGACGGCGGCGTGAGAGTCCTGCCATCAAATACAGCGGCAATGAAAGCATCTCAAGTGCCACAAACAAGGTGATCAAATCACTTGCGATTGGGAACAAGAGCATTCCAGAAACTGCAAACAATGTAAGTGGATAAACCTCTGTAACTTGGTTGCCTGACTTAAGAGCTTCACGCTCTTCGTCAGATCCAGGTAGCGCAGCAGCAAGTGCTGTGAAGTTTTCAGTGTCTGCAATTAAGAAAACAGAGATGATAGAAATAACAAGAATCGATGCCTGAAGAATTACCGCTGGACCATCGATAGTTACAGATCCCATTGCAGCTGTTAGCGATTGCTGACCGCGGATTCGCCACACCTGCATAAGAGCAAGAAGTAGCGATCCGAGCGTCAGAGTTAACTGAACAGCTGGACGAAGTGCCTTAGATACGAAAGCTTCAACTAATACACCGATAAGTGCTCCACCAAGCAGGATCAGCATTGGTGAAAGAAGTGTGTACGAAAGTACTGGCGCTGTAAATGTCATTACTTGTCCCCATTAGTTGGTGCTGGATCAGTGAATCCCATTTGTGAAATCACATGTGATGCCGCTGGGTTGATTGCCTTCAGCAATGGTGATGGGTAGAAGCCCAAAACCACGATGATTGCAATTACTGGTGCGATTGCAATTTTCTCGCGAAGGTTGAGATCGCTCAAAGCTTCATTGCCTGGTGTTGTTGGACCATGCAGAGCCTTTTGAACTGGAATCAAGATGTACAACGCTGCCAACACGATTCCGAAGGTCGCGATGATTGCGTGCACTGGGTAACGAGTAAATGTTCCAACAAGAACTAGGAACTCGCTAACGAAACTAGAAAGTCCAGGCAAAGCAAGTGATGACATTCCTGCCAGGAAGAAACTCCAAGCCATCACTGGTGTTACTCGCTGTAGTCCACCAAAGTCAGCAATTGTTGAAGAACCACGGCGTGAAATCATCCAGCCAGCTACTAGGAATAGTGCCGCTGTCGAGAAACCATGGTTAAACATGTACAAAGTTGCACCGCTGTGGCCTTGGGTTGTCATCGCAAAGATACCCATTGTGATGAAACCGAAGTGAGAAATCGATGTATACGCGATCAAACGCTTGATGTCCTTTGCACCGATTGCAAGGAAGGCACCGTAAATAATCGAAATTACAGCAAGTACCAAAATTACTGGCGTAAAAGTCTTGCTCGCTTCAGGGAACAAAGTGAGGCAATAACGGATCATTCCGAAGGTGCCGACCTTGTCCAGAACACCAAGCAATAGAACTGATGTGCCCGGTGTTGCTGATTGAGCAGCATCAGGCAACCAAGTGTGGAATGGCCACACTGGAGCCTTGATCGCAAAGGCAATAAAGAATCCTAGGAACAAAAGGTTTTGCGTTGTTGATGTCATCTCAAGCTTTGACAGCTCATTGATATCAAATGTGTGTCCGCCCTGAGCACCTGACATCACGTAAAGCGCGATGATAGATGCAAGCATCAGTAATCCGCCGACGAGGCTGTAGATCAAGAACTTCACAGCTGCTGCTGCGCGTTCTCCGGTTCCGTAACCACCAATTAGGAAGTAAACAGGAACCAACATTGCTTCGAAGATTACGTAGAACAAGAAAACATCAGTCGCAGCGAATACGCCGATCATCATCGTTTCAAGAACAAGAATCAAAATGTAGAAAGTCTTAACACTCCAACGTCCGCCATGTGCTTCATTCCAGCCAGCTAGTACAACGATGGGCGCAAGAATCGTTGACATCAAAATCAACACAAGTGCGATCGCATCTACGCCAAGCGCATAGTTGATTCCAAAGCTAGGAATCCATGAGTACTTCTCGACGAACTGTAGGTTGACGTTGTCACGCTCAAACCCAACAGCCATCGCAATAGTTGCGGCTGTTACTGCAAGTGTTGTTACAAGAGCTGCTTGCTTTGCTGCCTTTTCATTGGCCTTTGGTAGCGCTGCAATGATCGTTGCACCTGCAAGAGGTAGAAGCATTAATAGTGTTAACCACTTCATTACTGAACCACCACCCAAATCGCACCAATTAGTGCGATCGCACCAATCAAGATCAACGCTGCATAGCTACGAACAAAGCCATTTTGCAGGCCTCGTAGCGCTGAACCTGAACCCAGCGCGGTCTTAGCAACTCCACGAACCGCACCATCAACAACAGCCTCATCAGCCGCAATCAAGGTTGCAGTTAAAGCCTGACCTGGGCGCATAAATACCGCTTCATTGAAGCGATCTTGCATCAGATCTTGACGGGCAATCTTTGTAAAGATTGAAACATTTTCTGGAGCAACTGAAGCAACTTCTTGTCGTGAGTACTTCAAGAATGCGATCGCTACTCCGATTGCAACCATTGTTAACGCAAGCGCAGAAACAACGATTGGCTCGAGTAAGTGACCTTCATGCTCTGCATGGTGTTCGAAAAGTGGATGCAACCAATTTTCTAAAGCATTTCCACGTGAAAGTAAAAATCCAGATGAAACGGAACCGATTGCAAGAACCGCCATTGGAAGCCACATTAACCAGGGAGATTCATGAGGATGTGCTTGATCGTCCCAACGCTTTGTACCTGTAAAGGTAAGAATCATTACGCGGGTCATATAGAAGGCTGTTATCGCTGCACCGATCAAAGTAGTTACGCCAAGAATGATTCCTTTGGCTCCCCCTGCATTAAATGCAGTTTCAATGATCATGTCCTTTGAATAGAAACCAGCAAATGGTGGAACACCAAGAATTGCAAGGTAACCAAGGCCAAAGGTAATAAAGGTAATTGGCATGAACTTACGAAGCGCGCCGTACTTGCGCATATTTACTTCATCATTCATTCCGTGCATAACTGAACCTGCGCCAAGGAACATTCCAGCCTTGAAGAAGCCGTGAGTAAGCAAGTGCATGATTGCAAATGCGTAACCAACTGGGCCAAGTCCAGCGGCAAGAATCATGTAGCCGATTTGAGACATTGTTGAAGCAGCAAGTGCCTTCTTGATGTCATCTTTGGCGGTACCGATCAATGCACCAAACATCAAAGTAATTGCGCCAACAATTACTACTAATAACTGCGCGGTTGGTGCTGCATCAAATACAAAGTTAGAACGAGTAATTAAGTACACGCCAGCTGTAACCATTGTCGCTGCGTGAATAAGTGCCGAAACAGGTGTTGGGCCAGCCATCGCATCGCCAAGCCATGCCTGCAATGGGAACTGAGCAGATTTTCCTGCTGCAGCAACCAAAAGCATGATTCCCATGCCAGTCAGAGCCGCCTCGGATGTGTGGTGAGCATGTTCTGCAACACCAGAAAATGAAACTGTGCCCAAAGTTGCAAACGCAATCATGATCGCAAATGACAATCCCATGTCACCAATACGGTTCATTACAAATGCTTTTTTAGATGCTGTCGCATACGCAGGCTTTTGATTCCAGAAACCAATCAATAGGTAGGAAGCAAGACCTACGCCTTCCCAACCAACGTAAAGGTTGAGGTAGCTATCGCCTAGAACCAATAGCAGCATTGCCGCAATAAAGAGGTTCAGGTAGGCAAAGAAGCGTCGACGATCGTGATCATGAGACATATATGAAATGGAATAAATATGAATAAGAGTTCCAACGCCTGTAATCAATAGGACGAAGCAGATTGAAAGCTGATCTAGCAATAGACCTGCATCAACATTGAAACTTCCAACATTGATCCACTCGAAAAGTTTTTGAGAAACTGGTCGAGCCTCTGTCGAACGGCCAAGCATCTGAGAAAGCTGGTACAGACCAACTCCAAATGAAGATGCTGAAAGCGCTGTTGCAAGTAGGTGTCCCCACTTATCTGTGCGACGTCCGCCCAATAGTAGAAGTGCAGCACCTGCCAATGGCAGTGCGATTAAATAAACAAGGCTGGTTGATGTAGTCATGGTTATCGCTTCAACAAACTAGCATCATCAACAGATGCTGATCGGCGTGAACGATAAATCGTCACGATAATTGCAAGGCCAACTACAACTTCACAAGCAGCAACCACCATCGTAAAGAAGGCCATTACCTGTCCGTTGAGATCACCGTTGATACGTGAAAAAGTAACGAATGAAAGGTTTGCAGCGTTGAGCATCAATTCGATGCACATAAAGACCACAATGGCGTTACGGCGAACCACTACTCCGACCGCTCCGATAGTGAAGAGAAGCGCTGATATGTATAGGTAATTTGCAGCGTTCATTACTTCTCCTCCTCCACCTTGGTGTTAATTTCGGCTAGGTTGAATTTCTTGTAATCCAACATGTCACCGCGAGCTTCAAGGCTTGCGTTAACCGAGGTTGGTGCTGGAGTTCCATCCGGAAGAAGAGCTGGAACATCTACTGCGTTATGACGTGCGTACACACCAGGGCCGGGCAGACCAGCTGCGCTTCCAAGTGATTCCCCACGGAAACGATTGATTGAAAGTTGACGCTGTGTTGGACGGAAATCCGCCTTGTGATGGTGATGGGCCAGAACCATCGCGCCAAGTGCTGCCGTAATAAGAAGTGCAGATACAACTTCAAATGGCCAGACATAAGTGCTGAATAACAACTGGGCAAGCGCCTGAACATTTCCATCAGCATTTGCCGCTGAGAGTCCAACCGCATTTCGACCAATAGTTGCTCGGCCAAGTAATGAAACTAATAATCCACCAAAACCGATAGCAGCCGTGATCGCAATTGGTCGAAGTCCACGAATTGTTTCAGTCAGTGAATCAGATGAATCAACACCAACTAACATCAAAATGAATAGGAAGAGCATCATCACCGCACCGGTATAAACAACTACCTGCACAATTCCTAGGCACAGAGCATCTTGTGCAATGTAGAAAATCGCCAAGACGATCATCACAAAAGCCATCAAGATCGCTGAGTGAACAGCCTTCTTAACAAGCAACATTCCAAGTGCTGCAACAACAGCTAATGGACCAAGAATCCAAAACATCACAGCTTCTGGCTGAGCGGTCTGACCTACTTGAATAGCTAGTTGCATCATTTTTGTACATCCTGTGAAGGGTGCGCTTCCTTAACATCACCGTTGTAATAGTTGGTGTCATTCATATCTGGATACATTGGGTGAGGAGGCATGAGCATTCCTTGGCGCAATGGAGCCAATAAATCCTGCTTTTCAAAGATCAACTTCGCACGAGTGTCATCTGCAAGCTCGTACTCATTTGTCATTGTTAGCGCGCGAGTTGGGCAGGCTTCGATGCAAAGACCGCAGAAAACACAACGTAGGTAATTGATCTGATAAACCTTGCCGTAACGCTCTCCTGGAGACATACGATTTTCTTCAGTGTTATTTGCACCTTCAACATAAATCGCATCTGCTGGGCATGCCCATGCACATAACTCGCAACCGATGCACTTTTCCAAGCCATCTGGGTGACGATTGAGTTGGTGACGACCATGGAAGCGCTCTTCAGTTGGAGCTTTAACTTCTGGGTACTCAACTGTTAATGGCTTCTTAAACATTGTTGAGAAGGTGACCCAAAATCCCTTCATGTGGCCCATGAAGCCAACTGAAGATGTCTGCTCTACTTCGAAGTATTCAACATCGTTAATACCAAGATCTTTTGGCTTTAACGGCTCGAGGTTTTCAGCCACGATCGCCCCCTTGCTGTTGTGAAACATTGATAGTTGAAACTTCCATTGGCAAAGATGGCACCGCAAACTTAGGTGCAGATTTGTTGTCCCCATCTGCAACTGCAGCGGCCTTCTTTTTCTTTGCATTTTCAAAGCCGACATTTACCGCCATGATGAGGAAAACAATCGTGCTTGCAAAGGCAATAACAACCGCCTTTGATGCATTCTGAAGAGATAGCACACGCAGAGTTGCAACGACCAAGATCCACAAGATTGAAACTGGAATCAAAACCTTCCAACCAAATTGCATGAACTGGTCGTAGCGAAGACGTGGAAGTGTTCCGCGCAACCATACGAAGACGAAGAAGAATGTAAGAACCTTTAGGAAGAACCAGATAGCAGTGAACCAGCCGCCTAGCCAGGCTTCAGTAAATCCAAGTCCCGGAGGCGCTTTGTATCCGCCCAAGAACAGTGTTGTAGCTAGTGCTGAAACAGCGATGATGTTTACATATTCTGCAAGGAAGAACAGTGCGAACTTCAGTGATGAGTACTCGGTGTGGAATCCACCAACTAGCTCACCTTCTGCTTCAGCAAGGTCAAATGGCGCACGGTTTGTTTCGCCAACCATTGAAATTGCGTAGATAGCAAAAGATGGGAACAAGACAACTGCGTACCACCAAGAAGATTGTGCAGCCACGATGTCAGATGTTGACATTGAACCTGCGTAAATAAAGACGGCAACAAGTGAAAGTCCCATCGCGATTTCATATGAAATAACTTGAGCACTTGAACGAAGTCCACCAAGTAGTGGGTATGTAGATCCTGAAGACCAACCCGCTAAAACAATTCCGTAAACACCAACTGATGCGATCGCAAGAATGTACAAAACGCCAACTGGAATATCAGTTAGCTGCATTGCAGTCTTGTGACCAAACATTGTTACTTCGCCTGTAATTGGGATTACTGCGAAAGACATAAAACAAGTTGTTGCGCTGATGATTGGCGCAAGAACAAAAACAACCTTGTCTGCAGCTGTTGGAATGATGTCTTCCTTCAGCGCTAACTTAACTCCGTCGGCAAGGGCCTGAATTAATCCAAATGGACCTACGCGGTTTGGACCAGGACGCTGCTGCATACGACCAACGATGCGGCGTTCTCCCCAAACAGACATAAGCGTTAGCAGTACGCAGAGAACGAAAACGATCAATGCTTTGACTGCGATCAGCCAACCTGGATCTGCTCCAATAAGTTCTGCAGTCGTCATGCCTTCACCACCGTAACTACTGCGCCATGTGCGACGCCTAGGTTTACCAAGAGTTGAGAACCGCGTGAGTTACGTGGGGCCCACACTGCATCATCATGAATATTTTCAACTAGAGCTGAAAGAGTTACTGAGCCCTGAGCAGTTGAAATCTTTAATTGATCGCCATCTACAACGCCAAGAGCTTGTGCGCGCTTTGGAGAGATAACAGCAACTGTTTGACGTGCAGTTCCTGCAAGATGCTCTTCTCCTTGCTGCAAAGTTCCAAGATCAAGTAGTCGACGCCATGAAGTAATTAGCGCTTGATCAGCATTCAATGATGGCTGAGCAACTGCTGCAACCTTATTAAATGAGGTACGAGCACCATCCCAATTTCCAAGTGATGCAATCTCCTTTGTCGCTGCAGTAACAGTTCCCAAATTAATTGAGATTCCCATTTCTTCAGCGATCATTGAAAGAATGCGAAGATCGCTGCGATTTAATGAATCGCTAACCGCTGCATCAAATGAACGCGCACGACCTTCCCAGTTAAGGAATGAGCCAGACTTTTCAGTTACAGCAGCTACTGGAAGAACAACATTTGCACGATCGGTAACCGCGCTTGTTGCAATTTCAAGTGAGACTACAAATGCCTTATCAAGTGCTGCAAGTGTTGCTTGGCTATTGTCTCCATCAAGTGGATCAACGCCGCCAACAACAAGTGCACCAATCTTTCCGTCATTGACTGCATCAATAATTTGTGAAGTGCTACGACCAATTTCGGCAGGAAGTGAATCTGTATTCCAGACAGCTGCAATATCTACGCGAGCAGCAGCATCAGTTACAGGACGACCACCAGGCAAAAGATTTCCAATTGCGCCAGCTTCAAGAGCTCCACGCTCACCTGCGCGACGAGGAATCCATGCAAGCTTTGCACCAGTTGAATCAGCAAGTGCGGCCACTGCGCTTAGAACTCCAGCGCTTTCTGCAGCACGTTCTCCAACAAGAATCACAGAGTTATTTGTAAGTGATTGCGCTGCAATCGCTGAAGCTTCTTGTCCAGGAGCAACCTTTACAAACTCTGCCTTTAGCTTGTCGACTCCGATTGATTCCTTCGAACCAATAGAAACCACCTTCAAAGCACGCTTACGGAACTGCTTGTACAGACGCAAGAAAACAATTGGTGACTCTTCTTCTGGTTCAAAACCTACAAGAAGTACTTGATCTGCCTTATCAATATCGCGGTATGAGGTTGAAGAACCAACAACGCGAGCCGCTAAGAATTCACGTTCTTCATCAGATGAAACACGTGAACGGAAATCAATGTCATTTGTGCCAAGAGCAATACGAGCAAACTTGCTGTAACCGTATGCATCTTCATAGGTTGCACGTCCACCAACTAGAACAGCTGACTTAGCAGCCTTTAATCCAGCTGCTGCAACTGCAAGCGCTTCTGGCCATGATGCTTCTTCTAGAACTCCAGCTGCGTTGCGCACCAATGGAGTCTTCAAACGATCTACAGAAGTTACATACTTGAATGCCCAACGGCCCTTGTCGCAGTTCCATTCTTCATTTACAGACGCATCTTCACCAGCAAGACGACGTAACGTCTTTCCGCGACGAACATCTGTGCGCATATCGCAACCAGATGCACAGTGCTCACATGCAGATGGTGTTGACACTAAATCAAATGGGCGAGCACGGAAACGATATGCAGCACCAGTAAGTGCACCTACCGGACAGATCTGAACAGTGTTTCCAGAGAAATATGATTCAAATGGTTGGTTCTCGTAAATACCAACTTGTTGCAACGCGCCGCGCTCATTCAAGGTAATGAATGGATCGCCTGCAATTTGCTCTGAGAAGCGAGTACAACGTGCACACAAAACGCAACGTTCGCGATCAAGCAATACCTGTGAAGAGATATTGATTGGTTTTTCAAATGTGCGCTTTACACCTTCGAAACGTGATGAACCTTGACCTGTACTCATTGCCTGGTTTTGCAATGGACATTCGCCACCCTTGTCGCACACAGGGCAATCAAGTGGGTGGTTAACAAGCAATAGCTCCATAACTCCACGCTGTGCTTTTTCAGCGACAGGAGAGGTTAATTGAGTCTTTACGATCATCCCTGGTTCAACTGGGATTGTGCAAGATGCCTGTGGCTTTGGAAATGCACGACCGTTAATTTCAATATCTACTAAACATTGGCGGCAAGCACCAACTGGATTTAGAAGTGGGTGATCGCAGAAACGTGGGATCTGAATTCCAAGTTGTTCTGCTGCACGAATAACTAATGTTCCCTTTGGAACGGTTACTTCAAAACCATCAATGACGACGGTGATCATGTCTACAACTTCAGTTGTCATTTCGCACCTGCCCCTGCAAAAAGAGTTGAAGCAACAGGGTCAAATGGGCATGAACCATTTGTTACGTGTGCGATGTACTCCTCGCGGAAGTACTTAATTGAAGATGTAATTGGGCTGGTTGCTCCATCGCCAAGTGCGCAGAAAGAGCGTCCCATGATGTTGTCGCAAAGATCAAGAAGCTTTGCAAGATCTGCTTCAGTTCCCTTTCCTGCTTCTAGGTCGCGAAGAATCTGTACCAACCACCACGTACCTTCACGGCAAGGTGTGCACTTTCCACATGACTCGTGCTTGTAGAACTCAGTCCAACGCAATACTGCGCGAACTACACATGTTGTTTCATCAAAGATTTGAAGTGCTTTTGTTCCAAGCATCGAACCCGCAGCTGCAACACCTTCGTAATCCAATGGGACATCTAGATGCTCTGCAGTAAATAGTGGGGTTGATGAACCACCAGGCGTCCAGAACTTCAATTGATGTCCTGGGCGAATTCCCCCAGCAAGCTCAAGAATTTCACGAAGTGTGATTCCTAGTGGTGCCTCAAACTGACCTGGGTTAGCAACGTGACCTGACAATGAGTAAAGGGTTGTTCCCTTGCTCTTTTCAGTTCCCATCGATTGATACCCCTCGGCACCGTTGTTGATGATTGCTGGAACCGCTGAGATTGATTCAACGTTATTAACAACCGTTGGACGTGCATAAAGTCCCGCAATAGCTGGGAATGGTGGGCGCAAACGAGGTTGTCCGCGGAAGCCTTCGAGTGAATCAAGAAGTGCAGTTTCTTCACCACAGATGTAGGCGCCTGCACCAATATGTAGAACTACATCAATTCCATTTCCAAGAATTCCCGCTGCATATGCATCTGCAATTGCCTGGTTAAGTCGGCGTGCAACATGTGTAACCTCGCCGCGAATATAAATAAATGCATGCTTTGCACGAATTGCGTGGCAAGCGATGATGCAACCTTCGACAAGAACGTGTGGGTTAGCCATAAGTAATGGCATGTCCTTACATGTTCCTGGTTCAGATTCATCAGCATTAACAACAAGGTAGTGATCCTTGTTATCGCCTTGTGGAATAAATCCCCACTTCATTCCGGTTGGGAAACCTGCGCCTCCGCGACCGCGAAGTCCTGAATCCTTTACAAGTTGGATGACTGCATCTGGATCCATGGCAAGTGCCTTTGCAGATGCTGTGTATCCACCATGACGCTTGTATGCCTCGATAGTGAATGAATCTTTTTCATCCCAGTGAGCAGAAAGAACTGGCGCTAGCTTTGTCATTACTTGCCCTCTTTCGAAAGTTTTAGACCAAGCAATGTTGGTTCGCCAGCTTGAACACCTTCATGTGCAAGTCCATCATTTATTCCTGCAAGAACCGCAGATGCTTCTTTCCAAGTAACCAAACGGTTTGGACCACGTGTTGGTGGCTTTGGATTTCCTGCGCGCATTGAGTCAACTAACTCTTTTGCAGATTCAACAGTTTGATTGTCGTAGAACTC
>JACCDQ010475928.1_pt1 | contig 14279 bp, 12 predicted proteins | sample 7446031 | NCBI WGS metagenome assembly JACCDQ01 (sample SAMN15323442, study PRJNA562643) | freshwater metagenome | isolation source: river surface water | place: USA:Blue River Watershed | collected 2017-08-17 | reverse complement strand
GTAAAAAGTATAAAATGGATAAAATTGAGGAAGGATATATTTTATACCGTCACAAATAAATGTCAGTAATAAATTACTTGATACATTATTGGGGAACAGATTAGTAGGGTTATGTTGGATGCAATGTGTCAGATTGGAATAAAAAAAAAGCTATAATTTGGCAAATTTTCCATATTAATGGCATTAAATAATGTCTTAACAATTTTTGGTCGTTAAGTATTTCATTGAGAAAAATGCCAAAATATTGATGATTTTCTTCAAGAAAGATAAATGAAAAAAGACCCAATACAGAGAAAAAATAAAAGAGAAAATCAGTGGGAAATTGATCTTGAACACACTGTGTTATTTTTAGGAAATAAAAACTACAGTTTGAAGTATTTTGCCGATGGGAGTTTTAAAATGTTTGCATGTACACTAAAACGGCTTGAAGAATACTTTAGTACGGATAAACGCTTTATCCGAATTAGTAAATCCTGTCTGATTAACCGTCTATATTTGATGAGAAAAGAACATAACCAAATAAAGATGGTAGACGGAAAGTTTTATCAAATTTCAAGGCGAAGGCTAAAAGAGGTTGAAAGAAAATTGGAGAAATTCCGCTAATAGACAGAACATCAATCAACACACATTTATGAAAAAAAGCATATTGATTTTATACGTGAGTTGTATATTTTACCATACGTATTCTCAATCACCATCCATCATAAAAATTGATAAAATAAGTCATTATCGCAATCGTGGAGGTGGTTTGACTCTAACAAATTCTAAAAAATTGGGTAATCATTGGTATTTTACTTCAGATTATAATCTGTACCGAACTGATTTAGGAAGCAGACCTTGGGAGATAAACGAATTAGATATTTACAAAATTGATGAAAATGGTAATCGACTTTGGGGGAAGCGGTTGTATTCTTGTGATACAGGAGCTATTGGTCCTGGGGGTATATTACCAAATTGTCGTTGGTCGAAATTATCAACATTTGAAGCTCTTAATCCAGACAATGTTTTATATGTTATGGATGATTATGGTTCTGAGTCTGAACTTGGAGAATTAGATTCAAATGGGAATCTGATTTATAGGGTAGCTTTCACAAAGGGGATGGTTTTGAGTTTAATAAACGATGGGAATTATTATTACATAGTGAGTAAATATTCACAGAATCTGTATTTTACAAAATTAAATAGGAATGGAGAGCTTGTATCCGAATTAACTTTCATAAATATTGATTCTTTTGATTTAAGCTCGAATGGATTATTGTTAATAAAGAGTGATACTGCTCAGTTAGTGAAATTATCTGATTTTAGTACACGATTGTTTACGATGGGTGGGCAAATAGGAAAACTAGTAAGTCAAGACTTTATTATTACGAATGATAATAAGACCTTGTTGGTAAAATCGAATGGAGAATTATTGGATCTCACGGATGATAAAAGAGAAATATACGTATTACCTAATGGAGGTTTTATTCTATATAAAGATGGAAATTTTAAAAAATATAATCCAAATTTTCAATTAGAATATGATGAAAATTTGGGTGTGTTAAAGGAAATAAATATAGGAGCAAATACCATTATTATTTATGAGAATAACATAATTAAAAAATATGGTTTGGCCAATTTTCAATTGGTATTTCAAAAGAATTTAGAGTCTTTAAATATTGTAAATATTGTGAGTGGGACGAACTTATTCGTTTTTGATACTGAAAAAGTATATGTCAGCACTGCACAAAATTTGATAGAATTAGATAATAATGCTGAAATTAAGTGGCAAAAATCATTAGGTTGGGGATATTTGAATGGTGTCGTCAAGTTGAGAGATAAGTTACAACTATCAATAGATGACTATTCTCTTGACTGGGAGGAAAGACGACTCAAAGTAATCATATCTGATTTAGAAAATGTTTGTAACTATGAAGTTAGTACCAATATCCCTGAAAACTATTGTGGTAGAAGCGATTATAATTATTTTGTAGGTTATCTTGGAAGTAATGTAGCAGGATGTTTTGACTCTATTTTTTCTTATGAATGGAAAAAAGATGGGGAATTATATTCTAATAATAAGGCTATATTCCCTAATCAAAGTGGTCTATATACGTTTACTTTGAGACAAGGGACTTGTGAACAAAGTGCTTCCACATACTTAACAGTTTATTCTCCACCGACATCTATTAGTGCTGCTCCTAGTAATATATGTGTGGGAAATAATGCTATTTTGAGCGGTTCTTGCTCTGCTGGTAGCCTAAAGTGGTATTCTGATCAATGGCTGGTCAATGAAGTAAGTTCTACTGTAAGACCCTCATCGACTAGTAATTATTACGGTGTATGTAGTTTCAATACGTGTAAAAGTACGTCAGTACAAACCAACGTAGTCGTTAGCAACACTCCTCCGCCTGCCCCAGGTGTTTTTAGTAATTTTACCGATTTTGTTTGTCAATCAGCAGGGAATAGAACGTATGAAATAGCCCCCGTTTCGCAGGCAGCAGGATATGAGTGGAGCTATACTGGAAACGGTGTTTCCGTCAGTTCACAGGGGACACGAGCTGTGGCAAACTTTAGTTCTACGGCAAGCTCTGGTAATATTCGAGTAAGAAGTATTGGAGCATGTGGATCAAGTAATTATTTGAGTATGGGTGTCGAGGTTTTACCACTGAGTCTCCGAATAAATGATAGGCGAGACTATGGAGTAGGAAGCAGAAATAGTTATCGGGTTGGTAAGTCGATAGAGCTTCTACCTAGTAACACAACTGCCATCAACATAAGCAATGGGGCTGTATTTAAAGCAGAGGTCATCGCTTGTCCGAACTGAAAAATGTAAAAATCTTTAGAAATTATTTTAATTTAGAAAAAATAAGAATCGGTAGATTTTGTTAGAAACCCAAACAAATTGTAAGACACACCTAATTTTTTTGAATAAAAATAAATTAAGTTATTGTTTTGTGAAAAATATTTGAAAGGTATATTAACTATTTTAGCAATAGCTTTTCTAACGAGAAAGAGTGTATGTTTTGAAGGTACAAGAATATGTATTAAAGAATAAAAATCAGAATTACTAAATCCACGGATTTCCTATTCCCAAGCCATCTAACTGGCTTGGGAATAGGAAATATTTCAAAATTTTATTAAATTTTGAGCCTGCTTTTGTAAAAAATTTTCGTATATTTCTAAGCTAAATTTTTCTCCATCAAAATGATTTCGTAAACTACCCAATTTGACTCGTAACCCTAATACATCTGTACCCATGTAGCTTAAAATATCATTGAGATGACCTAACCCGACAGCATTGCCTAACACTCCAGAAGAAACGCCTACCAAAGCTGCTTTTTTCTGATTAAAACTATCAGGGTAGCGAAGTCCATCGAAGAAAGTTTTCAAAATGCCAGGAAAAGAACCGTTATACTCTGGTACAATAAATACAAATTTCTCTGTGCTGTCGATAATTTTTTGAAACTCATTGAAATGTTCATTTTTCCCCGAATTATGATAAAGTGCCGAAAATGCAAAATCTTCTGGAAGATTAGTTAAGTCAATTAGTTGACTTTCTTCTCCTAAATTCTTCAATAAATTCTGATAATAAACACCTATTTTCTTTGAAACAGAATTAGGTCTGTTTGTGCCAATTATGATTCCAATCATTTAATTATTAATTTTATTATTGAAACAATTAGTTTGATAAAATGTTCCTTTAATGATATTTTAAGTAAAAATCTATTTACCCTCATTCATGAAAAATAAAATAGTTTGGATAACGGGAGCGTCTTCAGGAATTGGGGAAGCTTTGGCAAAAAAATTTAATCAAGAGGGGGCTGTTGTCATTCTGTCGGCGAGGAACGAAGAAGCCTTGTTGCGTGTACAAATGGAATTGCCTAATCAAGATGTTGGGTCTTTTGTGCTTCCGCTGGATTTGCAGAAGTATTTTGAGTTGGAAGAAAAAGTTCAATCGGTACTTGCTAAGTACGGTCGTGTCGATATTTTGATTAATAATGGCGGTATTAGCCAAAGAAGTTTGGCGATAGAAACCAATTTTCGAGACGATTTGAAAATTATTGAAATTGATTTGTTGGGTACTATTGCTTTAAGCAAGGCATTGTTGCCGTCGATGTTGCTTTCCCCAGATAGTCAGATTGTGGTTATTAGCAGCGTTATGGGCAAAATAAATACAAAATACAGAACGTCTTATGCTGCTGCCAAGCATGGTTTGATAGGGTATTTTGATTCGTTGAGGTTAGAGTTGGCCGGAAAAGTACATATCTGTAACATTATGCCTGGGTTTATAGCGACGAATATTGTAAAAAATGCAGTGAGTAATGCCTATATTGCCAACAATCAAAACGATTTGGGAATGAAACCCGATGTTTTTGCCGAAAAAGCCTATCAGGCTATCCTTCAACGCAAAAATAATGCTTACATTGGGGGAATGAAAGAGCGTGCGGCATTGTTCTTAAAGCGTTTATCTCCGGATTTATTCGATTGGTTTATTAAAAACCAAAAAGTTGTTTGAAATTCACTGTATGTCGTTTGATTTGCTTTTTAGAGCAATTTTATAGTGATTTTTGAACATTTTTTTCTAATTTGTAATTATAAAATAGTGTTACATTTTTTTTATGATAAACTAAAGTAATGAAAAAGAAAATTTTAGCGTATTCAACTTTATCTTTCCTTGCTTTTGCGGCATGTGCGAAAGCTCCTCAATCCGATAGTACCACTCATTCGGTTGAAACAAAAGCTCCTAATTCTAAGTATAAATCGGCATTTGCCGGACAAACCAGAACCAAGTCCGTCAAAACTCAAACGCCTTATGAATTTAAAGTCTTGAGCGAAGGGCTTACGTTTCCTTGGGGGATAACGAGCCTTCCAGACGGCAGATTACTCATTACCGAAAAGCAGGGGAATTTACGTATTGCAAAAACAAACGGCGAGTTAAGTCAGCCAATTTTGGGTTTGCCAGCAGTAAATTCAGATGGACAAGGAGGATTGTTGGGCATTACTTTAGACCCAAATTTTACTCAAAATAGAATGGTTTATTGGACATTTGCTGAAAATGTAGAAGGTGGGACTAATACATCGGTTGCGAAAGGAAGATTGTCTAGCGACGAAACAAAAATCGAAGAAGCGAAAGTGATTTTTAGAGCGGGGCCGTCTCATAAAGGGAATCTGCACTACGGAGGTAGAATCCTTTTTGATAAAAACGGAGACTTATTTGTAAGTACAGGCGAGCGTTCGGATATGAAAACTAGGCCTCAAGCTCAGTATTTGAATTCAAATTTGGGTAAAATTTTACATATTACAACAGATGGAAAACCAGTAGCAAGCAATCCTTATATTGGCAAAGAGGGTGTAAATCCAGAAATTTATTCTTTAGGGCATCGAAATGTACAAGGACTTACTTTTCACCCAATCACAGGAGATTTGTGGTCAAATGAGTTTGGCCCGAGAGGAGGGGATGAATTGAACCATGTAAGACCTGGGAAAAATTATGGCTGGCCAACCATCACGTATGGTATTGAGTATAGTGGAAAATTAGTAGGTGATGCCATTCAGCAAAAAGAGGGATTGGAGCAACCTGTTTATTATTGGGACCCGTCAGTTTCCCCTAGTGGAATGACTTTTTATACAGGAAATAACATGCCTGAATGGAAAAATAATCTGTTTGTGGGCTGTTTGAGCGGCATGCACATTGCTCGTTTGGTTATCGAAAACAACAAAGTAGTAGGGGAGGAAAGGCTATTGTCTGAAGAATATCAACGTTTTAGAGATGTTAGTCAAGGAAAAGATGGGGCATTGTATGCCGTAACCGACCAAGGTCGTTTGTATAGAATTGCCAAAAAATAAGATTTTCTTAGCAATTACAATAAAAAACTCCCCAAAGCTGAACAAACTTTGGGGAGTTTTTTTAGAATAGAGATGCTCTATTTTTAAACGGATTCTTTCGTTGTTTTTGTCGAAATTAGGTAAAGACCAATGATAGTCAGAAGCCCGTTTAGCATTAATTTAGAGAATCCAAACTCAAAATTAAAATATGTTTTACTAAGCTCTTCAACGCCGTAGGTAGCAAAAGGAGCAATGATACATACATAAGGGACTAATTTGTCTATAAGCTGACGTTTTAGATAAATTCCAAAAGTAAAAATCCCTAACAATGGGCCATAAGTATAACCCGCAATGCTAAAGACTGCCGTAATAACCTCCTGACTGTTTAAGGCTCTAAAAATGATAATGACCACAATAAAAACCAATGTAAATCCTATGTGTACATAATGTTTGAGCGACTGACGTTTACGCTCGTCATATTTTTCGATATTTAGAAAATCCACACAAAAAGCAGTTGTCAGGGCAGTCAAGGCGGAATCTGAGCTTGCATAAGTTGCAGCCGTAATCCCCAATAAAAATGTAACAGCCGCCAAAGTACCAAAATGATTTCCAAGAGCTAAAGATGGATACAAATCGTCGGTTTTTGCTGGAATAGGAATACCCATTTTTTCTGAATAAAGATAAAGCAATACACCTAAGCTTAAGAATAAAAGATTGACAAAAACCAATACCACATAAAACCAAAACATATTCTTTTGGGCTTCGCCGATGCTTTTACAAGTCAGATTTTTTTGCATCAAATCTTGGTCGAGCCCCGTCATGACAATGGCAATAAACGCCCCCGATAAAAAGTCTTTCAAAAAATGATGTTTATTTGCCCAATCCCATACAAAAACCTTGGAATAAGGGCTACTGCTTACGGTACTGAAAAGCTCCGAAACCCCCAGATTCAGTTGTTTGCCAATCAGATAAATAGTTAATACAAGAGAGGTAAGCAAGAAAAATGTTTGTAAAGTATCTGTGATGATGATAGTCTTCACCCCGCCTTTAAAAGTATATACAAAAATAAGAGCCATGGCAATGAATACCGTCAGCTCAAAAGGTATCCCTAAGGAATCAAAAATAGCTAATTGCAGTACCTGAACCGCTACATACATTCTGACGGCAGAGCCGATGGTACGAGATAACAAGAAAAAAGCAGACCCCGTTTTGTACGACCAATGCCCAAATCGTTGCTCAAGATACCCATAAATAGAAATCAAATTTAGTCGGTAATAAAGAGGCATTAATATTGCTCCAATTACCAAGTACCCTACGGCATAGCCCAAAACTACCTGAAAATAAGAAAATTGGATTGCTCCAACAGCTCCAGGCACAGATACGAAAGTTACGCCAGAAATAGAAGTTCCTATCATCCCAAACGCAACCAAATACCAAGGAGATTGCCTGTTTGCCGTAAAAAAAGTGTTGGTATCTGCACCTTTGGCAGTATAAATCGAGATAATAATCAGTACTAAAAAATAAATCAGTAAAATGATTAAAGCTAAACTTGATGACATATAAGATGAATAAATTGTGAAATATTAGCCCAAATATCAAAATTTTTTTTGACAAAAAGGCGTTTTTTAGCTAATAAACAATTATATTAGCGGAAATTTTTCGGAAATTCTGCAAATATAAATATCAATATACCTTGAGACTAAATATAAATCGTGCTAAAAAATAATCAGATGGCAACATTACCAAATCCTGAAATTGAAGTAATAGAAGACTTTGTCGAAGAAATCGAAGCCCTAAAACTATGGGATTTAGTGGTTTTTAATGATGATTTTAATACTTTCGACCATGTGATAGATACATTGGTAGATGTTTGCAAACATTCGCTCGAACAAGCCGAGCAATGTACATTAATCATTCACTTCAAAGGTAAATGCTCGGTTAAATCCGGTGATTTTGAAGAACTTGTCAGTATGCGTAACGAAATCTGTCGGAGAGAAATAGCCGCAGAAGTCGTATTAAGATAAATATTATTTTTGGAAGGGACTTTTCTTAACTCTCGTTTGCTTTGCATTCGGGAGTTTTATTTTTCAAAAAAAACCTTATTAAAGTTTAATAAAAAAACTTCTTTGACTCCCCTCGTAATAGCGGTATATAACCATCGAATAAAATCAATATCTATCTGATTATCAGGTAAATATCCTTGGTCCACAAAAACTGCATCCCATTGCCCACCCTGCGATTTGTGGCATGTAAGGGCGTATGCAAATTTTACTTGAAGAGCGTTCAAATAGCTGTCCTTTCGTAGCAATTCTTGTCTTTCTTTTTTGCTTTTTGCCCAAAAATAATCCTGCAAAACACTTTCATACAATTTTTTATTTTCCTCTACACTTAGGGTTGGGGCATTCGAGTAAAGGGTATTTAAGATGATTTTACAATCAAATTCGGGTTCATCGGGGTAATCGACTAATTTGAGGGTCACATTCGCAAAACGCAATCCATGCATTTCTTCCTCTCGCCGTAGTTTGATAACTTCCACAAAATCACCGTTTGCCAAAAAACCTGCTTTGGAAGATTCGTCCAATACAGAATAATTATTTCTGACCACCATCAACATATCGCCCGATTCTAATTCATTTTCCGAATAATTGATGCTTCTACGAATAAACTGATTGTAAAGTACCGCATTTTTATTCGACCGAGTGATGATGGTGGTGTTTTCTCTCCCATATTTTTCATAAGCATATCGGACTCCGTCCTCAAGGCGTTCGCTGCTCATTTGATAGAAATCTTTGAAGGATTTGGTTGTGAGTTTTAGTTGAGGGTTTTCTTCGTTCAATAGCAAACGAAGTTGGGTGGCATTGCTCAATATCCCCGAATCTTCTCCTTGACGCATGACTTCCGTCAGGCAATGTTCGATGACAGACGCATGGTACCTGCCCGATAAATGCTCAGCACTCAAAGCTGGACTCAAAGACATTCCGATGGGTGGGAGTTGGGCTTCATCGCCAATTAATATTAATTTATTTCCTTCCTGCTCGAATACAAAATCAAGTAAGTCGTGCAATAAACTATTCGTACCGATGTCCCTTTCATCCGAAATCATCGAGGCTTCATCAACGATATAAATTGTTCCGTCTTGGTTGTTTTTCATTCGCTCAAAAACCAAATTTCCGGTATAAGTATTTTCTACTTGACGGTATATTTTTTTATGAATGGTCAAGGCTGTTCGTTTGGAATATCTCGACATAACTTTCGCCGCCCGACCTGTCGGTGCCAACAAAACGGCTTTATATCCAAAATCTTTCAGAACTTTTATCAAGACACTGATAAAGGTTGTTTTTCCTGTACCTGCAAATCCTTTAAGCAGAAAAGTGCTTCTAAACTCCTCTTCTTCGAGCAAAAAATCATCCATCATTTTGAAAAGCTTGGCTTGTCCGAAAGTAGGAGTATAAGGAAATTTCTTCAAAAGTAACTCAGATGGTTTGGCTTCTTTTTGGATAGGCATAAATGAAAAAATATCAGGAAATACAGATTATTGCTCAAAAATAAGGTATTTCTATCAGCTTCCGAAATTTCAGGAGTTGAATTTAAACATTTTTAGACGAAGGGATGATAGAAAGAATTATTTTTGAATGGAAACAAAAGAATTAAGCAATATCCAATCATTTGCCTAATGAATATATTGTATCTTTGTGGCTAAAATCTTGAATGGTTTAACATTTATGGAATTGTCCGAAGCTCAAAAAAATGCCCGAGCATTATACGGGAATAAAATCAGAATCCGTGCTTGCGGTATTTGCATCCATGAAGATAAAGTATTGATGATGAAGCATCAAGCAATCTTAGGGAGGTTGCCGTTTTGGGCACCTCCGGGAGGTGGTGTCGAGTTGGGAGAAACGGCATCCGATGCTCTCAAACGAGAGTTTTTGGAAGAAACAGGATTGGTTGTGGAAGTAAATGAGTTGTTATTGATGAATGAATTTGTAAATTTGCCTTTGCATGGCATAGAATTATTCTTTCGGGTTCAGATAAAAAGTGGGGTGTTTCGTCTTGGCAATGACCCCGAGCATGCCCCTGGACAACAATTGATTCTGTCAGCGGAATGGTTATCTCTCTCGGAGATACATCGCTTAATGCCCGAACAATGCCATAAATTTTGGAAAAAATTTATCGATTTGTCGGATATCTTACGAATTTCTAAATAAAATCTAAACTAATTTTAATTAATTAAAAATATTGGATAATTCTGTTTCTACTATTGCTCCTAGTTTTGAAATAAAAGACGACCGATTTGATATCAATCAAATTGCCGATTGTCAGTTATTGATTGAGGTTAGCAAAGAGCGTTTTCGTTTTTCGGTGTATAATTCTCTCTACGAAGTCATTATGTGGCTGGAGGATTATCACATCAATTCTTTATTAGACCAACATCAACTGCTCAAAACGCTGAATACATTATATAGCCGGCATTTGTTTTTAGCAGCAAATTACTGGAAATCTATCAAGGTCTTGGTGAATGTCAATCACTTTACGCTGATGCCCGAGGAGTTTTATGATTCTTTGGATGCTCATAAATATTTGAATTTTGCCTCTGGAAAAAACCTTAGCGAAACCGAACAAATTGCCGATTATCCCTTGCCATTTTGTAGGGGAATGTGTATTTTCGGCATCGAAAAGGAAATTTATGCGTGGTTCAGACAAATGTATCCTGCCAAAAATATTGTACCTATCCCGGTCGTTTGTGCTTTGTTGGACGGTATTGTGCAGGATGAAATGGCAGATGGATTACATTTGTATTTTGAAGAACATCATGTCACAATTGTCTTTTTTAATGATGGGAAACTGATTCTTTGTAATAGGTTTTTATTCCGAACATCCGATGATTTGATTTATCATGTCTTGTTTGTGATGAATGAATTGAGCTTGTCGAATGATATTCCGGTGATGCTTTATGGCGAAATTACTTCTTTTGCCGATGCTTATTTACAACTTTCATTGACTTTGGAGCAGATTCGATTTGCCAATAATCCTAAAAAAGCTCGATTTAGTCAGTATTTTGACGAACTTTTCGAGCATCGTTATTACACGCTTTTCAGTGCTTTGCATCTCTAAATGATTGATAAATGTTTTTGACCTAAAAATTTACGAATATGAAAAAAATCGCTTTTTTCCCGGGTTCTTTCGACCCATTTACGAAAGGACATGCAGATATTGTTTGGCGTGGCTTAAAGCTTTTCGATGAGATAATCATTGGTATTGGTACTAATTCTGCCAAAAAAAGGTATTTTTCTTTGGAGATGATGACGGCAAAAATTTATCAAACATTCAAGGATTACCCCAACGTAAGGGTCGTGACGTATGATGCTCTGACTGCCAATGCAGCAGCGGTACATCAAGCAGATTTTTTGCTTAGGGGCTTGAGAAATACGACCGATTTTGAATATGAAAATACTATTTCTCAAGTAAATCGTCATCTGGTAGATGGTTTGGAAACTGTATTTTTGATTACTTCGCCCGAATTCGCTCCCATTAGCTCGACTATCGTTCGGGATTTGCATAAATATGGAGCGAATGTCGATAATTATTTGCCTTATTTGCTGGATTAACTTTTAAATATTTATCATGAAAAAAATTGCTTTATTTTTATTGCTTTGTGGGGCTTTTGCTTGCAACAAGACGGAGGTCGTTTCTGAGCCTTCTAAAATCATTGTCGCCAATCTCTGGAAGTTGGATAGGTTTACGGATGTTGATGGCAAAACTTTGTCTCAAAATCAACTAAATTCGCAAGCTCAGGCTCTTTTTGGTTTAGATTTTGAGTTTCGAAACGACAATGTTACTCGTGCTAAAGACCGAATTTCTAAGCAAATTCTCAATGCTGGTACTTGGTATTTGGCAGATGATAATCAAAATCTTGATATTGATATCAACGGATTTAAGGGTAAATTCAAGGTAATTGAGCTTGCCAAAGGTAAGATGATTTTACAAGCTGAAAATAATAAAATGATTAGTGCCGGAGAATTTGTCAAAATGGAATTTATCCCGGCTTTGTAAGGGTTGGTAATTTTTTAATGATGCACTTGTCTAAAAATGTATTTTCATTCAGAGAATATCCTTTTGACAAGTTTTTAATATTTTTTTCAAGTGAATTTTGTATTCGAACCAATTAAAACAGAGGCTTCGGTTTTATTGACAGATAGCCGTTTGGTGACACAGGCCGAACAAAGTATTTTTTTTGCCATCAAAGGCGAACATCACGATGGGCATCTTTTTGTGCTGGATTTGTACGAAAAAGGGGTGAGAGAGTTTGTGGTAGAAAAAAAAGCAAGCCCTCCGGAGTTGATAAAAAAATGGGAAACTTGTGTTGGAGCTAAGTTTTTTTTGGTTGAAAATGCCGTCAAAGCTCTTCAAGAGTTGGTGATTCGACACCGCCGACAATTTGATTTGCCAGTGGTGGGTATTACAGGAAGTAATGGCAAAACCATCGTGAAAGAATGGCTAAGTGCTTTATTAGCAAATGATTATCATTTAGTCAAAAGTCCAGGAAGTTATAATTCTCAAATTGGAGTACCTTTGTCGGTATGGCAACTAAATGCGACTCATTCTCTCGGAATTTTTGAAGCAGGTATTTCGATTACTGGTGAAATGGAGCGGCTCGAACCGATGATTCGTCCTTCCATTGGTATTTTTACCAATATTGGTCCCGCTCATAATGTTGGTTTTAGAAGTTTAAAATCGAAAATTACCGAAAAATTGAGGCTTTTTCAGCATAGCCAAGTGCTTATTTATTGCAAAGATTACGAAACAATCGACGAAGAAATCACTATTTTATTGAAGGCGGTCAATCCAAATCTGAACCTCATTGCTTGGTCGAAAAATAGTGAACAAAACTTTGGGGTAAGTTATTTGAAGGAAAAGAAACAAACCCTAACCAAAATCAATTGGAATGACACTGAATTTGAGTTTCAAATTCCTTTTACCGATGATGCGTCCATCGAAAATGTAACCCATTGCCTAATGGTTATGCTCTATCTTGGAAAAACACAAACTTCTATACAAGCAGGCTTGAATCTACTCAAACCTATTGCGATGCGTTTGGAGTTGAAGCAGGGCATTAATGATTGTTATTTGATAGATGACACTTATAATAACGATTATGCTGGACTTTCGGTTGCTCTGAATTTTATGTCTCAGCAACATACAAAAAGGCGTAAAGTGTTGATTGTAAGTGATTTGTTGCAAAGTGGAGTGCCTGATTCTGATTTGTACGAATCTATTTCTGATTTATGTGCGAATAATGAAATTGATTTTGTGATAGGTATAGGAGAACGTATTTCTGCCCATAAAAATCATTTTAAAAATGCTGTTTTCTTTCCTACGACGGATACCTTTTTATCGGAATTTCATTGGAATGAGCTAAAAAGCTCTCTGATTTTAGTAAAGGGTGCTAGAATGTTTGCTTTTGAAAAGATTGTCAATAAATTGGTTAGCAAAGTTCATGGAACAGTTTTTGAAATAAATTTGGAAGCACTAACCCATAATTTGAATTTCTATCGCAATAAAATAGGTCAATCTACCAAGATTATGGTCATGGTAAAGGCATTTGCTTATGGAAGTGGCAGTGCCGAAATCGCAAGCTTATTGGAGTATCACAGGGTCGATTATTTAGGCGTGGCTTATACCGACGAAGGTGTTTTTTTAAGAGAAAATGGCATAAAATTGCCAATTATGGTATTGAATCCGCAACCGGAATCTTTTACTAAACTGGTTGAAATGAATTTAGAACCTGAAATTTATAGCTTTAAAATTTTAGACCAATTCCTAAGTTTTATTGAAAATAAATCTGGCACGTTCAAGGTTCATTTGAAAGTAGATACAGGGATGCACCGACTTGGGTTTGAGAAGAAGGATATCGCCGAATTGCTCCTCAAACTTAAGCAACACCGTAATTTAGAAATTGCTTCAATTTTTAGTCATTTGGTAGGGGCAGATGAGAGTGTTCATAATGAATTTTCAAAAAAACAAATAGATACTTTCTTGTTGATGACACAGGAAATAGAATCGCAATTAGGCATCTCTACGCTCAAACATATTTGTAATTCTGCGGGCATTATTCGTTTTCCCGAAGCGAGATTTGACATGGTAAGACTTGGGATTGGCTTGTATGGGGTGGAAGCAAGTGGCGGAGAACAAGCTGCTTTGCAGACCGTTGGAACTCTGAAAACAATTATTTCTCAAATTAAATTTGTTGCTAAAGGCGAAACAATTGGGTATAGCCGAAAGGGAATTTTGGAGAAAGACTCTAAAATTGCTACCATTGCTATTGGATATGCCGACGGATTCGACCGAGGCTTTAGTAATGGTGTCGGAGAAGTATTGGTCAATGGAGTTTTATGCCCCGTTATCGGAAATGTTTGTATGGATATGACAATGATTGATGTATCAGAGGTTGATTGCGAGGAGGGGGAAGAGGT
>JACCDQ011755848.1_pt1 | contig 14281 bp, 15 predicted proteins | sample 7446031 | NCBI WGS metagenome assembly JACCDQ01 (sample SAMN15323442, study PRJNA562643) | freshwater metagenome | isolation source: river surface water | place: USA:Blue River Watershed | collected 2017-08-17 | reverse complement strand
GTTTGCATGGGTTGGACTATTCTGCTTCTTTGTTAAAGCAGTGATTCAGAAAGACTTGTTAAACATTGTTACTATTGGCTTTGGATTCTTTATTCAAGCGGCGCTATTAGCGTTAATAGTATTTAAATAACCAAAGCACTTGCTAATCAAGCACCTCTAAAGTATACTATTTTAGAGGTGTTTTTACTAATAAATACAAAACTATGATTCTAGCTTACCTATTACTACTAACAGGATTAACAATATCCGCAGTTGCCATCTACTATTCAGTAGTTGGATTGGCTGCAATTTTCTCTGCGGCAGTTATCCCGATTATTGTTATGGGTACTACTTTAGAAGTAGCCAAGCTAGTATGTGCAAGCTGGTTAAAAGCTAACTGGACACAAGCACCTCGACTGATGAAGATCTACATGACTACCGCAGTCATTGTACTAATGCTAATCACATCAATGGGTATTTTTGGCTTCTTGTCAAAAGCACACAGCGATCAAAGTCTTGTAAGCGGTGATGTTCAAAGTAAGATTGCGGTATACGATGAAAAGATTAAGACAGCAAAGGAAAATATTGATGCTAACCGCAAAGCACTCAAACAAATGGATGAGGCTGTGGACCAAGTTATGGGTCGAAGCCAAGACGAAAAAGGTGCGGACAAAGCAGTTGCGCTCCGTAGAGGGCAGGCCAAAGAACGCACTAGACTACTTTCTGAGATTACAGCCGAACAGAAAGTTATTGCCCAACTTAGTGAAGAGAGGGCACCCATCGCCGCTGAAGTACGTAAGGTGGAAGCAGAAGTTGGTCCGATAAAATATATTGCTAACTTTATCTACGGAGATAACCCAGATGCTAATGTTTTAGAAAAAGCAGTTACATGGGTCATTATGATTATTGTTGTAGTGTTCGACCCTCTAGCAGTTATTTTATTGTTAGCAAGTCAGTATTCGTTTATGTGGTTCCGTAAGCAACAAGACGATGAACAAGTCGAAACTCCTGTAGAAGTTAACGAACCAGTTGAAGAGATTGTTGTCGAGACAGAATCAGCTAACGATGCTGAAGTGCCAGAAACTGTCAACCCACATCCAATTGGATGGATGTATCCTAAACACGCTAATATTCAAGAATATACCGTTGAAGATGCCGACGATGAAATTCCTGTTCTCGAGAATGAAGAAACATGGGCTAGTCGTGTTATTGATGAAGAAGATGAAGAACAGCAAATAATCGAAAATGCGCAAACTTCTGAAAAAGAAGCAATGGCAGCATGGAAACATGATCATCCAGAAGACAGCCTTAAACGTCAACGCCGTTTGTTAGACATGGGCGTCATCGATCACTTACCATGGGAAGATTATTTAAAACCACAAGCAGACTTCGCTATTGAAGAAGCTAAAAAGTGGGCTGAAGAAAATCCCCAAACTGAAGAAGCACAAGAAGCCAAAGAATGGGCTAACGAATCAATGGTAGAACGCCCAGGTGATTACATTACTCCGCCGGAAGTTAGCTGGATGGAAAATGTAGACGGTCATCAGGTTAAGAAAACTAAAGATGGGTACACTCAAAATGCAGAACAGAATGAGGGTACACTTTGGAAACGAATTCAAGACGCTAAAAAATGACTGACAAGATTCTTGTAGTAACACCGCCTGACGATACATCATTACAAGGCATTCGAATAACACACGTACACTTAACTGAAGAGCAAAGTGCTGTTGTATCAAACGCACTTCTTCAAACAAAGTTGCCTCACAATATAATCAACTATGTATGGAAATCGGGAGACCCTGTGGATTGGCTTTTGGACAAAATTATCAAAAGCGATCTAGTTATTTTTAACGCAGAAGCAGATATTATAGAACTGCTTATAGGATGGGTTTCGGCTCAACCGACTGCTTATTACTTTGGAAATCTCAGAGATTTACATATAGCTAACGATCACGTACTATATAATAGTGATGACATCTTAAACTTACTGGAGAAGATAGCAAAACACCATGAACAGATTTAATAACAAACCAAAAGGTACTGGAGTAATTGTTAAGGAACACGAAAACATTAACCAGTCACTTCGTCGATTTAAAAAGAAAGTAGAAGAAGCAGGCGTTCTTGACACGCTACGCAAAAAAGAATTCTACGAAAAACCAACAACAGAACGCAAACGTAAAAAGTCTGCGGCAAAAGCACGTTGGCGCAAACAACTCCGTTCACAAACCCTACCACCAAAGCTATATTAAATGAACACATTAGAAACAGTATCCGGAAAAAAGATTAACGTATCTAATCCGGATCCTGGAACTATTGACATCACTGACATTGCTTGGGCATTAAGTCGTATGCCTAGGTTCAGTGGACACACAATTCCATACATTCCCTACTCTGTAGCACAACATTGCATCAGAGTCATGAAAGACCTAGCACCCTACGGTCCTAAGATTCAAATGTATGGATTACTACACGATGCGGCAGAAGCATACATTAACGACTTGCCTAGTCCTGTAAAACATATTCCAGAGATTCACGCTGTTATTAAAAAGCTCGAAGATCGGTTAATGAATACCATTTACCAATCTTTGGATATTGTTCCTCCTACTGAGGAAGAAGAAGCTATTGTTAAAGTTGCTGACAAAGAGCAACAGGCTGTTGAAGCATATAACTTCATGTACAGTCGAGGAAGTGATTGGAATCTTCCAAAAGTGTCTTTCAAGAAACTTCAAGAATTTGAAGAACCAATGACCAGCGTACAGGCATATGATCTGTTCCTTGAGTATTACAAATTGCTTTTAGCAGAAATGCAAAAGAATGCTTGACTTCTACAACAAACGAAAGTATAATAGTAATATGAATACAGATATTATGATTGATTTGGAGACGCTTGACGTTCTCCCTTCCGCAACTATCCTAACAATTGGCGCAGTTAAGTTTGATCCATTTGGTGACGAGCTTAAAGATCCGACTATGGAAAAGTTTTATGTTAGAGTCGATGTTGATAGTTGTGACCGCTTAGGATGTACTGTTAGTCCTGCAACATTAGACTGGTGGGCTAGACAAGAAAAAGCCGCACAAGACGAAGCATTTGATCCTAACAACAGAATTGATATTAAAGACGCAATGGATCAACTTTATAAGTTCTGCTGGGGAGCAAAGCGTGTATGGTCGCATGGCGTAGGCTTCGATTTGATTATTATGGAGCACATTTTCCGCAAACTAGAAAAAGCTGTTCCTTGGAGTTTCTGGGAAATGCGCGATACCCGTACATTATTTGATATCGGTATTAACCCAAACCGTCCGCCCGTTCTAAAGCACCATGCTCTAGAAGATGCTTGGAATCAAGCTGTAGGCGTTCAAAACGTATATAAAACCCTACGCGGTTCTACTACGTTAGACGGAACTTATATTAGTCCTCTGGCTTCTCAGAGATAAATATTTTTGTTAGCACCTAATGGGCTAACAAAGGGCACAAGGCCCAACGATCTTACTTTATAAGGAGATGAGTATGTCTAAGATCATCGGTATCGACCTAGGTACCACAAATTCATGTGTATCCGTTATTGAAAACGGAAAATCTAAAGTTATTGAAAATTCAGAAGGTGCTCGCACTACTCCAAGTATTGTTGCTTATACACCCGAAGAAATTATTGTTGGCGCATCAGCAAAGCGTCAAGCAGTAACAAATCCAAAAAATACAATCTACGCAGCCAAGCGTTTAATCGGACGTAAGTTCAAAGAACAGGCTGTACAGAAAGACCTTGACTTAATGCCATACGAAATCTACGAAGCCAAGAACGGCGATGCGTGGGTTCGTGCTCAAGGTAAAGAATTGGCTCCCCCACAAATTTCAGCAGAAGTTCTTCGCAAGATGAAGAAAACTGCGGAGGATTATTTAGGTGAAGAAGTTACTAAAGCTGTTATCACAGTTCCCGCATACTTTAATGACAGCCAAAGACAGGCTACAAAGGACGCTGGTCAGATCGCCGGCTTGGAAGTACTCCGTATTATTAACGAGCCTACTGCTGCTGCTCTTGCGTATGGCGTTGATAAAACTGATAATAAAGACAGGAAAGTTGCTGTTTACGACCTTGGTGGCGGCACTTTCGACGTATCAATCATTGAAATCGCGGATGTCGACGGCGATAAGCAAATTGAAGTTCTAAGCACCAACGGTGATACATTCCTTGGTGGTGAAGACTTTGACCAACGCATCATGGATTACCTTGTTGACGAGTTCAAGAAGGACCAAGGCATCGACCTTAAGAAAGACATGCTGGCACTACAGCGTTTGAAAGAAGCTGCTGAAAAGGCAAAGATTGAATTGTCTAGCTCTGCTAGCACAGATGTTAATCTGCCTTACATCACTGCTGACGCAAGTGGTCCTAAGCACATGAATATTAAGATCACTCGTGCTAAACTAGAACAACTTGTCGAAGACTTAATTAACCGTTCACTTGCTCCTTGCCGTACAGCAATGAAAGACGCAGGAGTAACTCCGGCAGACATCGACGAAGTTATTCTTGTTGGTGGACAAACACGTATGCCTAAGGTACAAGAAGAAGTTGAGAAGCTCTTTGGAAAGGCTCCTCGTAAGGATGTGAATCCTGACGAAGCCGTTGCCGTAGGCGCTGCTATCCAAGGTGCTGTGTTAGGTGGAGATCGTAAAGACGTTCTGCTACTTGACGTTACTCCGCTAAGTCTTGGTATTGAAACAATGGGTGGTGTTATGTCTAAGATTATTCAAAAGAACACAACCATTCCAACTAAGGCTAGCCAAACATTCTCGACAGCTGAAGATAATCAGCCTGCGGTAACTATTAATGTGTTCCAAGGAGAACGCGAACTTGTTCAACACAACAAACAGTTGGGCATGTTTAACTTAGAAGGCATTGCTCCAGCTCGCCGCGGCATGCCGCAGATCGAAGTTACGTTTGATATTGACGCTAACGGCATTATGAACATCAGTGCTAAAGATAAGTCAACTGGCAAGGAAAACAAAATCACCATTAAGAGTGATAGTGGTCTAAGCAAGGAAGAAATTGAACGCATGGTTGCCGATGCTGAAGCAAACGCAGAATCTGATAAGAAAGCACGAACACTAATCGAAACACGTAACGGCGCTGAAAGTGCTATTAACGAAGTAAATCGTGAATTCACTGAATTGAAAGATCAACTAACAGACACAGAGAAATCTGATATTGAAACAGCCATCAAAGGTGTTGAAGAAGCAGTTAAGGGCGATGACGTAGATGATATTAAATCTGCTGTTGAAAAACTAGGCCCAATGATGGAAATTCTAGTTCAGAAAAAGCAAATTAATGAAACTCAGACACCTGATGTTTCGCAGGATGATGTAGTCGACGCTACCTTCACAGAGAAGAAAGCAGACTAATCATATAGGGGGTACTTTCGAGGCCCCCATTGTTCTTACTTTATAAGGAGACTATTATGAACAATCTAACTAAACTTGACGCTCTAAGTAGAGCACTTATTGGCTTTGACACAATGTTTGACCAAATGGAAAGACGTTATGCCAACAGCGTAAACAACAACTATCCCCCACACAATATTCTACGTATCGCAGATAATGAGTATGCTATTCAAATTGCTGTAACAGGCTTTGAAAAGGCAGAGATCTCTGTAACCGTAGAAAACAATGTGTTGATCGTTAAAGGCGAAAGCATGACAACCGATTATGCTCCTGAGCAATATCTACATCGTGGATTGGCTACTCGTGATTTTATCAAAGAGTTCCCACTTGCCGAGCACATCGAAGTTATTGGTGCAGAAACAAAGAATGGTATGCTAGTTATTAAACTAGTTCGTAACATTCCGGAATCGGCTAAGCCTAAAGTGATTGACGTAGTCGAGGTTAAGTAATATAATATAAGGGCGGGGTAACTCGCCCTTCTAATCAATCGGAGCAGATATGACAACAGAAACAAAAATTGACGAAAAAGTAACCGTAAGTTTGCAACCTCCTAAAATGTGGAAAGTTGTATTCTTAAACGATGACCAAACTCCGATGGAATTGGTAATTGAACTCTTAACCCAAATCTTTAAGCATAGCGAGTCTAGCGCAAAAGAAATTACACTTGAAATCCACGAAACTGGTGCTGGTGTAGCAGGTTTGTATACATATGAGATAGCTGAGCAGAAAGGTGTCGAAGCAACACACATTGCTAGAGCCAACGGAGCTCCGTTACGTATACAGGTGGAAGAAGAATGAGTTTAAAAGAGATTACTAAAGATCTGCACCATGAGGCAGAAAAGACACAGTTCGCTAAGGAATTACTTAGTGGTAAAATTGGTGGGAAGAAGTACGTAAATTATCTTTACAACATGATGGCGATTTACGATCCAATTGAATGGTATTGTAAACGTCAAGGATTTTTAGATACAATGCCTGACCTCCCAAGGTTGAAAGCAATCTATGCCGACTTCGTAGAACTAGATGACGGTGGTTATCTATACCTAACTCCGGCTACATTAGAATATCAGGCATACCTACACAAGTTAGGCAACGATCCTGAACGCAAACATCTAATTAAAGCACACTTATATTGTCGCCATATGGGAGACCTGTTCGGCGGACAAATTATTAAAAAACAAGTAGCACATATTTCAAGCGGTAAGTTTTATGACTTCGAAAACGCAGATGCTATGAAGGCTGCTATTCGCACAATACTTACAGACGACCTCGGCGATGAGGCTCGTGTAGCATTTGAATATGCCATTAAGATGATGCGTGATTTGTATGACGGAAAGTAACGTTTGGGATACATTAATTGATATCCAACATCTACTCGAAGATTCGTTCAACAAAACTGGGACAGAAATATTTGAACCAGGAATGGATCGCTTTAATCAGCCTGGCTGGGTTAATCGTGTATGGACTAGTGATGCTTATCGTCGGGCTCACGTCGATGTTGTAGACGCAAGACAAACTAAAGGCTTGTGGATGATGCATTGTTGTATCTTCCCACATACACATAATCCTGCCCCAATTTACGGATTTGACGTTATTGCTGGTAAGAATAAAATTACAGGATGCTTCCACGATTTTAGTCCTGCTGGTGACAGTGAACATCCTCTGATTGATTGGTTTGCTGGCGAAGCTAGTAAACTACAATGGAACAGAACTCGTAAGTTACCAGAATGGGCTGAACGCATCTTTACAGGTAGTATGATTGCTGCAGGTAATGTACAGAAACAAGACGAGCTAGATCAAATCACAGATCTTGTAAAGCTCACAACTGATGTATATCTAAAGCATGTCGGTGATACTAACAATACTGCTAAGAATACAACAGAAGCACAGAACTACTATGCTTATAACCAAAAGCAAAATCCACACACTCCGAGAGTTATGGCCAGCTTAGGATTAAACGAGGATGATGTTGCTGTGTTTATTCAGGAATGCTTGTTCCCTGAATTAAATTAATTGTTCCCAACTAATAAATTGAGGATCAACTAGATTCTGCACACGGACTGTAGTATTAGAAGCAAAAAGTCCGTTGGCAGATCTTAAATAGATCTGTATCTTAGCACTTTCCTCACTATCAGGTCTTCCCATTTCGGCATAGAAGTACTGACTAACACCGTCGGGCTCTCCTGCTGACACTCTTCTCAATACTAGATCACCAGCTTCGTCGGCGCTTGGAACATAGTAAAGATGTTTTTCTGTAGTGTAAAAATACGGAACATTAGAAAATTGTAGAATTCTTTTTAGCTGAGTACTTTGCTGAAGATGATTGTTAATAATCCCAGCAAATTGAGCAGCAAGATCTCTGTATAACGGCTGAGCGTAGGATTTTTTGGCCGCCCAGTTAGCTACAAACCAATCGCCAAATACACGCTGCCATGGAGCATTTTTTTCAATGCCGGCCATAATGTTCTGTTCAGTCTTTTCTACTTGTTTGCCTTTATAAGCAATAATAAAAGTAGCTTTTTCTGGATTGTATTGAATAGTATACTTGCCTGGTTCTGTTTTGTGATAACTTAGAGGTTGTCCAGATTTATCTGCTTTAGCAATAGCTATAACATCGGCAAATACTTGACGCTTTAAATTGTCAAAATGTGCTTTTGAGTATTTTGAAAATACATCAACTCCTCGTTCCTGCTCGATACCTAAGCTAGCTGGTGTTAAGTTACCTAGAGTAATTCCGGCATCTTTAACACTAAGCCCTGCTACAGCAGAGTCAACGAATTTAACATCGGCAGCATTGTCGGCTTGATTCTTTCCGCCTGCCCATCCAAATTTAGTAGGAAATGTTTCAATCTTACCCTCAACTGCTTGCTTTATACTAGCGGCACGTTTAACCCAATAAGCAAAACGTTGTGGTTCAAAATTAGGTGCCAAGAACTTCTTAACTTCAGCATAAAATTGCTCGGGATTCTCAATAGATTCAGCACTAATAGATGCTTGTGGGTTAGTTGGGTCAAAAGCAGCTGGATCAGCGCCACCTGTAACAAATCCGTAGATTAAACCTACTTCGCTGTTATAGCGTTTTTTGTCGCTTTTTCCGCCTTCTTCTAAGGGTTGATTAAATTCAAAAAATCTCATAGTACTGTATTTAACTAAATCATAAACTATCCGTTTAATTTTTGTTGCCCAGGATTAAATACTATACCGGATACCGGGAGCGAATCAATGAAGAAATTTTTAGCATTAGCAGTCTTAGTGTCTTTTTCTGCACATGCGGCAGATTTAGTTCACACGTTCCAAAGTCCTGCCTTTATTCCAGGCAACGGATATAGCTCTCACGTTCTTTCTATTCATCAGCTAGAAGAAGGCAAAAAGAAAGAAATTAAAGCAGAGCAGGCAGCAGCAATAGCCAAAGCAGAAGCTGACAAGAAAAATACAAACTTAGCTAAGTTCTTAGTTAACGTAGAAGCACGTATCTACGCTCAATTATCTAAGCAACTTGCTGACCAAATGTTCGCCGAAGGTAGCGGAACAAGTGGAAGTATGGACTTCCAAGGAACAAGTATTAGTTGGGTCAAAACGGGTACAGATGTTACCCTTACAATTGTTGAAGCCAACGGTGGTCGTACAGATATCACAGTACCTATAGCGAGTTTTGCGTTCTAATGAAAAAGACTATTTTATCATTATTATTAGTAGCCTCGTTAACAGGTTGCGCTCATGTAGAAATGGAACTTCGTAAGGAAGATCCTATTGCTCTACAGCCTAAAGAAAGTTTGTTTTCAAGGTTACCGGAATTAGATGGACCTCCGATGACTATAGCAGTCTACGGTTTCCAGGATAAAACAGGGCAAATGAAGCCCAATGACAAGTTGGCTGTGTTCAGCAAGGCTGTAACACAAGGTTCTGAAGTGTTCTTAATCAAGTCACTTCAGGACTCAAAGAATTGGTTTAAGGTGGTCGAACGTGTCGGGTTAGATAACCTCGTAAAGGAACGTCAATTGATTCGCAACCAAAGAGAAGTTTACGAGGGCAAGGATGCCAAGCCCCTTAAGCCAATGACAGTAGCAGGAATCATGATCGAAGGCGGCATCATCGGTTATGATTCAAATATTCGCTCTGGAGGTAACGGAGCGAGATTCTTAGGTATTGGCGGAAGCCAACAATATCGTGTAGATGAAGTTGTAATTTCTATGCGATTGGTTAGCGTTAACAGTGGAGAAGTATTGCTGACAAACGCTGTATCTAAGACAATCTATAGTACGCAACATAATGTGGGTGTACTTCGTTTTGTGGACGCTGGCACAAAGGCTCTTGAGCTGGAAAACGGTGCGGCACTTAACGAACCAACTACTTATGCTGTTCGTGTAGCAATTGAACAGGCAGTGTACGATATGATTGTAGAAGGCGAGAAGAGAGGTCTTTGGAGATACAAGAAACCAAAGGCAGTTCAATTGCCGGTAGCACAACCAGAGGAGAAAAAAGATGACGTTGTTCAACAAACAGCTGAGGTTGAAAAATCAAAGCAAGAGAATTATAAAGAACAATCAGTCGGAACCCCATCTTCTGGGATCTCTAAAACTAATGTACCTGTATCTACTAAACAAGAACTAAAAGGAACAATAGTAGATTACGTGAACATTAGAAAAGAGAAATTTAAAACTAGCGATTCGCTAGAAAAACTGAAACCTGGAATCGAGGTCACAGTTATCGAACTAGAGGAGTGGTTTGCTCGAGTTCGTTTTAACGGTAAAGAGGGTTGGATACCAAGACAGTTTATTAAGGTACACAAATAATTATGAACGTACCAAGGAGCGATCAAATGATCAAAAGAATGAAAGGCGGTGGCGGGTTGTCGAGAAAATTACTCGCAATACTAGTAATGGCTGGAATGCCATTATCGGTGTCTGTAGCTAATGATGTTTATATGGAGCAGATTGGAGATAACTCTGTTATTTCTGTAACTCAAACAGGTGCAGGTAACTTAGTCAACGGTGATGTTTCGGGGACTAGTCCAACTGAAGCTGCTTTAATTAAAGGCGATAACAATGTTGTAACGATTAATCAAATAGGTGCAGGTAACACCTTAAGTTTAGTGTTAAACAATGAAACAAACGGAACTGGATCTACGGTAACAGTATCAGCTGACGGTAGTGGTAATAATCAAACTATCGCCTGCGGAACAACATTATCGTCATCATGTAATGCTAGTGTGATTAGATCTGAAATTACAGGTAATAACAACAATACAGTTCAAACTCTTAGCGGAGGTGTAACACAAAGTAAAATCGCCGTCAACGGAAACTACAATAATGTTACTCACGTAGCATCTGGAGTAGGATTACATAACGGAGAGATTACAGTTTCTGGTAGCGGTACTAGCAGCGCAGCAAATGCAGTTACGCTAACACAAAGTGGAGCAACAGCTAAGAATGCAGTTATCACCAGCAACGGTTCTAATAACAATATCTCTATTACTCAGTCTGATCAGTAATGCTCAGGCTGGGGTTGGAAAAGTAACCGAACAAACTGGTCCAACTGAGATTGTTAGAAATAAAAAGAGTATACCCTCGAGCCTAAACACAGGCGTAGAAATGAACGATGCTGTTAGCACCGCAAAAGCAAAAGCAACGTTAACATTCGAGGATAAGACTACGGTCAAACTTACAGAGCATAGTAAGATTGTTATAGACGACTTTGTATTTGATCCTAAGAAAGGTGCTGGTAAACTAGGTGTAAAGATGGCGCTGGGAACAGCTCGTTATGCTAGTGGGCAGATTGCTAAGAACAATCCCCAGCAGGTAGCGATTAAAACACCAACAGCTAGTATTGCCGTCCGCGGTACAGACTTTTCGATGACTGTAGACGAAATGGGCCGAAGTCTTGTGATGTTATTGCCTAGCTGCGACGAAAAGGGATGTGTAACAGGAGCTATTGAAGTTAGTACCTACGCAGGAGTAGTCTTGTTAGATGTCCCCTTTCAAGCCACGCTAGTTAATTCTGCATATCAATCTCCTAGTGATCCTAAAGTAATAAAGATTGACCAGGCAAATATTAATAATATGTTAATCATTAGTAAACCTGTAGAAATTTCTAATGAAGAAAAAGCCGGATCAAATAAAGAAAAGAATGTCCTAGACTTTAATGCCTTAGATGTTGATTTATTAAAGTTTACAGGATTAGACGATAATAAATTAGAAGACAACCGTGCGTTAGATAGAAATGACCTTAATATTGATCTTTTAGATTTCTATGCTCAAAATGAATTAGATAGATCTAATTCTTCCTTATTAAGTGACGAGTTAGACATTCCTATATTACCAGGATACGCTAACAATAAGCCACAAGGTCTTATGTATTACTTTAACGACGACCAATCAAAGGTAACTGTTTATCGAGCTGCTACTCACAATGCTACTGTTACATTTGACACAACTAAGAGTGCGACACTGAATATAATTCAAGACGGACAGACAATCATACAGAACATAAACAAAGGTAGCACAAGCACAGTGACTATCAACCAACAGTAAACTACAACTTTAATCTACAGCAAACTTTCTTTAAATAAATTTATAAAAATATAACCGGGAGCGAAATCGGTATGAAAATCAAGAAGAAAATCCTTGCCACTCTTGTGGCGGCGGCACTATCGTCACCTGCATGGGCAGATAACGTGTTAATCATCGGAGGTGAGGGAGACTCTCATGTTTCCGTTAAAACCGAATTAGAAGCAGTAGGTCATACGGTAACATTTCAAAACAACACATCCGGACCAACTGACTTAACAGGTTACCAACAAGTTTGGGATATGCGTTATGGCACAGCACTATCTGCTAACGATATGGCATTATATGACACATTCCTTAGAAATAGTGGATACTTATATCTATCTGGCGAACACGGTGGCTTTGCCGTTCGTAACAACAGTATTAGTGCGTTCACTAGTAGTTTAGGAGGTGGTACAATTTCCGTAAACGGATTTGCGGCTAACGCACAAACAGGTAACACAACTTACTTTATCGGTAACGAAACTGTTGACTATGCGGCAGCAGCTATCATTACAGCACAAGGCGGTCGTGTATTATCACAAGACGCTAACGGAGCTGCTACAGCTATGATGTGGGTAGGTAACGCAGGCGACTTAGGACAAGACTACAACGGTACAGTTGTTGTAGTAGCAGACATCAACTGGACACAAAGTGGGTTCTACGATGCTAACAACGAAGACTTTCTAGAAAGACTTATTGGCGGTATTGTTGCTGGTACAGTTGCTGGTACAATTAGCGACCAAGGTAACGGCGCAGCAGGTGGCGGCAATGGAACACCTCCAGCACCAAGTACATTCTCTGTAACTAACACAGGTGAAACAGTTGTATCAGATACAATGGCAGCAGGTACATTTACTGGTAACGGCGGTGTTCTACAAGCAGTAACAGGTGCTACATCTATTACTAACGATATCAGCCTAAGCAGTCCGGGAATGACTTTTGACAGTAATGGACAAGCTATCAGCCTAACTGGTGCTATCAGCGGCACTGGCGGTCTAACACTTACTAACGGAACTATATCACTAGACGGTACATATACCTATACAGGTAATACTACTATTAACAGTAGTGCTACGGTTATTAACAATAGCAATATTAGTTCTTCAAACCAAGTTACTAACTTAGGTACATTTACTAACAACGGTACTACAGGAAACTGGGTAAACGGATTTGACGGTGCCGGCAACACAGCAACATTAACTAACAACAGTACAATGGGCAACGGTACTAACTACAGTACATTTAACAACAACGGTACAACTGGTACTGTAACTAACCGTGGTACATTTAATAACAATGCCGCAGGTACAACAGGTAATGTAGTTAATGCTGGAACATTTAGCAACTACGGTGATACTGGTACTGTAAACAACATGGGTGTGTTTACTAACCAAGCCGGCGGTACTGTAACAGAGTTAGTTTATAACAACCATGTTGTTCGTAACTATGGTACACTAAACAGCATTACATATCAAGGCGGATCATTTGCTAACTATGCAGGTGCTACAGTTGGAAGCATTAACACAACACAAGCACACGGCAGTTTCAATAACCAAGGTACTATAACAGGTGATGTAACAACTAACAGCAACAACTTTACTAATGCCGCAACTGGTGTTGTACAAGGTACTTACACAAACAGTGGTACACTACGTAACTACGGTACATTAGGAGTTGTAAACAACAGTGGAACATTAACAACCTATGCTAACAGCACAACAGGCAATGTTACTAACACAGGTACATTAACTAATGCTGGTACAGTAGGTAATGTTACTAACGCCGGTACATTTACTAACAGTGGTAACACTGGTACGGTTAGCAACACTGGCACATTTAACTACAATGGTGGTACACTAGGTGGTTATAATCAGACTACTGGCACAACTGTTATATCTGCTAATAATCCTTTAGTAGTTAGTGGTGACGCAAACTTAGACGGAACATTGTTAATTAACAATACTCCAACTGCTTACGGTCGCTACACATTACTATCAGCAGGTTCTGTAACAGGTACATACGGTGTTGTTGGTCCAATTGGTGCAACTGACTACTTAAAGTATTCAGGTACTGATGTTAAGTTATATGTAACTCCAAGCGCGGCAGCTACCCAATCTAGTATTGATGCTCTAGCAAAAGACTTATCAAACGCTATCAACTTACAGTCAAATGCTGTAACAAGTGCGTTAGGCAACGACTGTGCGGTGTTCGGTGAAGATGGTGCTTGTGTAAGTTTTAACGTTGGCATGAGCAAGGCTGCTAGTGGCGATTTATACAACGGTGGAGTAACTGTTGCTAAACGTGTTAACGATAATTGGAG
>JACCDQ010612019.1_pt1 | contig 14287 bp, 9 predicted proteins | sample 7446031 | NCBI WGS metagenome assembly JACCDQ01 (sample SAMN15323442, study PRJNA562643) | freshwater metagenome | isolation source: river surface water | place: USA:Blue River Watershed | collected 2017-08-17 | reverse complement strand
AATTAGGATCAAAACCTTCGTATTTTCTCTTATAGTCTTTTTCCAGAGTAATTACCGAGTTCTCTTTTTTGGCCGCTTCTAAGTTAGAAGCAATTTTAGTCATCCCCATCACATAAGTCTCTGTTCCGTCGGCGGCTGTATTTCTATTAGCATTACAATGAATAGAAACAAATATATCAGCATTGGCGCGATTAGCGATATTAGCTCTTTCTACTAAATCGATAAAAACATCCGTTTTACGGGTATAGATTACATCTATTTTAGGATAAGCTTCTAAAATCTTACCCACTTTTAGGACTACAGCCAAGGCAATATGTTTTTCGACATGACCATTATAAGCAGCACCAAAATCATGAGCTCCATGACCTGCATCTAATGTAACCTTAAAATTCTGATCGGATTGTGAAAAAACAACACCACTTACTATCATCATCAAAGCAGTAAGCAATACATGAGTTTTTCTATAATTATTCATTAGTTTCAACATAAAAATTTTTACAAATCTACAAATTTAGTCCTTAATTTCTAACAACATTAGCGCAGCCTCGAGCTTTTGCCGTCTTTAATTTGTACAATAAAAGCATCCGAGTAACCTTTGTTTTTAGCCTCTTTTTCCATTTTTTTGGCTTCACTTATATCGGATGTTTGACCATACATGTATTTATATAAACTATCACCCTGAATACTTGATATGTTTTTCAAACCTTTAAAATTACTGGAGACCAAACTTAATTTTTTAGGACTTACTGCAATCTGAACTTTATAAACCGTATCATTTGAATTATCGTCTTTAGTGTCTTTAGTCTTTTTTGAGGTAATAGTTTCAGATTTTTGAGAAACTTCCGAATAGTTATTAGCATCTCCAAAATATTCATTTTTATACTTAATGATCGCTTCCGCAATTCCCTTAGCCATTTTCTCCTGACCCTCATCCGAATTCAAAAAAGCACCTTCTTCCTGATTAGAAAGAAAACCTAACTCAATTAAAACACTTGGCATATAAGCCGCATCCAAAACCCAAAGTGGCTGTTGCTTTACTCCTCTTGAATGCCTATTGAGGTGTTTTGTAAAATTACCCTGTATTTTTGTTGCCAAATTGATGCTGCTGTTTAAATTTTCTTCCTGCATCATTTTCAGGCCAATGAGTGATTCCGGTTTTTTAGGATCAAATCCCAGATATTTTTCTTTATAATTTTTCTCTAAAAGAATAACGGAGTTTTCATTTTTAGCCACTTCAATATTCATATCACTGCGAGACAATCCCATCACAAAAGTTTCCGTACCCGAAGGCCCAAAATTCTTAACCGAATTACAATGAATCGAAACAAACAGCTTAGCATTAGCCTTATTGGCTATTTTTGGTCGTTTTTCCAAATCAATAAACACATCAGTAGTACGGGTGTAAATTATTTTAAAATCCCTGTCTTTCTCAAGATACTCTCCTACCTTCAATGTGGTTTTTAAAGCAATTTCTTTTTCTTTATAACCATGATACGTATTTCCGGGATCTTTCCCCCCGTGTCCGGCATCTAAAATGATTGTAAAACTGTGTTTTTTTTGCGAAAAAACTGAATTACAAAGAACTAACATCAAAATAACACTTAAAAGTGGGTTCCTATAATTGATTTTCATCCGCAAAAGTTAATTTTAATTAAAACGTATTTCCTATAGAAGTATTATTTACTTATTTTTGACCAGTTTTTGACCAAAAATCAGATTCGATTTAAGAAGACAAAAACCGAACCATAATTTTACAAAAATAGCATTTATACCTTTGCACACAAACTTATTTCATATCGTTTTATTATCATTTTTCCTAACATTTGGGGCATCTGACATATATTCACAAGATATTTCTAAAAAAAGAAAGCCAATTACTGAAATTCAACCAAAAAAAGGATCAGTAACAGATAAAGCAAAAACCACTGTAAACGATACAGTTAAAAAAGAAAAAGACAGCATTAAAACGGATAGTGTAAAAACTAAAAAGGCTTTTCTTGAAGGAAAAGTAAAATACAAAGCTGATAAATACGCTAAAATTGATCAAAAACGTAAATTAATTACTCTTTATGATAATGCCGAACTTTATTACCAGGACATCGAACTGAAATCAGGTAAAATTGTAATGGATTATCAAAAAAACGAAGTCTATGCAGGCAGAATTAAGGACTCTACCGGAAAATACACCCAATACCCCAACTTCAAACAAGGTTCAAATGTAGTAGAACCGGACTCAATTCGTTTTAATTTCAAAACCAAAAAAGCCCTTATTTGGAATTCCAGGACAGACCAGGGAGAATTTAACGTAAAAGCAGCTATCACAAAAAAAGAAAACGATTCGGTTTACTTTTTAAAAGGAGCCCGCTTTACCACTTCTACTAATAAAGAAAATCCGGAATATTATTTCAGAACCTCAAAAGTAAAATTCATCCCCGGCAAAAAAGTAATTACAGGACTCACTAACCTCGTTATTGCCGATGTGCCTACTCCTATAGCCTTGCCTTTTGCTTTTTTTCCAATGAATAAAGAAACCAGTGTTTCGGGATTGATATTACCTAGTTATAACGACTCAAATACACGTGGATTCTCTTTACAAAACGGAGGATATTATTTTGCTTTAAACGATCATTACGACTTGACCGTTTTAGGAGATTATTATACCAATGGAAGTTACGGGATGCGATTTGAATCTTCTTATGCCAAGAGATATAAATTTAGAGGAAATATAAACGTTCGTTTTGAAAACCTTATCAATAGTGAAAGAGGTTATCCGGATTATTCCAGACAAAATATTTACAATATTCAATGGTCGCATTCCAGAGATTCTAAAGCAAATCCAAATTCCAGTTTCTCTGCTTCTGTTAATATGGGTAGCAGTAAATATTTTAGACAATCTATCAATCAATCCAATGTGGGTTCTTCATTAAACAATACTTTAAGTTCTTCTATTTCCTATTCGAAAACGTTCAATATTATCCCTCAGGCCCGATTATCTTTATCGGCAACACACTCACAAAACACGCAAACCGAATCCATCAACATGACACTTCCTACCTTACAATTTAGTTTGGACAGAATGTATCCTTTTGTTGGAAAAGATGGTGTTAAAAAAGGATTCTTTAAAAACATCAACTTACAATACAATTTAAACGGTAGAAATTATATCAACACAACCGACTCTTTATTTTTCAAACCAGAAATGTTCAGAGATGCTAAAATAGGCTTCCAACACAGTATTCCATTAAGTACCAATTTCAAATTATTCAAATACTTTAGTGCTACTACATCAGCTAACTACGAAGAGATTTGGTATACAAAAACAATTCGAAAATCCTATGATAGTGACAAAAGTACTGTTGTAGACAGAACTGTAAATGGTTTTGATGCTTTTAGAACCTATAATTTCTCTGCCAGTTTAGGAACTACTATATATGGTACTTTTAATTTTGGTGAAAATAAAAAAATACAAGCCATCAGACACGTAATTCGTCCTTCATTCTCTTATGCTTACACACCAAGCTTTGAAAAATATTACGACACCTATTCTTCTGACGCAAGTGGTAAAATGGATAAAAAATACACCCGTTTTGAAGGTGGTATATTTGGCGCTCCGGGTTTAAGCAATTCTAACATATTGGGAATTAGTGTAAGTAATACTTTTGAAGCTAAGGTTACCGATAGTGACACTACGAAAACAGAACCTAAAAAAGTAATGTTGTTAAACAATTTAAATTTCTCTACAAGTTACAATTTAGATGCAGATGGGGTTACTACACTAGCCTGGTCACCTGTCAGAGTAAGTACAGGAGCTCAGTTTTTTGAAAACAAATTAAATGCTAATTTAGCAGCCACTTTAGATCCTTATGCCATTGATAATTCAGGTCAGCGAATTAACAAATACAATATTGAAAACGGTGGAAGCTTGTTTAGAATGACCAGTGCCAATATTACTTTAAACTATGCGCTTTCCAGCAAAGACAAAGATGATAAAAAAGACAAATCCAAAGAATCACAAACCACAAGAAACGGTGGTCGTGAAGATGATCTTTTTGGAACCGCTACAGATCTAAATGATAACAGAAAAAGTATGTTTGACGGAAGTGAAGAAGAAGGCGAAGACACAATTTCTGAATTTTTCCGCTCAAAAATCCCATGGGATATGACCTTTGCTTATTCTTTTACGTACAGCAATAACAATCGTGAAAATAAAATCTCAGGAAACTCACTAATGATTTCAGCTAATACCGACTTAACTTCTAAGTGGAAAGTAGGTATTTCTACAGGATACGATTTTGTTCAAAAAGGTGTAACTTACACTCAATTACGCTTTGAACGTGATTTAGCAAGTTGGAGAATGAGTTTTAACTGGACTCCGTTTGGAACCAATGCGAACTGGAATTTCTTTATCGGAATTAAATCAGGAATCTTAAGCGATATTAAATGGGAAAAACGCAATTATCCTAACCGATAATTTTTCCTAAAATATAAATACGGTATATTTTTCACTTGTAATAAATTGATATCAAAATGAAAAAAATAATTTTCACAGAAAATGCACCAGCTCCTATTGGTCCCTACAATCAGGCAGTGCTTACAGGAAACATGCTTTATACTTCCGGACAAATTGCAATTAATCCTGCCGACGGAACTTTAGTAACTTCATCCATTGAAGTCGAAACAAAGCAGGTTATGGAAAATATAAAAGCTATTCTAGAAGCAGCAGGAATGACTTTTGAAAACGTAATCAAGTCCACAATTTTCATTATGAACATGAACGATTTTGGTACTATCAATACCGTTTATGGTTCTTATTTTAATGAAAAAACCGCTCCAGCTCGTGAAACGGTTCAGGTGGCATGTTTGCCTAAAAATGTAAATATAGAAATCTCTGTAATTGCTACAATCTAGTTGCAATAGCATCTAACAATAATTGAGCGGTAGCTTCATTAGTTGCTAATGGCACATTATGCACATCACATACACGAACGAGCATGTTTACATCTGGTTCGTGTGGGTGACTTGCCAAAGGATCTTTAAAAAAGAAAACCATATTGGTTTTACCTTCAGCTACTCTACCCGCAATTTGTGCATCACCACCAAGAGGTCCCGAAAGCATTTTTGTTACTTTAAAACCTGCTTTTTCAGCTCTTCCCCCAGTTGTTCCTGTAGCAATAAGCTGAACACTCTCTTTAGATAAAATATCTTTATTTTTATTTAAAAACTGAACCATGTCAGCCTTTTTTCCATCGTGTGAAATAATAGCAATTTCCATAATTCTTATTGATTAGCTACGTGAAACGAAATCAATCCATCAATAGGTCTTCTCAATACATTACCTAATTCCAAATTGTATTTATCAAAAGCATGTTGTAATTCATCTTTTAAATAAAACGCAATAGAACCTACAAAATGTACCGGAACCTCATGGCAATTATCATATTGCATCACGTAATTTTTTATAAAAGATTTCATTCCTTTTCGAATGATTTTTTGGCAAAATTCAGTATCCTTATGTTGGATTAAAAACTTAGCAAATGTGGCTAAATAAGCATTCGGATTTTCTTCTTTATATAATTTACTTTTAATAAAATCCGGATCAACATTAAATTCTTTTTCAAATTCAACTGCTAAATCCTTCGGCATTTTATTGAAATAGTATTTTCTGATTAATTCTTTTCCAAAAACATTCCCACTACAATCATCCATCACAATATAACCTAACGATTGTACCTTTTGATGTAATTTTGATCCATCAAAATAACTGCAATTAGAACCTGTACCTAAAATACATACAATCGCTTTTTGATCTTTAGGAGTAGTTGCATACACTGCCGCATAGGTATCTTCTTCTACTACAATTTCAGCATTTGTAAAATATTTTTGAAAAACTTCTTTCAAAGTAATCTTCATTCTGTCAGTTCCACAACCGGCTCCATAGAAAAACAAATGAGTAGCAGTTTTTTTGCTTTGCTGTAAGTCAAAACGATCATCAATACGTGCAATAATTTGGTCTCCTTCCAAAATTTCAGGATTTAACCCTAAAGTTTGGGTAGTAAACAATACTTTTCCCTGATCGTCTATTGCAATCCAATCAGCTTTAGTAGAACCACTGTCAACTATTAATTTCATTTATTTTAGTTTTTTTAGATTAGTGTTTTTAGATTTTAGTTTCTCTTTAATTAAAAATGTGTTTTTTACAATTAATTAAAGATATAAAAATAGAAAATCCCGTTAAAATAATTAATAACGGGATTCTCTAATATAATTATTTCTGGATTATTTTAATCCGGCAATATGAACTGACAAATCAATTAATTTGCTAGAGTATCCATACTCATTATCATACCAAGATACTAATTTGAAGAAAGTAGAGTTCAATCCAATTCCTGCAGTAGCATCGATGATAGATGTTCTTTTATCTGAAATGAAATCCTGAGAAACAACTGCATCTTCAGTATATCCTAAGATACCTTTCATGTTAGTTTCAGAAGCATTTTTCAAAACAGCCATAATTTCTTCATAAGAAGTTTCTTTAGCTAATTTTACAGTTAAATCTACTGTAGAAACGTCAGCAGTAGGAACACGGAAAGCCATACCAGTTAATTTTCCATTCAAAGAAGGAATAACTTTTCCAACAGCTTTAGCAGCACCTGTAGAAGATGGGATGATGTTGATTGCAGCAGCACGTCCACCTCTCCAGTCTTTTCTTGAAGGACCGTCAGCAGTCATTTGAGTTGAAGTTGTAGCGTGAACTGTAGTCATTAAACCTTCAACGATTCCAAAATTATCATTGATAACTTTAGCTAAAGGAGCTAAACAGTTAGTAGTACAAGAAGCGTTAGAAACAACTAAATCAGAAGCTTTTGCAGTTTCGTGGTTTACTCCCATTACAAACATTGGAGCATCAGCAGAAGGAGCAGAAATGATTACTTTTTTAGCACCACCTTTTAAGTGCTCGCTTGCAGTATCGATAGTTGTGAAGATACCAGTACATTCAGCAACTACATCAACATCAACTTCGTTCCATTTCAAATCAGCCGGGTTTCTTTCAGCAGTGATACGGATATTTCTTCCGTTTACATATAATTTACCTTCTTTTACTTCAACTGTTCCTTTAAATTGACCGTGAACAGAATCATATTTTAATAAGTAAGCTAAGTGATCTACATCTAATAAGTCGTTGATTGCAACTACCTCTACATTGTCTCTGTTAAAAGACTCTCTGAAAACAATTCTTCCGATTCTTCCGAAACCGTTTATTCCTAATTTTACTTTTGACATTTCTTTTATTTATTTATTGTTTATTATTTGATTGACAAAATTCCGGCAAATTTAATAATTAATTTTGCTACAATTTTTTTTAAGTTGTGATAATATCTGAAACACGCAATAATTCACGATCGATTTCTGACTTTCCTTTGATAGCTAATGATAAAGGTGTAAGATTTACCGAATCATTTTTTAATCCTACCATGAAATTAGAAACCCCATCTAATAAAGATTCAACCGCTTTAACTCCTAAACGACTAGCTAAAACTCTGTCAAAACAAGATGGTGAACCACCACGTTGCATATGTCCAAGCACCGATACACGAACGTCGTATTCAGGCAAGTTAGCATCAACATAATCTTTTAATTCGAATACGTTTTTACCAATTTTATCTCCTTCTGCAATTACCACAATACTGGATGACTTTCCGGATGCTTTACTTTTTTGAAGTGATTCTAACAAACGCTCCAATCCTAAATCTTCTTCTGGTATTAAAATTTCCTCAGCACCACCTGCAATTCCTGCATTCAAAGCAATATGCCCGGCATCTCTTCCCATTACCTCTACAAAGAATAATCGGTTATGTGAGCTGGCTGTATCTCTAATTTTATCGATCGCCTCAACAACTGTATTCAAAGCGGTGTCATATCCTAATGTATGACTTGTTCCATAAATATCATTATCAATAGTACCCGGAATCCCCATAACCGGAAAATTATATTCCGAATTAAAAATTAAAGCACCCGTAAATGTACCATCGCCACCGATAACAACTAAAGCCTCAATACCTTCTTTTACTAAATTATCGTAAGCTTTTTTTCTGCCTTCAGGAGTTCTGAATTCAGCTGAACGTGCCGATTTTAAAATTGTTCCTCCTTTATTAATAATATTATTTACACTACGAGGTCCCATTTCTTCGAAGTCACCTTCAATCATCCCCTGATATCCTCTGTAAATCCCAACACATTCAATATTATGATACGCACAGGTTCGAACTACCGAACGTATTGCGGCATTCATCCCCGGCGAATCTCCACCTGAGGTTAAAACACCTATTTTTTTAATTGATTTTAGCATAGTTTTAGTTTTGAAAGGTAAAATTAAGAAACATAAATTACTTTAAAAGCTTCTGTTTTATTATTTTAACTATTTATTATAAATTCAAACGTTTTCGTTAATAAGTTTTAAAAAAAACAAAAAATGCCTTATTTTTTTTAACAGAAATCGATTTTTATAGATTTTAACTAAGAATAACCTATTATTTATATTTATTTAACATTTTGTAAAAACAGATAACTATTAATCACAGCCTCTGTTTTTTTTGCAAAACTTTAAATTATTAATCCTCTTCAGTACCTACTGCTTCTGAATTCCTTTTCACCTCTTCTTTTTTCGGAGACTTACTATTATTAAAATTAATAAATTCAGGTGTAACATTAGAATCCTGAAAATACTCATTTAAACTATCCGTTTTTTGAATACGATACTTTTTGAATATTTTACTGACCAACTCTCTAAAAGTATCAAAATCAACTTCATAAGTCAATCCTACCCCCTGAGTATATCCAATCCCCTGTCCTATATAATTAATATCATTTTCCCTGTTAAACAATCGCAGATTCATTGTTCCATCCTGATTTACTCTATACAGAACTTCAACATCACCTACAACTGCTGATTGATTAATTCCCCCAAAAGGAACCCCAACCTTTCCGTTAATAGTAATGCGTTCATTAATTTTTGAAGAAATAGTAGCGACTACCCTACCATCGGTTTCTTTACCAATTCTTCTATCCCGTGAAACATAATTTAAACCAACTTTAAACTTATCATTATCGGTTTTCAAAATATCTCCTAACAAACTGGAAGCTGTTTCAAACAAACTTCCGGAGAAATCCGACTGATTCACCCCTTCCGGACTCAGGAAGCCACCTGAAGACAATAAATACAAAGCCTGTGTTTGCCGCACATCTTTATCGTATAATTTATATTGTATTTCTGATTTCAAAACATTACTCACTGTTGGAAATTCAATATTAAAATCAGGATCCGGACTCGCTAAATCTCCCTGGATTCCAATAACCACATCAACAGGAACTTTTCTGTTAAAAGAAGAATTTTCCAATAAAACAGCCGGATTAGCAATCGTTTTATACACCGCTTGTAAATTTAACTGTGCTCGCATTGGATTTCCTTCCCATATAATAGAACCGCCTTTTCTAACAGCAAACTTTTTATCAATTAATCCTCCGTATTTAAAATTATAAGTTCCTTCATAAGCCTGATAATCTCCCCACATTTGAAATTTCCCCAGCGTATTAATTTTAAACAATAACGAACCATAGCCTTTCCCACGCATTCCATGACCTGTGTTTCTGTCTAAAATCACTTCAACTTCAGCATCCGGAGTGATATCCAAATCAAACTCTAATTCCAGTCCGTTATATTTATGGCTATTTTCAAGAATACCCATTTTATTATTATACTTTTCTTTTTGGGTTAAAAAGTGTATAAACGAATTTTCACCTACACTCTCCGCATAATTAATTGGTATCTTAACATCTGAACCTTTTTCGGATTTGGCCGCAATTTTAATAAACAACGAATTAACAGGCCCTTTTATAGAAGCATTACCATTAATAAATGCCGTTCCATAATAAGCTGCATCCTCGGAATCTTTGGTATCTAAAACCACTAATTTCTTAGAACTGATGTCAAAATCCAATTTCCAATCCGAAAAATTATGATGCTCAATAGTACCATTCAACAAACCTTTAGTATTGAATTTGGAATCAGTAATAGTATTGTTTCTAAACATAAACTTCTCATCGACCAAATCAACAATAGAACGATCGTTCAACTGATAATCAACATTTAAATATGGAATAGTCATTCCTGCTTTATCAACAAACAATCGACCACTCACTTTAGGCTTGTTTACATCCCCGGTAATAACTGAGTTTCCTGTTACAAAACCTCTGATATTCGACAAAACCTCTCCACCTAAAGAACTAAAAACGCCTAAATTAAATTTATCCAAAGTTAGTTTTAAATCCAGAATCGTCTTTTTATTCACAATTTCGAAACTTCCGTTTGCATTAAGCGACTCCAGATTATCATTATTCAAATAGGAATCAATAGTAAATTTCTCCAGACTTTGATCTCCCTCGATGTTGAATTTCAAAACACCTAAATCCGTTTTATTGATATTCAGCTTATCAATAACTAATGAAGCTGTAGGCTTATAAATTTGATTGTTTTGTTTAAAATGAACCGCACCATTTACATTTCCGTTAAAGACAAACTTACTACTCAAAGGTGTAATCTTGTACAAATCGACATTATCAAAACTAAGTTCCAAATCCTTATTTGTCCTGCCATTTATCTCTCCTTTCAAAGTAACCGACTGATTTTCGTGGGACAATATAATATCATCAAATTTGAAATTCTTCAACATTTTGTCGAAAACAATTTTATTGTCCGGGCTGTCTTTTTGATTCAGGTACCAAAAATTCTCTTTGAACTTCATCTCCGATTTACTTATCCCAACAACGTTGTTATTATTCTTATCAATGGTATGATACAAGTTCAAACTGAAAAAATCCTCACCTTTTTCTCCTCCTTTAAATTCAGAACGAAACAGCAAAGTATCTTTAGTCGTAATATTAATAAGGCTAAAATCACGCATCTTATAATAAGGTGTTTTAATACTATCTAATTCCACATAGGCATTATACAATGGATTTTTATTGTCTACTGACACCCGAATATTATCAAAAGTATTTTTAGCATAAGTAATTTTAGGCGAATTAAAATTCATCTTAAATTCCTGTGTATCGGATTTAATAGAACCTTTTAAAACAGTATTGGTCCCCAGACCAATTTCAGGATATAAAATTTCAATAATTTTATTATAAACCGTAAAATTAAATTTCAAAAACTGCCCTTTAATAACCTTCTCCGGTTTGAAATTAGTATACAAACTACCCAAAGAATTTCTTGTCAGCTTACCTAATTCTTTAAACTGAAAACGTCCCACCATCTGCCCTTCTACAATATCCGGAGAATCGATTGTCAGGGTTCGGATTCCTTTTGAGTCAAAAGTGGAGTTAATATTAAAGTCATCAAAAACATAAGTATCTTTCGTATTTTGATACGAAGTTTGCTTGATATAAACATTCCCCTGCAAATTTTCGATGGTATTTCCGGTAAGTTGTACCACAACATCTCCTTTAAAATTAGAAATACTATCGTTTACAAATTGCAATTTATTTAGGTTAGCCCGCTCAACATTAATATGAAAATCATATTTATTTTCCTTAGCACTCAAATCCACTAATCCATCAAACTCCATAGCTAAATTTGGATCTGCAACCGAAATCTGTCCTTTATAATAAGGCAACTTAAAGTTTCCATTAACCTTAATGTTGTTGTAAGTATAGGATTGATAATCCATAGTACGAATATCACCCACTATTTGAGTATTCAAATATTTCTCAGTAAATCCTCGTCCATCAGCATTCACATCCATCGTAACCTTACCTAAATCCTCACGATTTAGAAAAGTACCCACATCAAAATTTTCAAAAACCACATTTCCGTTATAGGTCGCCTTATCAATAAAATCGATATCCTTCATCGAAAAAACAGACTGCACTCTCCCTAGTTCTGTTTTCATATTCAAAGCTGCATCAACAGCAGAAGCCGTCAACTGAATATTCCCTTCCATCCAGCAATTCCCCAGCGTCTCGATTTGTTTTGGTAATTTTTTACCCATAAACTCCGGCATCAAATGCACCAGATTACCATAATTAGTTTCAATACGGCTAAAATTTCCATCCATAAAAAATCGCTGATGCGCTTTTCCAAAAATATTCAGGAAATGAATATCTCCTTCCATTCGCGAACGATTGGAATCCACCATTTTCAAACGACTGATATACAAATTATTCAGAGTTCCTTTCATACCAGCACGACTGATATTAAAAAACTGATTTGTACCCATACCGTTGTAAAAACACCTTACATCATTGGTTCCTACACTGGCAGAATGAATTTTTATATCCCATTTTACATTATCATTAAAATGAGCAAAATCTTTAATCTTATAATTTAAAGTTACTTCGGCTTTTATTTTAGAATTAGGTGTTTTTAAATCTAAATTTTTAAGCTGCATTTTTTTCTTGGTATAACTAAAAACCGTGCTTAAATCCTCGGCAAACAAACCTCGATAATCCAGAAAGGACAAATGATCTATTTTTATATCTACATCGGGACCGTAGAGTTTAAAATCAGTCAATTCGGCATTTACCTTTGTAAATTCAGCATCTTTAGGATTAGGGCGATTGTAATCATAAAATCTAAAATGAGCTCTGCTGATATAAGCCTTATCCGAAATAAATAGTGTATGCTTTCCGGATGGTGGTTTTCCCGAATCAAAAGATTCGATAAAAACATCCATGTTGGTTTTCTTTTCGTTTTTATAGGTTTTCATATCAAACAAAACCCCATCCAAACGAATAATCTTAAAAATCAAATCACCTTCTAAAACCGCATTAACATCCAAAAGATTTGTATTCAAAATTTTCGAATAAATCAAGGTGTCTTTATGATGATCCAAAATCAACACATTTTGAATTTTAACGCCGCCAAAAACAGAAACCTTAACTTTGTCTATCGAAATATGAGTTCCAAAATCATTATTGATACGATTCATTAAATACTTCCCAACTTTAGTCTGGACCGCAGGCAACGACAAAGCAATACCGAGAGCTAACAAAAGAATGATCAGCCCAAGAATTATATTTGAAGTTATTTTAATCGCTTTTTTGATATGCTCTGCTGTTATAGTGATGAAATATTATTTTGCCCAAGGAAAGAGCGAAACCTTTAATAAAAATTCTTTAATTTTGGCTGCGCCGTAAAATTATAAAAAATAAAATCGGTTTCTAAAAAGATAATCCAAAATTTGTGCCTTTTTATGCTAAATCCCGAGGTTTACATTCTTGCTGTCGAAAGTTCTTGTGACGACACAGCCGCAGCTGTCTTATGTAACGATAAAGTACTGTCAAATGTTGTTGCTAATCAACTTATTCACAACCAATACGGAGGTGTCGTTCCCGAACTGGCTTCACGAGCACACCAACAAAATATTGTACCTGTAATTGATGCCGCTTTGAAAAAAGCAAACATTCAAAAAGAACAATTATCAGCAATTGCTTTTACTCAAGGCCCGGGACTTATGGGGTCTTTGCTCGTAGGAAGTTCATTTTCCAAATCGATGGCGCTGGCATTAGGAATCCCTCTTATTGCTGTCAATCATATGCAAGCCCATATTTTAGCGCATTTTATTGACGAAGAAGGTTACGACAAACCTGAATTTCCTTTCTTAGCCTTGACTATTAGCGGCGGACATACCCAAATTGTAAAAGTCAACAACTTTTTTGACATGACCATCATAGGCGAAACTACGGATGATGCCGTAGGAGAAGCTTTTGACAAAACAGCTAAAATCTTAGGACTTCCTTATCCCGGCGGTCCTTTGGTCGATAAAAATGCCCAATTGGGAAATCCAAAAGCCTTTGCATTTACCAAACCAAAAGTACCGGGATTAGATTTTAGTTTTTCCGGTTTGAAAACAGCAATTCTGTATTTTATCCAAAAAGAGAAACAAAAAAATCCAAATTTCATTGACGAGAACATTAACGATATTTGTGCCTCTATCCAATATACCATTATCGAAATCTTAATGGACAAATTAAAAATGGCGGTCAAAGAAACCGGCATCAAACAAATCGCTATTGGAGGTGGTGTTTCGGCTAATTCAGGCATTAGAAACACACTAAAAAAAGCCGAACAAAAATACGGATGGAAAACCTTTGTCCCAAAATTTGAATACACTACCGATAATGCTGCGATGATAGGAATTGTAGGTTACCAAAAGTTTTTATCTCAAAATTTCAAAAATGCTTCGGTAGTTTCTAAAGCCCGAATTCAATTCTAAACTATGCAATTATT
>JACCDQ010079470.1_pt1 | contig 14289 bp, 21 predicted proteins | sample 7446031 | NCBI WGS metagenome assembly JACCDQ01 (sample SAMN15323442, study PRJNA562643) | freshwater metagenome | isolation source: river surface water | place: USA:Blue River Watershed | collected 2017-08-17 | reverse complement strand
TCTGTTGGATCTGGCCGGTCGGCACGGGCGTCGCGCCCACGCTGTAACCGTCATAGATCACGAACACCGCCGGCGCTTTCTGGCGCAGCTCGGGCACGCGCTCAAGCTCGCGCAGCGGCTCGACGGTGATGCCAGGCAGCCGGTCGCGCAGCCGGTCGATGATGGTCTGTTCGACGTCGTTGAACATGGTCAGGCGCTCACTTTCTCGGCGGCTTGTTTGAAGTAGGCGCGCATCGCGCGGGTGACGTCTGCCGACCAGGCCGGCGGCAGCGTGACGACGGTGTAACCCTTTTTTAGCGGCAGGAACGGGCGCGCGGGAATCGTGACTTTCTTCGCGAAGATCATTCGACCGCCCGGCCCAGGGAAGACCAGGCGCTTCGCTTTCTTCGGCTCGATGGTGGCGCCGTACTGGTGAACCGCGGCGAATTGCACGTTCGTGCCGATGGTGACGCCCGTTTTGTCGGGGTTGGCGACGATCGACCGGTTCAGCCGGCCGGTGTCGCGCAGCGGTTGGCCGTTGCGGATCTTCAGCTTCGCCCACGGGTTCGCCCAGGGATCGATCCCCAGCTTGAAGCAAAGCCGGATCCGGTTCACGATCACCCGGCCGACGGTGGCGTACACGGCCGTCATGTCGGCCGCGGCGCCCAGCATGGCCTTCAGCTTCGCCCGCGCCTGGGCGTCGTTGACTTCGAATTTGATCTTCGTGGTCACGGATCAGAACCCGGCCAGGCTGTCGGATGTGAACACGCGGTCGCTGCTGTAGCCAGCGAAGGCGATCGGCGCCGTGACGGGCGCGCCATCGGATCCAGGCGGCAGCGCGATCGTGCCCTGGGCGACCATCTTCAGCTGCGCCAGGGCGTCGTCGTAGCGCCGGCGCACTTCCTCGGGCGCGTGGTCGTCCCACAGCTTGAAGCGGGTAATGTCGGCCGCCCAGCCTTTGACGATCATGGGCACCGACACCAGCGGCAGGGTGTAGCGCGCGGCCAGGTAGCCGTCGATCAGGCTGGCCGCATCGTTCTCGGCTTCGGCGTAGCTCGCGCCGTTCGACAGCAGATCCGACGTTTCGCCCACGCCGAACCGCTGTTCGAACTGCGTTTCGGTGATGTAGCGCGGCACCAGGGCCGACAGCATCGGGCGCACCTTGACCGGCAGCAGGGCTTCGATCGAATAGCGGTCGTCGCCGTTGTAGGCCAGGCACTGCAGCGAATAGGTCGCCCCGTTGACGCCGCCCTGGATGCGTTGCAGCACCGTAGCGCCCGACACCGTGGGCGCGCCCACCAGCATCAGCGACGGATCGGCATCGGTGCCAGCGACCACGGCGATCGTGACGGCGGGCGCCGTGACGGCGGTGGCGTCTGCGCTGAAATCGAATTCGACGGTGATTATGTCGGCGGGATCCTTGTCCTTCCAGCGGGTCGTCGTCATGTCTTGGAACTCCTAGCGGTTCGGCGGTTGGTTGGGTCGTCGGCGATGCGCCCGCCTTCCAGCGCGGCCGTGCGTGTCGTGCGTTGCGGCTCTGCACTGGCGCGCGATGCACTCGCCGCCCGGTAGATTGTCGGGCCTGGTTCGGCGGCTCTGCCCTGCGCATCGCTCGCGCGCAGCAGCGCGGGCACCCGGACAGCGCGCCGGGTGGCATCGTCGGCCGCCTGGTAGCGCACCGCGGCCAGTCCTGCGGAATATCCCGGCGTGGCCTGCTGGATCTGCTCGACGGCGTAGGGCGCCAGGCCTTGCACCGCAACCAGCGCGGCAGCGAAGCCGATGCCCTGCAGCGCGATCGCGCGCGCGCTGATCGTCATGGGCTACGGGTGACGGTAACGACCCCGCCCGCCTCGGTGATGGTCTGCACGACGTCGCCGGCCTGGCGGGTCGTGGGTGCGACCGTCAGCGGCTGGCCTTCGACCAGGCCGTGAATTTTCGCCAGTTCGATGATGCGGGCCAGCTCTGCAGCCAGCTCGGCGCGCACCTGGGCGGCCACCTGGTCGGCGTTGGGCAGCGTGGACAGGTCGCCGGTGACGACGTTTTGCTGGCTTACCGCCGTTTGCGTCAGGTTTGACACGACCGAAGTCGCACCGCCGCCCGGCTCGATCACGAACACCGGAATCGAATCGTCGTGATACAGCACGCCGTTGACCGTCACCGGATGGTCGATCACAACCTGCCAGCCGTTCGTCAGGAAGTACAGATCGCCCGCGAACAGCCCGCCGCCTAGCGTGTCGCCGCCGATGGATCGAAACGCCGGCAGGAACTTGGTATGGTCGTCCAGTTGCGCCCAGCGTTTCCACGCCGAATACAGATCGGCCTTCACATCCACGACCGTCGCGCCTTGGTTGACGCGAATCCGCTTGGCCGGGCCGTCAAACGAAACCTTTTCGTTCAGCGCCCAGATGGCACCAAAAGCGCCCCAGACCATCGCGGCCATCACCAAAGTTCCTTGTAACCCAGGTTGATGTTCGCTGCCGTAGTGTTCGCCGTCAGACGCGTAACCAGCACCGACCACACCTCGGGAACGCCGTTGGCACTGGTCATGATGCCTTCGTCGTTTTTCTCGAAGAAAGCATCCAAGTCCAGCGAAGCCGCGCCCGCGTTGAAGTAAAGCGTCTTGAACCGTTGGCCGTCCGCGGTGTCCACGGCGCCGGTGTAGTTCACCTCGCAGGCCGACGCCAGGGCATCCCAGGTGCCGCCGGTGACGGCGGTGTTTTGCCACAACGTCACGGCAACCGGCTGGTCGCACCAGACGTTCAGCGTTTCGGGGTAGACGATTACGTGGTTGTGCTTGTCGTTGTAGGTCGCGAGCGTTCGAACGCTGAAGGCGACCGAATCCGTGGTCACGCCAGCCATTGCTTTGTCAATGTCGGCAAAGCGCCAGAATGCGTAATCTTCAAATGTGCCCTCGGTGTAGACCGAAGAACACACCACGCGCATTTCGCTGCCTGCGCCAGCGGCGCCGGTGTTTACGTTCTCAAACGCCACCGGCAGCGTGCCCGTTCGCATGTACGGCAGCGGGTACTGACCGGCGTTTTCGAATGTGTGACAGGTCACGCGCGCGCCGGATGGCGAATACACGCCAAAGCGCACCCGGCCAGCGCCTAGCCACTGGTAATCGATCCAGTAGACGTTAATGCCGGTCAGGCCGATCGTGTATCCACTCAGGCCCGCGCCGTCCAGCTTGTCGCCATTCCATGCCGTTTGGGGCACGCGCGTTTCCACCACGGCGCCGCTGGTGCTGTTGCGGATCACCACGTTCAGCGTCGTGCCTTGCAGCTCGAAGAACACGCCGTCGTTGTCGTCGAAGCCACCCCAGCGCCGCGAGTTGCCCGCCTTGCCAGTGTCGCCCGTTGCAACCGTCATCATGAACACGTTGCTGGAACCCGGCTGGTAGTAGTGGTAGCGGTTGGTCAGCATGAACGCCCGGCTGCCGCTGGTGCCCGTCACGCTCAGCACCTGGCTGGATTCGGCCGGGGTGTAAGACGAAGCCCCGCCCGATGCGGCGATGGTGCTGAACAAGGCTTCGTAGGTGTCCAGGCTGGATTCGTACACGCCCAGCGCGCGGGCGTTGCTCACTTTCAGCGAACCAAAGCCCGACAGCGTGGGCTGCCCTTCGGCAAAACGCACCGAAGCCGAACCCTGCGCATCCACGTGCTGAATGTTGGTAGGGCTGTCCGGGTCGGCCAGGTGCATGACTTGGGCCTGCACCGTGTTGGCCCCGACTGTATGCTGCTGGGCATACAGCTTCTTGCCGGTCGAATCCGGCGGCACTTGAACGAAGCTGTTGGTTCCCATGCCTCAATCCTTTAGGCGGGGTTGGAGTAGTTACGTTCCACAGCCGGCGCCAACAGAACGCTGATGCCCTGCTGCCGGGTGATCGTGAAATCCACCGAAGCGAACTGTCCGCCGTTCAGGCCCAGGCCCACCAGCGTCACAGGGGCGTTGGTGCCTGGGGTGCGCGTGCCTTGGCTGTTGGAATCGTAGGCAAAGCTGAAGTTGATCGGGCTGCCCGAATACGTGCCGCTGATCGGGTTGCCATCCTTGTCGTTGACGATGATGGCGTTGGCCGTGCCGTAGTCGCCGCCAGGCACCGAAGTGAAGTAAAGGCGGTAGATGAAATCGCCCGAACCTGCGTTCGCACCGAAGTTGATCGTTCCTGCCGACACGAACGGGTAGCGCCGCAGCACGCCGTTGAAGTCGTAGAAATCGACGCTGTTCAGGAAGTTGTCGTTCAGGTTGGAAATGTAGACGCCGTTCGCGCCCACCAGGGTATCGCCGACGAAGGTCAAAAGACCCGTTGCGACCTTGCCGTTGACCGTGCCAGCGCCTGCGTCAATGTCGGAGTTTTGGCGCAGCAGGTACTGCACTTTCTCGTAAATCTGCTGCGTGGTGGCGGTGGTAGCACCGTCGATGATGATGCGATAAGGCTCGTTGATCGTGTCGCCGTCAACGTCGAAGTTTTGGTCGGTGCCAAAGTATTCGATGTCGATGCTGGTGTACGGCGCGTCGGTGCTGATGGTCGCGTCGCTGGCGCTGATCTTCAGATCGGTGCCGTTGGACAGCGGGAACCGGTAAACGATGTACGTCAGATTCGCCGCACCGATCTGCGCATTGTTCGAATAGGCATAGGTTTTGCCCTGTTCGCGACAGTACAGGTCGAAATTGTCGCCGTCGGTGAAGTCGAAGTTGCCGTTGGTGGCATCGCCGAAAATCTGCACCGCCTCGTTGACCGGCCCCTGGTAGGTGAAGTTCGTGGCGGTCGAAGTGCCGAAGCGATAGTAGGGTTGGTCGGTTGCACCCAGCGAACCCAGCGAAACCACGCCCATATAACGGCGCAGCACAGCGCCGCCGGCGGCGCGCTCAGTCCAGCCCGCGGTTCGAATCAACTTGCGGGTTGCATCGTCAAAGGGCAGCCAGCCGTTGATGAATTCGAACTGTTCCGGTGTAATGGCTTCCATCGGAAACGGGAACTTGATGTAGTTCGCGTTCGACTTCCATTCCTCTTTTAACCAGGAATAAAGCGCCTGGCCGGTCACGCCGCCCGTTGCGCCTTCGTTGTCCACCGCGCCGGTGGTCAGGATGCGAATGGTCTTGGTCGTCGTGTTGACGACAATATCGGTGCCATCGACAAGGCTGTCGGGGTCGTTGATGATCGGCATGGCCGTGTTACTCCTTCACAAGTGTCATTTGGTAATTGGCTCCGCAGGCGATGATGGTGTTTCCATCGGCCGCGCTGAAAACCTGGTTCACGGCCACGACGTCGCCGTCTTCGAAGGTGATGATTTGGCCGACCTCGACGCTTTGCAGGACGGTGCCCACGTGCTGATCGTCGGTCGTTTGTGTGATGCGCCAGGGCATGTTCAGGGGTTCCGGTAGTTGCGGTCGATCACCTGGGCGATCGGTAGGCTTGCATCATTGGCCTGCAGTGAATAGTTTTCCAACCGCAAATAGTTGTAGTCGACGTTGTGAACGACTATGTCAACGGGTTGCGGGCTGGTGTAGCTGTAGGACGGATCCACGCCGGCGGCTTTGTTTTCCAGGCCGTACAGTTCGGTCGTCGTGCCCGCGGCGAAGATGCGAACTTCGGAACCGTCGACGACGCCCGTCAGCGTCAGCGTCGCCGATGCCTGCACGGTCACAGCAGAACCTGACGACGTCACGCCCGACGCGGTGCCGCCGCCCGACACGTTCACCGTCACGGCCGCGCCGCTGGTGTTGTTAATGTCGACGGTGTTGCCGTCGAAGGTGATGCCGACGAAGTCCTTCGTCCCGGTCGTTGCGATTTCGATCGCGTTGGCGTTGCCCACGAAAGCGCAGTCCTGCACGCTGGTGCTGTCGGGCCACAGCAGCGCGCCGCCGGTGTCGGTGGATCCGCGCACCGTGTTGTCGGTGAAGCTCGCGCCCGCGGGCACGATCTGGTTGCAGCCCTGAAACACGCTGCCCGTCACGCTCTGACCGGTTTTGAACTCGACCGCGTCGGCGTTCACGATCGTGTTGCCGCTGAATTCCAGGGTTTCCAGCGCGGCATTGCCCAGCAGCAGATCGAAACGGGTGTTCGTGCTGGCCGACTTGACCACGCTGTTCGTCAGCTTGAAGCTCGTTGTCCCGGCGCCCAGGGCTTCGATTTTGTACAGGTCGGCATCGACCGGCTGGTTTTCGAACACGACGATTTGGTTCGTGTCCTGAAAATAGATATTGCTGGCGCTGCCGAATGTCAGGTTGGTGTTGACGAAGAAAACCCCGTTCTGACGACGCACGGCACCGTAGCCCGCCGCGGCATCGGCCAGCGCAATGTCGTTCAGCGTCACAGGGTCGCCCGACGTCCCGCCGGTGATCGTCATGCCGTTGCCGCGCACCAGGTAGTCCCACCAGGTATTCGTCGCGTTGCGCGGTGCGCCCGTCAGGTTCAGCGTGAAGCCCACGCGGTTGATGATGGTGCGGTTGGCGCTGCCCGAATCGAATGCGCGGTCGCAGTCCACCGTCAGCAGCACCCAGCCGCCGTCATAGGTGTCGATCCCGCCCAGATACCAGTAGCCGATCGCCCCGCCGGTGTCCTGAATGAACAGACGGATTCCGCCGTTGGCCTGGGTCTGCAGGAATCCGATCGACGCATAGTTCAGCCACAGCCGAAGGTGCTGGCCGGTGGCGTTGAAGGTCGTCGTCGTGTAGGTGCGGGTATTCAGGCCCGCGGTTCGAAGGATCCCCGACCCCGACGACGTGCCTTGCTTCACGACCTCGGTGTCCAGCGTGATCGCGCTCCATCCCGTCGTCGTGTCGCAGTCCGACAAGACGGTGAAGCCAGGCGTCAGGGTAGGGGTCGCCACTTATCAGGCTTTCGCGATGGCGCCAGACGCCAGGAAAGGCGCCGCGGTGGCTTCGTCCAGGTCGACGACGTCGCCAGGTGCGAATCGCTGGCCGTTGGCCTTGATGTGCCAGGCGACGACGTACTGGCCGGGCGCTTGTTCGACAGTCTCGACGCCTTCAGGCTGCGCGGTTTCGATGGCCTCGACAGTCTCGACGACTTCGGCGGCTTGGGCTTGTTTCTTCGTTGCCATGTCTCGCTTCCTTCAATAAAAAAGGCCCGGCACAATGTCGCGCCGGGCCTTCGTGGTGGCGCCTGTCAGGCAGCCGATCAGACGGCGTCCTGGATCAGATAACCGCAGTCGGCCGAAGTGATCAGTTCCTTGACCATTTCGCCCACGCGCACGCGGGTCGCGCCGCGCAGACCGACCTTCGGTTCTTCCATCGTGGAAGCGAAGCGGGTGCCGTATTCGGCGGTCGCGCCGAAGGTGATGCCGTTGCCGCGCAGGGAACCCAGCGGGTTCTGGTGCATCATGGCGAAGTGGTTGCCCCACACATCGCCCAGGGTCAGCGTTTGGCCCGGCTTCGTGGTGGCTTTCTTCGCGCGGCCGATCAGCACGCGCTCGAACTCGAACAGTTCGGCGAACTGCTGCAGGCTCAGGATGCCGCCGCCGGTGGCGTTGACCGGGAAGTAAGCGGCCAGCAGCTTCGGGTGACGGCGCAGGGCGAACCACACCTTTTCACCAATCACCGCCGTGTTGTAAGGCATCAGGGCGGCTTCCTTGGCGGCCAGAATGTCTTCGACCGGGTCGCTGTTGGCTTCGGCGTACTCGTTCCACTGGTCGGTCGTTGCCAGCTGCACCTTGTTGCCCACCGGGTAGGTGTTCGGGTTGAACACCAGGTCGGCGGTGCGCTGCTCACGATCCAGCAGGATCAGCTGCGACACGCCTTCGGTGGCGCGACCCAGCGGATCCAGGCCAGGCTTACCGGCAGCGGCTTCGACGTCTTCGCGCGGCACCACATCGTCCAGGCCATAGTCGGCCACGCTCGACGTTTCTTCGGTTGCGCTGAATTCGACTTCGTTCGGGCTGCCCTTGCGGCCGACCAGGGTGCTAGGCACCTGGAACATGGACGACTTTTCGTGACGATCCCATTTGAATTCACGGGCGGTCACGCTCAGACGCGGCAGCACCTGATCCGCGATCATTTCGCGGTTGGTGTAGGCCAGGGCGATCGCCGTGTACTGCGGCGAAGGGGTGAAGGGGAATTTCATTTTCCTAGTTCCTTTCTATGCTCAGAATCAACCCTGGACAGATCCGGGCGCCAGGCGCACGGAACCAATGTCGCCAGACACGCCAGACAGCATTGCCACGCCGATGACGCGGGCGTTTGCGCCGCCAGCCGGTGCGGCTGCGATGGCTTTGCCGTCAGCGTCAGCGGTCAGCAGCTGGCCGCGGGTCACGTTGCCGCCGTACTCGACCAGCGCAATGCCGTCGATGATGACGTCGCAATACTCGCCGGATGCCGCGCCCAGGTCGGCCACGCCGATCGAAAGATCGGTGGCGGCTGCAGCCTGAACCACAGCGGTGTCGGCGCTGCCGAATTTGACGATGCGCCGGGCGGCGACTGCTGCGCCGGCGATCAAGGTTTTTGCAAGTCCTTCGTTTCGCATGATGCTTTCCTTCGGGGTTATGGTTGCCGCATCACGCGGCGCTGGTTGCCATCACTTCGGCGACAGCCTCGGTGAAGGAAATGGATTTGCCTTCGGCGGCCTTGGTCTTCACCAGGTCGCGGGCCTTTTCGGCAACGGCTTCAGGGTTGGCCGCGGCATCGTTGGGGGCGGCGCTGCCAGCCGGTGCGCGCTCGCCGTACTCGACGGCCTTGGGCGCGCCCTCGATCTGGCGCAGGTAGGCTTCGCGCTGGGTCAGCTTTTCGGCCTTGTCGCCTTCGCCGAAGTCGATCACGGCTTCGCCAGCGGCCAGGCTCATCGCGAAGTCGACGGCGTGCTTGCGCTGGGCAGGCAGCAGGCGGCCTTCCTTCACGGCAGCATCGACGCGGGCTTCGACACCAGCGCGGGCGGCCGCAGCTTCGGCCTGGGCGACAGCGGCTTCGCGTGCGGCCAGACCGGCTTCACGCTCGGCGAAATCTGCCGGCAGTTGGGTCGCCTTCAGCGCATCGCGCTCGGCGGTCAGCGCGGCGACTTGCGCCTGCAGTTCCTCGATCGTCATGGGATCACCTTCAGAAAATGCCGGCAACATGCCTGCCGGCGTGGCATTGATTTCGTCGTCGCGCTCGTCGGCCGCGGCGCTCACGGTGTCGATGGCGTAGGCCGGCACGACCTTGTCGGCCGCTTCGATGCCCTTGTCAGCGATCAGCCATTCGCGCAGGTTGCGCATCATGTCGGCGATGTTGCGGAAGGCCCAGCGGCCGTTCTCGCTGAACTCGATCACGCCGTCTTCCTCGCTGAACTGCACCTCCTTCAGGCCTTTGACGGCCGGCGGCTGTGCGCCCAGGAATCCCACATGCCGCAGGTACAACGTGCCGGGCTTGGGGTTGTTGGGGCTGTCGGGCAGATACCAGGAAGCCGATCGTTTCTTGAAGCGGCCGGCGCTCACCATTTCGGCGAACTCGGGGTCGATCTGCTGGGGTTCGGCCTCGATCGCGCCATCGGCAAACGACAGCGCCTTGATCCAGCCATAGGCCGGGCCGTTGTCACGCGGGTGGCCGACCACGATCGGCGCTTCGTGCAGCGCCGGGTCGTAGGCCTCCACGGCTGCGCGCAGCTGGTCTTCGCCGAAGTCCAACGTCGTGCCGCTGCTGGCGGTATGCCGCCCAGGCTTGAAGATTTGGAATCGCTTCATGCCGGCGAATGTAGGCCCGCCCGCGCGGCCTGAATAACCGCAAATATCTGCCCCGGCGCTGTTGCTGGCGCGCAACGGGTTCGGGCTAGGGTTTGTCCTAACTCGCTTCACCCTACTTTGTAGGGTTAGAATCTAGCCATCGCAACACAGAAACCGAAAGGCAAGTCACCATGAACACCACAACCGCCCGCATCGCCGATCTGAAAGCCGGCGACATTGTTGTCGCGCATGGCGGCCTGTTCCGCATCACTGAACAGCCGCACGACAGCATCGGCCACAGCCGTCAGAAAGACGCCGACGGGTGGCCTGTTGGCCCGGCTGGCGTGGCTGTTGCGCCCGCCGTTTGCATCGAAGGCCAGGTGTCGGGTTATTTCTGGCCGGGCAGCGAATGGACGTTCCAGGGCGCGACCTTCGTTACCGTCCAGGTAGCCGCCTGATCATGCTGGCCGACTATGACGACCACGAAGCGGCCGACCTGGCTGCCGAAGATCGCGCGCGTCGGGCTTACCTGGCGCGCCTGGCTCGGCATCCTGACTGCCGCGACCCCGACCATCCTGGCTGTGAACTCTGCGACCCCGAACCCGAAACCATTTCCGACTTTTGAAAGGAACCTGCAACATGAAAACCGCCAAGCCAATCAAAGTTCGCGCCTTCACCGCGGAAGACGGCCACTTTGAATTCGAAGTCACGCCGGAAGAATGGCGGGCGGAATTTCCAAAAATTGCCGATGCGTACTCGGCCACGCTCAAGGAATGCCAATACCGCGCCGCGTTGAAAAAAGCTCAAACACTCACAAGCAACACCATCCTGTCTTACGGCTTTGCGGCCTAAGTCCCCATCGTTCAGGCTGCGGCCTGACCAATGGCGATTTGCCAGATCACCGGGAAACTAAAAAATGAACGACACCACACGCAAACACCCGCGCACGCTTGAAGAAGCATTCGGCCCGTATCAGCGGCACGGCCTGGTCGAACAGTACGACCCGATGCCGAAGGCCGATCGCATCGTCGTCGCCCTCTGCACCGCTGCCGCCGTCGCTCTGGCCGTGTTCGCCTTCCTGGGCTGGATCTGATGCCGAAGCCCGCGAAGCCCCCGTCGCGCAAACGCCTGCGCGAATTGTTTGAATACTGCCCGGAATCCGGTCAGCTGCTTTGGCGTGAAGCCCGCGGCCCGCGCGCCCCGAAAGGCGGCGTCGCCGGGTTCCTGGCATCGAACGGCGCCTGGAAGGTGTCGATCGAAGGGCGCCTGTTTAGCGCGCATTCGCTGGTCTGGAAGTATTGCAAAGGCCGCAACCCGAAAGGCCCGCTGGTTCACCTGAACGGCCACCGCGACGACAACAGGATCGAAAACCTGCGCCCGCTGAAAGGCGCCCGCGGCCCGTACACGCTCGACATGATTCGCGACAAATGCGAAATCACTGGCGAATGCTGGCACTGGATGGCGGGCAAGTCGGGCAAGGCGCCGGCGTTGCGTCACGAAGGCAAGATCCTGAACGTGCGCCGCTATATCTTCACCGAATTGCTGGGGCGCGAAGTGACACCCGGCCGAATGGTGACGATGATCTGCGAAAGCCTCGACTGTGTTGCGCCCGACCATCTGGTGCAGAACACGCGCCGCCAGCTGCAGCAGAAAACCGCGCGCCGCACAAACTACGGGAAAAACCCGATGCGAAGCGCAAAGCTGTCGGCCGCAAAACGCGCCGCGTCGCCTTACTCCGACGAATTCGTCGAACAGGTGCGCGCGATGGAAGGATCCGCGAAGGCGATCGCCCGCCAGCTGGGGCTTTGCGCTTCAACAGTGAACGAATGGCGAAAGATGCTCGTTCGCAAGCCCGCCACGAATAACCCGTTTGCCGGCCTGCTGGCCGCATGAAAGGCAACACCATGAACGAAAAGATCACCCGCCGCGTGAAGGCCGGCAGCACACCGCCCGACGATCTGCCGGTTCAGTTCGCGCCAGGCCACGAAGCCAGCGACGACGACTTCGCGACGGATTTCGTCGAAACGCTGCTGCATATGGCGATCTACTGCGCCATCACGATCGCCCTGGTCTTGATCGCGGCCATGCTGGCGTTCCAGGGTTTTTACAAATGAAAGGCCCGGCACTGCTGCCGTTTGGCGGTGACAAAACGGTCGCCGGCCTTCGCAACATGATGGAAGAACACGCCCTGACGTACCGCGACGTCGCCGAACTCGCGTGCGTCAGCGTGAAGACAGTCGAATCCTGGCTGGCCGATTCGAAGTCGGCCATGTTCCGAAAAATGCCGCCTCGACATTTGCTGTCGATCGCGCATCAGTTGCCGGGCCTGCTTGCCCGGCGTAAAAGTGCCGCACGCGCGGCGAAGAAAGGCGCCAAATGACACGCGCACAGATTCAAGCCATTTGCGCAGCCTACGAACTGGGGCTGGCCGCCGCGCAGCGCACCGGTGCGCGCAACCCCTACCAGTCAGACGGCGACGCCGCGACGGCCTGGGCGATCGGCCGCGAACAGGGGCGCCAGCTGGCGCAATGCACGCCCGACATGCCCGACTTCGTGCAAAGCACGTGGCCGGAACACGGCGACGGCGGGAAGGATGCCTGGTAACTCAGGCGACCGCGTCAGGCGGGAAGCCCGCCCACCAGTCGAACGACTCGGGCACCGGATCACCATCGGCCACAGCGCGTTCCAGAACGTCGGCGATGCGATCGCGGTTCACACCCCACGGCTCGGGCGGTGGCAGGCCGAAGGCCTTCACGTAGGCCGCCTGCGCGGTTTCCAGTCGGTTCATGCTTTGCCCTCGATGATCTGGCGGAACAGTTCGGCCATGCGCGGCGCGAACCGCTGGGTTATTTCCCACCAGTAGGGGTTCGGGTGCGCGGCCATGGCGGTCAGGTTGGCGAACGACTCGGTCGTCGGGTAGAACGTGGCTTTTCGGTAGTAGGCGTTCGAATGGCCTGGGAAGCCGTCGTGGTAGTTGGCCGCCCGGTTGCGCGTGGCCGACCCGATCAGATCCGACAGTGAAGAAAGGCTGCCGTCCTTGCGCCACGACTGCGACGTTTCGGCCACCACAGCGCGGTCGTACTGGCGCGCGCGCACCATGTTTTCGACGTTGTCCTTGTAGGACGCCCAGCGAATGAAACCCTCGCCGTCGCCCAGGCGGATCGCCTCGATCATGCGGGCCAGGCGTACGGCAGTGCCGACGCTTTGAATCTCGCGGATACCAGGCAGGAACGGGTCGCCGACTTCGTCCATGCGATCCAGAACCAGCGTCGAATCGCGCACCACAGACAGGAATGCGTCGAAGTCCAGGCCGGCGGCTCGCGCCATGTCGCGCAGCGCGTCTTCCCGCGCGCCCGGATCCGCGTCGATCATGCGCGTGCGGGCGTTTTCATAGGCTTGCACCACGGCGGCGCGCTTGGCGTCGTTGGCCTTCGACTTGCGGCCATTGCCAGCGGCTGCGGCCAGCGCATCGGCGTCGGTCTTTTGGGCGGCCACGAAGTCGGGCGAAACACTGCGGTACATGCCCAGGCCGGCGGCCAATTCCCGCGACGTCGACGGCCGGCTGGCAACCAGGCGCGCGTCCAGGATGTGCCCGAACTCATGGCGCCACACGCTTTGCCCTTCCTGGCGGTCGATCTTTTCGCCGTCCATGTCGATCATGAACCCCCCGCGCGCGAACGCGCCGGAACTCTTGAACTCGACGGTCACGCTTTGTTGATCCAGCACCTTTTCGCGGATCCAGTCGGGCGCCTGGTCGAAGCTGGCCGCGTGCCACTGGCCGGCGATCGTGCTGGTGTCGAAGCTGCGGCGCAGCACCGGCGCGACGGCCTGCTGCATTTCCTCGGGCAGGGTGGCGACCTTTTCGCGCAGCAGCTGCCGAAGGTCGGCATTCACGCCGTCGCCAGGGTTGCGGTCAAAGCCTGGGTCGATGCCGTTGGGAACGCGCACCTTTTCGCCGGTGCGCGGGTTCGTCCAAACAAAATCGCCGTCTTCGGGCGGTTCGGCGCGCGGCGTGATGCCCATGCTGGCGACTTGTTCGGCGTCCAGCTGAATGACACCGCACCGACAATTCCACCCGTTCGGCGGGTAGTGCGTCTTCCACCAGGGCGAATTCACAGGCAGCACGGTCGAATCCCAGGCCCGATGTGCCGGGCGCGTGCGGAAGTCGTCGACGGCGTCATACATCAGAAAGGGCGCCAGCTGGGCCTGTTCCTGGATCTGGCGCCACTGCCCGGCGGCGTAGGCCGTCTGCATGTTGGTGCGGAAAATGGTTTCCACGCGCCAGGCGCTGCCCAGCTGCGCGCGCGCAGTCTCGCCGGTGATCGGGTCTTGGACGTCAGCCTCACCCCACCAGCCGGCCGCCTTCAGCACCGGCACAATCTCGCGTTTCCACTCGCCGAAGCTGGTGCCGTTGGACAAGGCCGAATCCAGGCTGTCGCGCACCTGTTTCAGCAGATCGACGTCCATCATCTTCGCGACGGTGAACGCCTGGTCGTGCGCGCGGCCGATCATGTCGGCATAGCTGAACGACGTCTGAAGGCCTTTCGCCTTGAAGTACCCGATCGCCTCGGTCGGCGGCACGGTGAAGGCGTCGCCGGTGGCGATTTCCAGGAACTCGATCGCGCCATCGTCGCCGGCACCGCCCAGGTGTTCGGCGGCGAAC
>JACCDQ010323968.1_pt1 | contig 14291 bp, 11 predicted proteins | sample 7446031 | NCBI WGS metagenome assembly JACCDQ01 (sample SAMN15323442, study PRJNA562643) | freshwater metagenome | isolation source: river surface water | place: USA:Blue River Watershed | collected 2017-08-17 | reverse complement strand
TAGCAATATTTACAGATCCTGCAGACCCATTTGTAGTAATTGCTAAATCACCTGCACTATTAAGAGTAAAATCGGTATGAGTTGCAGGAAGATCATCTCCGTCATTATATGTTAATCTAAGAATATTTCCTGTCGCTTCATTTACTTGTAAACCAAAAGTTAAATCAGTTGTATTAATACCCATATTGCCTCCTGTAGAAATATTATCGGCAGATAAAGTAGTAACATGGAATGTTGAAGCATTAATTGTGTCAGCAGTTAGAACATTAATATTTGTAATATCTCTATTAGCATCTAATACAAGTGCTTTGCTAGCTTCAGCAGTTCCAGGTGTCGTATCAACATAATTTAATTCACTAGCAGTGGCTGTTACTAAAACACCTGCTAATCTTAAACCAATAGTTGAACCATCATGACCAGCTACATCAAAATTATCACTAGAATGAATATAAGTAGTATTACCAGAAGAATTAATTGTTAAATTACCAGAACTACTTAAAGTCATATCTACATAATTTGTAGCAGTGCCACTAGAATTATTATAAGTTAATCTAAGTGCATCACCAGTTGCAGAATTAATTTCTAATTGTTTATCAGTTTGTGTTGTATTAATACCAATTGTACCAACGGTATTGACATTATTAATATTTGTAATATTTCTATTAGAATCAAATACAAGAGCTTTGCTATTTTGAGCAGTACCTGGTGTAGTATCAACATAATTTAATTCTGTAGCAGTTGAAGTAACTAATGTGCCATTTAATTTAAGACCAGTAGAAGATCCATTATGATTTACAATATTTACATTATCACTATAACTATCTAATAATAAATCACCAGAAGTATTTACAGATACAGTAGATTGATATGAATTAGTACTGTCATATAAAGTAATCTTATCTTGAACATATTGAGTTCGCGCTACAACATTTACAATTTTATCATCATAAGCAAGAGCAGTTGTTGGAATAATTTCTGAAACTTGACTAGTAGAAGACCAGTATACTTGTAATTTTTCTGTAGAAGTTAATTGTACATGTTGAATATAAATAGGATACCATGTATCAGCAGTTAAAGAAATTGGACTAGTTGTCATTTCATCATGATCTCCAGAAGTCCATGCAAGACTTACTAATTCATTATTGATCCATAATCTAAAATTGTCATTTGAATTTACAGTAAATACATAACTTTCGGTATATGTAGGTTTAATGTATCCCCATAATTCCATAGAATAATTATCAGTTTGTGAATTGGGGGCATAATTTGTAAAATTTACACTAGTTACGACATCAGCTTTCATAGCACGACCATTAAAATCTGGAGTAGAATATGCTCGAAGTTTTAATCCACCGGTATTAAATGAATTAAGTGGGACACCATTAACAGTTAAATTATTTACAGCGACATCACCATCTACAGTTAATCCAGTTAATGTACCGACACTTGTAATATTTGGTTGAGAAGCAGTTTGAAGAGTACCAGTTAAATTAGTAGCGCTTAAATTATGAATATTAGAAATATCTCTATTTGCATCGACTACAAGTGCTTTACTTGCTTCTGCGATACCTAATGTTGTAACATCGACATAATTTAGTTCAATAGCACTTGATGTTACTAATGTGCCAGCTACATAAATATTATTAGCAGAAAGATTATTAATTCCAGCAATATCTTTATTTGCGTCTACAACTAATGCTTTGCTTGCTTGTGCTTGACCTAATGTATTAATATCTGTATAATTCAGTTCAATAGCAGATGCCGTTACTAAAGTACCATTTACGGTTAAGTTATCAGTTTCAAGGTTAGAAATGCCAGTAATACTCAAATCACCATCTAATACTAAAGCTTTTCCTGCTTCGGCAGCACCAGGAGTAGTATCAGTATAATTTAATTGTTCAGCAGTTGCAGTTACTAAAACTCCTCCGAGACTTAATCCATGATCAGTTCCATTATGAGTTTGAATATCTAAATCTCCATTTATATCTAATCCAGTTAAGGTTCCTAAACTTGTCACATTTGGTTGAGCTGCAGTTTGTAAAGTACCTGTAATATTAGTTGAAGAAATACTAGATAAACCACTCAATACTCCTGTTGTTGAAGAATATAATAAATATCCAAATCCAGCACCGTGATTTACCATAAAACGGTCTACCGAATTATTAAAAATTACCTCACCTTTAAGATTGGTGGTAATATTATTTACTTGTGAAGTTGTTAAATTCTTGATTACTACCATAATTTATTTTTGTAAGTCTTCGATAAAAAATAATTTATATAATCTAATATATAAATATATATAAATTTTTTTAGTAATAAAAAAAATAAAATTATATATTCGTTTCTTTTAAATCAATAATGTCGGTAATTAAAAAAATATTTTTTATTTTGCCAACACAATTGTTTCAAGATATAAAAATATTAAAACAATATGACTGTATTGTTTTAATAAAAGATGCACACTATATAAATAACAAATTTCATAAACAAAAGATATTATTACATTTAAGTAGTTTAGATTATTATTATGATTATCTTAAGAAATCATTTAAAAACGTTTTTTTATATGATTGTAAAAGCGTATTAAGAAATAAATCATTATATGATCACGATATTACAATGTATGATGTTATTGATAAAGATATATATTCTAAATATTCAAGATTTAAAATAACATTTATTGATACACCTTTATTTATAAATTCAAGAGAAATTAATAATAAATTCTTACTTGAAAATAAAAAAATTGTAAATAACAGAATTTCACTTTCATGTTCTATATTTTATAAATTTCAAAGAGAAAGATTAAAATTATTTATGTCAAATGGAAAACCATTATATGATAATTGGAATTGGGATAAAGAAAATAGAAATAAATTTACGTCATCATATAAAGAACCAAAATTAAAGATATATAATAATAAATATATAAAAAAGCATTCACAAACAATTTTAAATTTATACTCTAATAATTTTGGAGAATGTAATAATATGTATTATCCAACGACACATTTAGAAGCTAAAAATAATTTAAAATCATTTTTAAAATCTAAAATAATAAAATTTGGATATTATCAAGATGCAATATCAAAAGATATTATATTTGGAAATCATTCTAATTTATCTTCTTCTTTAAATATAGGATTAATAACGCCGGAATATGTTGTTAAAGAAACAATGAAAGCCTTTAATAAGATCAAAAATAAAAAAGACGCGATAATTGAATTTGAAGCATTTATAAGACAAATAATAGGATGGAGAGAATATATGAGAATGATTTATTCTAATTTTTATGATGAAATTTCAATGATATCATATATACCACATAATAATACTATTAATCAAAATTGGTATACTGGTAATACAAAATTAGATATATTAGATAATATAATTCATAAAGTTCATAAATATGCATACATGCACCATATAGAAAGATTAATGATAATTAATAATATAGCAATGTTATTAGAAATTAAAATAGATGAAATTAAAAAATGGTTTATGATTACTGGAATAGATACATATGATTGGGTAATGACTACAAATATATTAATGAATTTAAATTTCTTATCGCCAAAAATTGCATTTATGAAAAAAACATATTTATGTTCTGATAACTATTTAAAAAAAATGAGCGATTATAAAGATATGAAAATTATCAATAAACTTTATTGGAATTATCTTAAGAAATATAAAAATGAATTAAAAAAAGATTATATATTAGCTTCTCTTATATCTAAACATATTCAATCATAAAAATTTTTTTTTGTGATTGAAAATATACTCTTCAATATAATCATATTGTAAATTCAATATATATTCTTCGATTTTTATAATATGAATTATAAATCCGAAATACAATTTCATTGGTAAATTATTTTTTTGTAAAATATAAAAACTTTGTTCAAATGTCATATTAGAAAAATTAAACATTAGATATAATAATAATAATATTTCTATTGATGAATATGTTTTAGATAATAATAATATCTTTTTATCAATATTATTATTTATTATATTATGAAATTCATAGTAAATATATATTAATTCATAAAAATTAGAATTAGAATTAATTACATTAAATACAAAATCACCTTTTAAATCTTTATCAAAAGATATTATCAAATAATTTTTATTAGAATAAATTTCATTATTATCTTTCTGACAAACATATAATTGTATATTTATGTCATTGTATTTAAATGTTTGCATATGGTATTGTTAGTAATTGCTTTATTATAATGATAGTTATCAAAAAAAAATTAAAATCAATTTTAAAACACATAGTGTTTTAAGGATAATTTTAAAAACACATACTATTTAGAATAATATAAATTTGTTAATGATTTAGAATTATATAAACCAATTTCGGTTATAAGTTTTTTATTTTTTTTTATATTTCGAATTAATAAATATATTGCGATCGGTGTTAAAAGTGTAAATACACTATAAATTATAGTAATTTCACTATAATCTTCTTTGTATAAAGATAATGATAATAAATAAACTATAACACATAAAACAATTATTAATAATATAGTAGATATTATCATTAAATTTATCATTGTTTTTATTTTTTTATTATCATTTTTAATTGTACGAATATGATCAATTCTATTTATATCTTTATTAGATTTTTGAGAGAAAATATCTTTTATAGTCGGAGAAAATGGATATATCACTGACATTTGATTAATCCGTTTTATGTATTAGTATATTATATATCAAATAATAAGTATATTATATATCAAATAATAAGTATATTATATATCAAATAATAAGTATATTATATATCAAATAATATTCTTGGATTATAATTATCTATTAATTCACAAATATCTATTTCACTTTGTTGATTTTTTATGTTAGATTTATCTGCCGCTTCTTTTATTTTAATATCTAAATATTTTGTAATATATTTTGGTTTATAAAATTCTTCTAATATATTAATTGGCTCGGGTTGTTTAATTTCTTCATAATCCAAATTAATACTATTATAAATGCCTTTATTTCTAAGTAAATTTTTAATATAATCCTTTTTAATTTCGTTTTTATGTGATTTTAAATACTTTATTGCTTTTGGATTTGTATTATATATCATATATTTAATACTTATATTATCATTTGAATCTTCAAAGTACATTAAAACAAAATCAAATGCCCAATCATATGAACTAAGAATATCCCAATCTAATTTTGATAATTTATTTTTATTATGTTCCAGTAAATGTAATGTTTTACTATTATTCATATATACTACATTAGATATGTCAATTTGATCAATATAAAGAGTTAATAATGGCAATGCCCATTCATAATATATATTCATAGAATATAATAGTTCTTGCGTAATATTGATTTCATTTATTCTACTAAATGCATGTTTAAATGTTATTTGATGCTCTAATAATGGGATTAAATCTTCTGGACTATATAATTTTATTCTTTCGTCTATAAATTCAGGTATTTGACCCATATTAAATATACATAAATTTGATTTTGATAATTCAATATATTCTTTTAATAAAGGATTTATATTATTATATTCATTTTTATTAATTCCTTTATATATATCTATAAACCATTTATTGCAAAATAATTGACTAAAACTAATTTTACTCATGTCGAATGATCCTATTTTATCATTTAATATATAAAATGCCCATTTATATTCTAAAAAACATTTTTGATATTTTTGAATTAACATTTCAAAATTATTTTGAATAATATCCTCTGCCCAGTTTTCACCATATTTAAATAATTCATAAAAGTCTATTAAATCAATATTTTTTAATAATAATGATTTAGCGTACTTGTTTGATGATAAATGATAAAATAATTTTTTATCTAACAACTGCGGATATTTATCAATTACATTAACTATGGATTTACTTTTATAAATAATTTTAAGAAACATATTATGTAAAAATTCATTTGATGTATATTGAATCATTGATTTTATAAATTCTGATTCATAAATATTTGTTAAATATCTTCCTCCCGATTTCATTAATTCAAAAATGTTAAAATTCTTGTTATTTATAAAATTTTGTTTTAATTCATCAACTGACTTAAATTGATGAATGCTAATATAATATAACATTTCATATATTCTATATTTATCCATAAATGCAATAGCACTATTATATAATTCAATTGAATCATTGTCAGTATATAAAATATTATCTATTCCATTTATTATATTTATTATGTCATTTAACATATTAAATTCATTAGTTGTTGATTTAGAATTAGATTCTATAAAAAGATTAAATATAAGTTGCGATATTTTATTAAATTCTAATATTTCACTTTCATTATTAGATTGTTCTAAATAACTTTTTTTTAAATTCTTTACTAATACAATTATCATTTCAATTGTATAGTTTTTAAAAATATAAACATCATTATATGAACAATTAATAATATATTGACGAAATTTTTTATAATCATCAAATGTAAACTTAGATTTATTAGATGAAATATAAAATTCTAATTCTATATCTGAATTCATATGTTCTAATAATAAACATTTATCTGTAATTTCATATTTATTACATAAATCGCATACCCATGTAAAATAATGTGAATATTGATAAATCTGATATTCCATAAACCATAAAATACGTTTTTAAATTATATAATTTATATATTTTAAAACCTTAATTAAAAAAAAATATATAATTATGTAAAATTAATTATATATTTGAATATGATCACTCCAGATAAATGCATTTCCAAATAATTTTGTTTGAACGGTATTAAATTTAATTTTTATTTTATTAAATTCTGAATTGATAGCGCATAAATCGTTTGTATATTGTATTCTTTTTTGTTTCGGCATTAAGATAATTATCTTTTCTGCATTTATTTTTAATCTAAGCATTGTATATTTTATCATAATTAAATTATCAGATACATTATAAAATGAATTAAAAGCTAATCTTGTATTATAATTTGACAAATAATATAATGATTTTGTTAAAAATTCATCTATTCCGAATATAATATCTTCCATATAAAATATTATTTGTTCTATTTCTTGTGTAAAACTTTTTAAAATGCGTGCTTTAGATAAAATCTTATTGATACAATATTGAATCTTCATATTTATATTAATATATTAATATATTATTAATCAATTTTAAAACATTATATAATTTAAAATTTTAATATAATTAAACACATATAGTAAAATTTTAAAATTTTAAAATTGATTAATTATATGTCTATAAATAAATATGAATACAAATATGAATTTTATAAATATAAACGGTGATGATTATGACTTATTTTATAGATATAAAATGCCAGATATAAAAATACAATATCAATCTTCTGGTAACGGCATTAAAACAAATATTATAAATATAAATCAAATATCAAAATCTTTACAAAGAGATATTAAAGAATTATCTAAAGCATTTAATATATTATTGAAAACTAATTGTAAATATAAAGAAAATTCATTATTAATAAACGGTAGATTTGAAATACAACAATTAAAAGAAATATTAAATAATTATATACAGACATTTATTATTTGTGAAAGATGTCATTTACCGGAAACTATTTATAAAATTAAAAAAAAATATAATAAATTATATTTGATTTGTAATGCATGCGGAAATATAAAAAAATTGATAAATGATGATTTAGATTTAGATAAAATAAAGAAATATATAATATCTCATTAATATGTTATTACGGATATGATATAGATTTATTTGTTAATTTTTTTATTTTTGATGAATTACATAATAATTCAATTGGATAATCATAAATAATATTTTGGTGACACATATTAATTAAAAACGGATTTATGTCTATATTATTAATTTTCAAATTTGAAATTACATTTATCTCTTGTAATATAAAATATATATAACTTCCGCATGTATATTTATTTTTATAATTTATATTGTGAGACATAGATAGAAATAATTCTATAGGTGATAAAAATTTAGAATCTTTTTTTACTAATTCATTTAGTTTATCTATTTGATTTTCATTTAATTTATTTTTTAACTTACATATAAAAACATTTCCAGTATATGTATTGATCCTATCATATAAAGGAAATAAACATTTATTATAATAATCAATATTATTCAATCTGTAATAATCAGTCATTTCTAGACTAAATATTTTATTATTTAATTTAATTATCATGCCGATATGTGAAAAGGTATTATGTCCAAAAATTCGAAATATAGGTATATAAGAATATGACGAAAATAATATAATATCCCCAGTTTCTACATTATCTAATATATCATCAAATATAATTGTTTTATATTTTTTTGTATTATGACATAAATCATAATTTGGCTCGTCAAATATATATTGTGATATTTTCAATATCATATAAAAATTATAAAATAAAAATAAGGATAAAATAATGATAATGATAATTTTATATTGCATTAACAGTAATATTTAATTTTATTATTATATATATTATCTGTTATATTTTTTTCAGATATAATTCTTACTGGCTCATAAAATAATATACCATCACATAATTCTATAATTTGTTTATGATAATTAATTGGTTTGATATTATCAAATTTATAAATATCTAGATTAAATAATATCATTGCTATTAAATTTGAACAGTGTATTTTTTCAAATTTTTTTTTACATTCTTTGTTTTCTATATCACATAATATATTTTCTTTTTTTAATAATAGTTTTGAATTTTCTAATAATGACGGATACATAAAATTAATATTAATAATCTCTTTAAGTTTATTATATTGTACATTAGTTATTTTTGAACTAAATTTTGCAATATAAACATATCCGGGATAATTTATAATTCTTTTTATTAAATCAAAATGATTTATATTTTTATATCTATTATGACCTGGATATACATAATCATCTTCAATCATCTCAATAGAATATAATTTATTTGAATTTTCTTTTTGAAAAACAATTCCAATATGTGAAAAATCTAAATGTCCAAATATTCTAGTATATTTAGAAAATTCATATGCCGAAAATAATAACAAATCGCCTGTATTTATTTGATTATAAATATCTTCTAAATAACACCATTTTAATATTTTATAATCTTTTATGCTATTTGAAATCGGATAAACAGTTTTATATAAATGATAGTCAATATAAATAAAAACAATTAATAATATGATTTGTACCGTTATAACAATATATAATTTATTCATTTCAAAACTAAAATATATTATATAATTATATATTATAAAATATAAATAAATAAACATGGTCATAATAAATGATCTAGTATTAAAAAAATCTGATCCATACATAATTCCATCAGAAGATGATTATATTAATTTAGCAACTAATCAAAATTATATTGAACATATTGGTATGGATAATCCTTCACAAGAAATAAATATATATCCAGGAATAGATAATAAATATAAAGAATTATTAAAATTAATTGGTATTTATACAAATAATCCAATAAATAATATTCTTTTAACTCATGGTAGCGGAGAATCTTTAAAATTAATATTAAATACATTTACAAATATAGATACTAAAATATTGATACCAACTCCTAATTATCCCGGATTTATTCACGATGCTGAATTAAAATTAAGTAATGTAAATCAAATATATTTTAATGGTCTAATTGATGATATTATGATATTAGAAACATATATAAAAGAAAATGATATTATTTATTTATCTATTCCAAATTTACCATTAGGTTATGAAATAAATCAAATCAATTTATTAAATATAATTATAAAGTATCCAAAAAAATTATTTTTAATTGATGAGGCTTATATTGAATACGGCAAAAATGAAAGTTATGCAAAATATACATATTTAAATAATATAATAGTTATACGAACATTTTCAAAGGCATTTGCATTAGCAGGTGCAAGATTAGGATATATTATTTGTAATTCTAATTTAATGAAATACTTAAAAATACACTATTGTACAAAAACAGTAACAAGATACGCCATTAAATGTGGATTAAATGTAATGAAAAATTTAGATTATTATTTAAATAATGTAAAGGAAGATATAAAAAATTGGACTGAATTTTATGAAAATTGTAAATTATATATAAAACCGGATGATATTATTCATGATATATCTTATCATTCAGGAGCATATTGTTTATTATATACAGATTATCCAAAATATATAGTAAATATTTTTAAAAAACACAAATATTTAATAAGAGATAAAAGTAATGACGTAATGAAAAATTGTGTAAGAATATCACTATCATTAAAAAATATAATGGACGAATTATTTGTCTTAATTAAAAAGATTAACGGATATTACATTTATGATACATATTATATAGATATAGATGATACTATTAGAAAAGATAAAAATAGTTCTATATACCCAGGAATAGTAGATGCATTAAAAATAATCAAAACTAGAACAAATTCTAAGATAATGTTTATTACAAATAATATTGACAATCATGAAAACATAGAAAAATATTTAAATGATCATAATGTTATGTTTGATAAATTAATATCACCATTTCAAAATTATAATATTACAGATTTAGAATATACTAATGGTTGGTTTATTCGAAAAGATAAATTATATATCATTAAATACCCGCTTATAAGTACGCATAAAGATTTATATTATTATATTGATATTTTAAAAAAAATATATATTGTAGAAACATCTATTTTAGAAGATAATAATCCATTTGTTGGATATTTTTTAAAAGAACTAAAACAAAAAAATATAAATTATAATTTACATATAATTGGAAAAGAAAATTTATTAATTGAAAACGTAAATAAAAATTCTATTGTATTAGGTGATAGTATTCTTGATTATAAATTTGCTTATAATAATAATATATTTTATTATAATAATAAAAATCTTAAAGGAACTTTAGATTTTTTAAATCATAAAGCTATTATCTCTTTATCAAATAATCATACTAAATTAATTAGTATGCTAAATAAAATTATATTTGTATTTAACATATTAAATTTATCATTCTGGGCAGATTGCGGAACTTTATTAGGGGCCGTTAGATATAATAAAATATTACCATGGGATGAGGATTGCGATTTGGGAATTTTACAATCGGATGAAGATATTATCATTAATAATATTGATTTATTTAAAAAATATAAATTAAGAATTCAAAAAAATAAATCAACAAAGGCTTATTGGCAAGTTGATACTTTATATGATTATATTGGTCCTATCGACCCAAACTTACATATTGATATATTTGTATTTATAAAAGAAAATAATAAATATATTAATGCGGATTATAGATTTCAAAATCCTGATTTTGAAATTGGCCATTGTAATATCGCATATTATGAAAATGAATTATTTCCTTTAACTACTTTAAAATTTTATGATAAAGATATTCCCGTCCCTAATAAATATGATAATGTTTTAAAAAGATCGCTTGGTGATGATTATTTATATAAATGTATAATTAAAAATTATATAAATGAAACTGATATTAAATTATTAGAATGTAATTTAAATAACAAATTTAATGATAAATTTATTATCTAATTATGATAATAAAAATTTATCATTAAATTTTCTCTAAATATATATAAATGATAAATGATTGAATATATTGGAATAGCACTTAGTATTATTACTCTTAGATTAATATTTGAAATAATTCATAGAGATTATATAATAAATGTGCATTTATAGCATGATAAGAAATTATACTTAATATTATTGCAATTTTAATAGTATTCATGTTATATATCATATATTTGAATTTCTAAATATAAAAAATAATAAAATCACTTTTATAATATTTGTTTTATGAAATTGAATCTATAAAATCATAATCAATCTCACTACCGGTAGCAGTATTTTTGATTGGTAGTTTAAATGTAGAAGATAATATTAAATCATTCTTCCAAGTATATCCGCGATTATATATTTTTTTGTTTTCAGATAATTGATTTGCTATGTATAATCCGATATTTTTATTAAGTTTAATTTTATCTTCTAATGGCGATAATACCTTTACGCTACTAGAAATTATAAAATCTTTTGATATATAATAAGCTAATCCGCTACCGCCATCACCACCAACAATTAAAATAATTTTATTTTTTGTAAATGTATTCTTTGTTGCTAATACGATGTCTTTAATGCCATTATTATTATTTTTTGCAGCACATTGAAATACATATTTCTTATTTATAAGTTCTTTATCATATTCTAATTCTGGTTTGGATAATATTTTAAATAAATCATTAATTGTAAATATTTTAAATTCAATATTATTAGTAGCATTATCATCTAATTTAATATCTTGAAATTCATTTTGTAATTCTAATAATTTTTCTAAATAATCTATTTGTAATTTAGATGATTTATATTGATTTACATCTATTATATTTTGATTTTCTTTTTTTTTTAAAATATACCAAGATGAATCATATTCTAAATATATTTGATTTAATATTGATGAATCATTATTATGTGTAGCATTATTTAATATAATATCTAATATTTCATTTTGTTTATTTTCAAAGGATTCATTTTTAATAAACCCTTTTGTTCGCTCTGATGAAAATCCATCATCTCTATAATCAAGTATATTTGTTTTTATATTTTGCGAAATTGAATTATTTATTGTGTTATCTATTTTTTTGAAATGTATAATAATTGTTGAAACATTAGCAACCGGATAAAATAATGAGCTTCTACATAATATAATATTTTTTACAATTGCTTGATTTAATAATTTTTGTTTATATATTCTATTACTTTTAGAATCAAATATAATACTATTTGGCACAATAGCAATTGCTTCTCCATTTATTTCTAAACTATCTAATTGTTTCAGAATAAAATCCCATTCAGACATTCCTGCAGATCCATAAGGCGGATTAATGATAGATTTAGTAGCTTTATAATTTAATTCAAAGCAATCAGAATTATATATATCATATGTAGTTGTATCTATGGTCGTATTATTATTAGATTCATTTATATTTCTTATTATAAGATTGCATTTTAATAAACTAAATAATTTGAATTGATATTCGCACCCTATTATTTTTAATGGATTATATTTTAATGATTCTAGTAAAAATGAACCCGTTCCGGCGCATAAATCTAAAACAATATCATTATTACTTATATTTAATATTTTTGTCATTAATTCTACTATATGTGGAGGAGTTAGTACAATACCTAACGTTTTACTATCAGTAGAACCATATTTAATAAATTCAGAATAGAATTGATTTAATAAATCTATTGATGGTGATCTATCATAAATATTTTTAACCATAGTGATAATATTATAAACATGTTCTTCATTTGATTGATTATGTTTCAAATGTTTAAACATATCCATAATATTTGATAAAATGCCATTAGTAGAAAGAATTGATTCTAATATTGGATATAAATTTAATTTAGATTCAGAATTAGAACATATAAGATTAGAAAACATATCATTCTTTAGTCCAATCAAAATAATAGCCATAAATAATGATTTATCTTCATTAGATATCTTAGTATGATTATAGATATAATTATGAATCTTTTTTATTTCATTTGTAATATTTATATTATTTATATTTTTTGATTGAATTATAGAATATAAAGATTTTTTATAAATAATAAATTTACAATTTTTATATTCTATATGAGATGTTTTATATATTTTATATAATGAATCTGAAATAAATCCAACACAATATAAATCTATAATTTCGATATTATCTAATAACATATTATTACAATAATATTTAGCATCATTTATTGCTAATTTGATATCATCTTTTTTACATTCAAAAATTATTAATAGTTTTAAATTATTATCATAATAGATTCTATCTGGTATCCCAAAAGATTTGCCTGTTTTTGAGCATTTAGAAAACATATATTTTAAATCATCATGTTCATTTGGTGAATAATATATTTTACCAAAATCGAACTTATTATGATGAAGATAATTATCTAATTTTACCTCGGCTTGTTTTTCAGAATTATTCATAGTATTAGTATTATATGTATATAATATATTGAAAGTATTCAATTTTAAAAAAAATATATAATTATGCTATACATAAATAGTAGTGTAGCTACTAGCATTAATTTATCTAGATGCAAATATAAATGATTTTATTTTTTTTGTTTATCTATAGTAAAAAAAATAAAGAGGTGATGTTGGTTTGAGGTGATACAAGAGGAGTGATACAGGAGACTATAGGACGATGGGGAGACCCCCACTTTCATATATATCTTAAAAAAAAATCAATTTTAAAACACATAGTGTTTTAAGGATAATTTTAAATTTT
>JACCDQ012132739.1_pt1 | contig 14292 bp, 12 predicted proteins | sample 7446031 | NCBI WGS metagenome assembly JACCDQ01 (sample SAMN15323442, study PRJNA562643) | freshwater metagenome | isolation source: river surface water | place: USA:Blue River Watershed | collected 2017-08-17 | reverse complement strand
CTTGATGGGTGCACGTGTCTATAGCCCGGTCACAAACCAGTTCACTAGCCCAGACCCGATAACTGGCGGCAACGAAACCAGCTACACCTACCCAAACGACCCAATCAACAAAAACGACTTCACAGGGCTTTATACGGCACTGAATTTTGCAATCGATTTAATTGCGGGATTGTTGACGGCGTTTATCTGTGCAACGACGGCCCTGTTTGGTTGTCTATTAGGAAGCGCGATAGTTTCGGGCGTTACAAAAGCCATAGAAGCTGGAATCGATATGAAGGCCAGAAAAGGGTCCCAAGAACAAGTCGGTCGTGCAATGGCACGGGGATTTGTTATTGGCTTCGGAACAGGCCTTCTAGGAGGTGTTGCTGGTAAAGCATTCGGCTTCATTTTAAAGAGACTTAAACTTTCTTCAGGCCCGAAAGACAATCCAACCATGAAGGATATTCTCATTGACACCGGAAGAAAAACGGGAGTCAGCGAAGGAACTGACGTCGGGAAGGAAGCATGGAGTCGGACTTGGTGACATTAGCGTTCCAATTCATTGAGGCTGAATTTGGGCTAATTTTGATGACTTTGTTTGTTACGTCGTTTGCTTATTTCGGCGGCAGAATAGCGGGGACAAAGCCAGGGTCGCGCGATTGGATGGCCGTTGAGCACTTGTACATCTACCTCCCAGGTTTGCTTGCGATTTACACATTCTGCATATTTTTGAGCGAAGTTGCATTAACCGTCGTTCCTCTGGGAATCGTTCTATCCTCTGGCCTTTTTTGGCTTGGGTACCAAACTTCAAAGAAACAGGCTTGACATTGATTGAGTTCATAATTGGATCTTTCATAATGATCTTGGCATCAGGCTTTGCTGGCTTTGAAGTCGCTCATGGCAGCGCACGCGTAGGCACTGACCCTGATCTCTACTGGGGCGGCAAAGCTCGCTGGCCCAACATCCCCTTAACTTTGATTCTTTTGATCGGCTGCAACATTTTCATGGGCATAATTGGCTATTTCCCATGGTTTTGGATTTGTGTGCTGTTGGCATCCTGCGTAGCGATATTCCTGTTGTCACTTTTGGTTAATGCATGTGTGAAGAAAAAAACGTAGCGTCTGTGCAGGCCTGGTTTTTCTCGGGTTCAAAAGAAACACATAACGTTCAGTTACCTGCCTAAACCTCCAAGTAGGCACCAAAGCCGTCATAGACACCTGAGTGCTTTTCGGCAACGCCGACCACGGTGGTGAGAAATGCGGTGACGGTTTCATCACGAAGGTCAGAGACGTGGCTTGCGTAGACGAGGGATTTGAAGAGACCGCGTTTGGTGACATCCGCTTCAAAATTCAACGAGCGAAGTTCTGATAGTGCGGCTTCGACCTCGGTTTTGTTGATGCCTAGCCTAGCGACATAGCCTCGAGTCGAATAGCCGAAGTGCGATCGGTGCGTTGGCCGAGTAGAACGCTCAGCGCGGCACCGGTGGCAGCAGAGCCGCGTTGCTTGGCGGCGAACCGGTCAGCTGCCAGTTCGAAAAGCAGCTCGGTTTCGCGAGTCATGAGCCGGGTGGTGAGCAGCCGCGACGTGAGCAACGAAAGCAGCTTGACTAGCCCGTTGCAAAGTTGGTGACGCGCCTTCAGATGATAAAACTCATGGTCGAGCACGGCCTCGAGTTCAGCCTCGGTGAGCTGGGCGATGGTTTGGCGGGTTACGACAATCTGAGCATCCGTGCTGGTGATGCTTCGACCAAGAGAGAACGCCAAAACCACAGCAAGTTCGACCACAACAACCCGCACCCCGCGATGCATTCGAAGCGTGCTGCCACCGGTGATTGAGGTGGGTGCTGTGGCGTCAAGGCTGCCGAGTGGTTCGAGGCGCTGGGTGATTAGGGCGAGGCTGATGCCGCCGAAAGCGAGCAAAAGCCAAGGGGCGAAGCTCGAGGCGATGCTTGGCCAAAAATCTGCCGCGCCACTGACGGTTTGCAGTGTTGCGTAGGTGTCGAAGATTGACCAAACGGCAAGACCGAGGGCGGTGAGCAAAGCGAGGGCCGAGGTGGTGAATGCGGTGAACCACAGGGTTAGGCCAAAACGCGGATGCGCGTAGACGAAGCGATTGTTAACCAGGGCGAACGGCGTGGCGATTGTGACAACTAGAACCCACTCGATGAGCAGCGGAATCGCAACAAGCAGGTTTGACACGAGGGTGAGTTTAGTCGAGCAGCTTTTTGAGCTCGGCGGCCGCCTCGGCCGATAGCCCTTTGGCAAAGTGCGACAGGGCAAGACGAGGGTCGCCGGTGCGTTCGAGAAGGTCGAGCAGCTGGGTGGCGGTGTGGCGCTCGCGGGTTGTCGTTGGGGCGAAAAGCAAACCGCGACCGGTGGCCGGTTGGGTTTTCTCGACCAAGCCCTTGTCGGCTAGGCGGGTGAGCACGGTGAGCACCGTGGTGAGCGCGAGTTCGCCCGACCCGTTTTGTTGGGTTTGGGTGGTCAGGGCATCCAAGATTTGTGTCGAAGTTTGGGGGCCTTCGGCCGACCACAGCACCTCGAGCACCTGCTGCTCTAGTTCACCTTGGTTTCGCGATCTTTTCATGATGTCTCTATTGTCTTAGAACAGGCCGCGGCCGGGGTAAGAGTCGAGGTCGAAACCGGCGGGAATCACAAAAACTGCCGAGCCAACCGGGGTGGTCCATTTGTTGAGCAGGTCGCCGCCGGCAAGTCGTTTTTGCACCGGCAGGTATTGCTCGGTGAGGTTGGCGCTGTAGGCGGTCCAGAGTAGGCCGGTTTCGCCGGTGGCACCGTCGACATAGTTGAACGGGCGTCTGAAGAATCGCTCTTTCATGTCGCGAGCGGCGGCGTTTCGAATGTGGGCGAAATCGGGAATCACGTGCAGGCCGGCTTCGTTTCGCGCGCCGAAGTCTGGCACGTCGGTTTCGTTGGTGCCGCCGATCGGGGCTCCGTTAGATAGCTTGCGGCCGATGATCTGCTCTTTTTGTTCGGTGCCCAGGGTGTCCCAGGTGCCGAGGTCCATGCGAATGCGGCGCAACACCAGCTGGGTGCCGCCATTGGCCCAAGGCTGCGCGTCGCGCATCCACACCACATTGGCAAAGTCTTCAGAGCCGAGCTCGGGGTTGTCGGTGCCATCGACCTGGCCCATCATGTTGCGTTGACGCACACCCTTGCCCACCACGCCCTGGGCGTTGGCGAAACCGTCTTGGCTCCAGCGCACCGTGGCAAAACTGGTCGAGTCGCGAATGAGGCTGCGCGCCGCGTGGTTGAGCATCGGCAGGTCGTCGCAGCTGATCTGAAACAGCAGGTCGCCGTCGCAAAAGTTTGGGTCTAGTCGGTCGATGTCGAATGCAGGCAGAGGGGCAAAGCCTTTTGGCATGGATGCTTCGAGACCGAGTTTGGCGAACAGGCTAGGCCCGAACCCCACGGTAACGGTTAGGCGGGCGGCGAACTGGGCCAGCTGCGGTTGGGGGTCTGCCAGCACCGGTTCTCCGTTGGCCAGACGTGCAATGTCATCGGCGATGAGCTGCATGTAGCGCACCATCGCTCGGCGGTCGGTTTCGGGCAAAATGTCTAGCGCGATGAAGCGGGTGTGCGACTGAAGTTCTAGTTCGACGCCGGCTTGGTGAAGCCCGAGTGCCGGCACCTTCGCCCGACCCACCGAGTGGGCAACCGTGTCGGCGAGTTTGGTCTCGGCCGCAGTGTTTGCCAGGGCGCTCGCCGAGGTTGCACCTACGGCGAGCCCGGCCGCGCCGCTAACCGCGGCTGCTGTTCCGGTTCCTAGAAACTTGCGTCTGCTGATCATTTCGTATCCCTGTGAATATCGTGAAATGGGTGACCTAGGCCACCCATTTCACTTTACTTTCTTGAAGTTAGAGATTTAGTGGTCGTGGTATTCCTCGTCGCCGCCGTCGCTCACCTTTGCGGTTAGCTCAAACGCCTGCTCGCTACCGTCATCGAAAGCGAAGGTGAAGTTCACCTTGTCGCCCGAGACGATTGGCTTCTTGAGGTTCATCAGCATTACGTGCAGGCCGCCTGGCTCTAGGGTCACGCTGCCACCGGCCGGAATGGTGATTCCGTTCTCGGTCTCTTGCATCATGCCGTCGACTACCTCGTGGGTCTGCACCATCATGGCGATGTCGGTTGAGCCGCCGGTCAAGATGACGTCGTGGTCAGAGCCGTTGCTGATGGTTGCGAACACACCGGTCATGCCACCTTCGTGGTCTGAATACTCGGATGCTCGAACCCAAGCATTCTCAATGGTCAACTCGTGCGAGTGCTCGCTCGAGTTGTGGGTGGTGTCGGCGCAGCCGGTTAGGGCTACGGTGCTGAAGGCGCTAAAAGCGATTGCGGTTGCGATGAGAAGTTTCTTCATGCGGCTATTGTTCTACAAAAAGTAGAACTACGCAAATCGAGCAGTGGCGCGGGCTGTGGCGAGCCTCAGCGCGCTAAAGCTCGGCTAGTCGATAACGCTAGGGCGCGGGTGCACGCGGGTGAGCAACACGAAGCCAACCGCGATGATCGCGATCAAACCCCAGATGCCATAAACCGTGGAGTTGTCTTTATCGACACCAGCCGCCTCGGCAGCCATGATGCTTAGAGCCCATAACGTGCCAGACAAGAACGAGATTGCGCGACCGGTGAGTTGGTAGAGACCAAACACCTCACCTTCGCGGCCAGCAGGCGTGAAGCGCGATACGAACGTGCGGCTCGAAGCTTGAGCTGGGCCAACGAAGAGGCAAAGAGCCAGGCCGAAGTACCAGTAGGTCATTGGGCCTTGGTCGGCGAAAACGAACACGGAAGTACCCGAGATGATCAGACCGATGAGCGAACCAAGAATCACCGCGCGGCTGCCGATGCGGTCATCCAAGATGCCACCGATAACTGCGCCGATGCCAGAAACCACGTTCGCAGCGATGCCGAAGAAGATGATCGATGTCTGGTCGAACCCGAAGGCCAGCGTGCCCAGCACTGCGCCAAAAGTGAACACGCCGGCTAGGCCGTCACGGTAGATGGCGCTAGAAATCAAGAACTTGAAAGTCTCTGGGGCCTGGCGACGAAGCACGCTGAGGTCACGCACCGTGTTGGCATAAGACTGAGCGATGCTCTCTTTTGGTGCGCCCGTGCGCTTGGCAATTTCTGGCACAAAAATCATTAGCGGAATCGAGAAGACCAGAGTCCAAACCGCGCTGAACAAGAAGATTGAGCGAATGTTGAGCGAGTCATCCAGTGGAATTCCGAACATGGGCACCTTTGGCAAGACGAATGCCACAAGCGAGAACATCAAGAGGATGATTCCTCCGAGGTAACCCAAGCCCCAGGCAAAACCACTGATCTTGCCGATGTTGCTCACGTTTGAAACCTGCTTGAGCATGGCGTAGTAGTTGATGAATGCCGATTCTTGGATGATCGATCCGAGGCCATAGAGCACAAGACCGAACAAGAAGAACTCAGCTTTTGGCTCGACGAAGAACGAGGCCACCATGATGACAACCAAAATGTAGGTGTTGACCATTAGCCAGAACTTGCGGCGACCGTTGATGTCTGAGCGGCGACCTAGCACCGGGGCGATCAACGCGAGAATTACGCCGGCTATTGCGGTCGTCCATCCGAGCGCCACATCGGCGTTTTGTGCCGCAGTTGCCACCGCGCCAGCCAGGTAGACCGGAAAGATGAAGGTCTGCATGATGGTCGGGTAGGGCTGTTCGGCCCAGTCCCAAAGAGCCCAAGCCCAGGTGGAGTTTTTCTTTGGTTTCACAACGGCGGTATTTGTCATGGCTTCACCCTAGACCTGCAGTCCACGTTGCGACAGCGCTGCGGCGGCTGTTTTCGAAATTGTTGCCGATTCGTCATTTTGCCAAAGTTGAGTCATTCACACTCAACTCTCAGCAAAGAAACTTGACAACACGAAAAAGTCGTCGCAAACTTGAGTCAGTAAGGCTCAACTTTGAGCTAAACCAAACAGATAAACCAAGTGCTGCGGGTCAAAAAGGGCCGGGCATATAAAAGGAGAAACAAACATGGCACGTGCAGTAGGCATCGACCTCGGCACCACCAACAGCGCGGTTAGTGTGCTGGAAGGTGGCGAGCCCACCGTTATCGCTAACGCAGAGGGCTTTCGCACCACCCCATCGGTGGTTGCATTCACTAAAGACGGCGAGGTGCTAGTCGGCGAGACCGCAAAGCGCCAGGCCGTCACCAACGTTGACCGCACCATCGCGTCGGTCAAGCGTCACATGGGCACCGACTGGACATTCGCAGTCGACGAAAAGAAGTACACCCCGCAAGAAATCTCGGCCCGCATCTTGGCCAAGCTCAAGCGCGATGCAGAAACCTACCTTGGCGAAGCCGTAACCGACGCGGTAATCACCGTTCCGGCCTACTTCAACGACGCCGAGCGTCAGGCCACCAAAGACGCCGGTGAAATCGCCGGTCTCAACGTGCTTCGTATCATCAACGAGCCAACCGCTGCCGCACTGGCATACGGCCTCGACAAGGGTAAAGAAGACGAACTCATCTTGGTGTTCGACCTCGGTGGCGGAACCTTCGACGTTTCGCTACTCGAAGTTGGCAAAGATGACGATTTCTCGACCATTCAGGTTCGTGCAACCTCTGGCGACAACCGCCTCGGCGGTGACGACTGGGATCAGCGCATCGTTGACCACCTAGTTAAGAAGTTCAAAGAGACCACCGGTGTAGATGTGTCGAAAGACAAGATCGCGCTTCAGCGTTTGAAAGAAGCAGCCGAGCAGGCAAAGAAAGAGCTGTCGCAGTCGACCACCGCGAACATCCAGTTGCCTTATTTGTCACTCACCGAGAACGGCCCGGCCAACCTCGACGAAACGCTAACCCGCGCCCAGTTCGAGCAGATGACCGAAGACCTACTCGAGCGCACCAAGAAGCCATTCAACGACGTCATTAAAGAAGCCGGCGTAAAGGTTGGCGACATCGCTCACGTAGTTCTCGTTGGTGGTTCAACACGTATGCCTGCAGTTACCGAAATGGTTAAGAGCCTCACCGGTGGCCGTGAGCCAAACAAGGGTGTAAACCCTGACGAGGTTGTTGCCGTTGGTGCATCGCTACAAGCCGGTGTGCTGAAGGGCGAGCGCAAAGACGTGCTTCTGATTGACGTAACCCCACTGAGCCTCGGTATCGAGACCAAGGGTGGCATCATGACCAAGCTGATCGAGCGCAACACCGCGATTCCAACCAAGCGCAGCGAAACCTTCACCACCGCCGACGACAACCAGCCTTCGGTGAGCATCCAGGTTTACCAGGGTGAGCGTGAATTCACTCGCGACAACAAGCACCTCGGAAACTTCGACCTAGGCGGCATTGCCCCGGCACCTCGCGGCATTCCACAGATCGAGGTCACCTTCGACATCGACGCCAACGGTATCGTGCACGTGTCTGCCAAAGACAAGGGCACCGGTAAAGAGGCATCGGTCACCATCACCGGTGGCGGTTCGTTGCCGAAAGAAGACATCGAGCGCATGGTTCGCGAAGCCGAAGAGCACGCAGCCGAAGACAAGAAGCGCCGCGAAGAGCAAGAAACCCGCAACTCGGGCGAGCAGCTTGTCTACCAAACCGAAAAGCTGATCAAAGACAACGACGAAAAGTTGCCTGAAGACGTGAAGACCGAAGTTCAAGCCGACGTGGATGCTCTAAAGAGCGCGCTCGCCGGTGAAGACTTCGACGCCATCAAGGCCGCGTTCGACAAGTTGGTCACCTCACAGCAGAAGCTTGGCGAGGCAATCTATGCCAACGCATCGGCTGAAGGCGAAGGCGAGGCAGCCGGCGAGGGTGCATCTGAAGAAGATGTAGTCGACGCCGAGGTTGTCGAAGACGAGGATGACAAGAAGTAATGGCTGACGAGTTCAACCAAGACGAGGCAGCGGCCCAGGGTGAAAACCCTGAGGCTGCGGCTTCGGCTGAAGATTCAAACGCGGATGCTTCGACCGGCGCTGCACAAAACGGCGATGTGTCGAGCGACGCCAGCGCCGACAACGCGCCCGTCGACCCGATCGATGCCGAGCTAGCCGACCTAGTTGACGCAACCGGCCCGATTAGCAAAGAGGCCGAGCTGCTCGCCGACCTTCAGCGTTTGCAGGCCGAGTTTGTGAACTACAAGGCGCGCGTTGAGCGTGACCGCGATGTTTCACGAAACGCTGCGATTGCCGAAGTTTTGCGCTCGCTGCTACCTGCACTCGACGACCTATCGCGCGCCGAAGCACACGGAGACCTCGAGGGTTCACCGTTTGCGGCCGTGGTGGCTAAGTTGCGTGCATCCGGCGAAAAATTCGGGCTCAAAACTTTTGGGGCAAAGGGCGACAAGTTCGACCCAGAACTGCACGAAGCACTGGTTCAAACGCCAAACGCTGAGGTAACCGAGAACACCGTCGCAGACGTGATCGAAGCTGGCTACATGGTGGGCGATCGCCTGCTGCGTGCCGCGAAGGTTGCAGTCTTCATTCCTGCGGAGGGTTAGCCATGGCAAGTCAGGACTGGTTCGAGAAAGACTTTTACAAAATTCTCGGTGTGGCCAAAGACGTTTCTGACGCCGAGCTAAAAAAGGTCTACCGCAAACTTGCCCGCCAGTATCACCCAGACTCAAACCCGGGTGACGCAAAGGCTGAGGCTCGCTTCAAAGAAATCAGCGAGGCGTTTAGCGTGCTCAGCGATGCCGAACAGCGCAAAGAATATGACGCGGTTCGAGCCATGGGCGGCGGCGCTCGCTTTACCGGCGGTGCCAGTGGGCCTGGCGGTGCCGGGTTCCCTGGTGGTTTCGGCGGTGCTGGTGGCGCTGGCTTCGAGGATGTTTTCGCCAACCTATTTGGTGGTGGCGGTCGTGGCGGCTTCGGTGGGTTTGGCCCGCAGCGCGGTGCAGACATGACCATGACCACAACGGTCGACTTCATCGATTCGATTCACGGGGCCACGCTCAAGTTGCGACTTAGCAACGCGGGTGAAGCCACGAGCGTGAAGGTGCCGGCGGGCATCCAAGATGGTCAAAAAATCAAGCTGCGAGGCAAGGGTCAGCAATCGCCGAACGGTGGTGAACCCGGTGACCTACTTATTACGGTCAACGTGAAGCCGCACCCGGTGTTTGTGCGCGACGGCAACAACTTGCGCGTGAGCGTGCCTGTGACTTTTGCCGAGGCCGTGCTCGGGGCAACGATTTCGGTGCCGACTTTGGGCGGTGAGCCGGTGAAACTCAAGGTTGCGCCAGGCACACCGAACGGTCGAGTGCTGCGCGTGAAAGGCAAGGGCGTTCAGTCGGCCAAGGGTGCTGGCGATTTGCTGGCCACCGTTGACATCGCTGTGCCTGCGCACGTGAGCGACAAGGCCAAGAAGCTGCTCGAAAAGTTTGAGGCCGAGTTGCCCAACGAAGACCCGCGCGAAGATCTGCTCAGTCGGGCGGGGTTGTTGTAACCCATGGAACAGTTCGACGAAAACACACCGCTCTTCGTGATTTCGGTAGCGGCCGAACTAGCCGTGATGCACCCCCAAACCCTTCGCCAATATGACCGCATGGGTTTGGTGGTGCCGGTTCGCACGGGGGGCGGCGGCCGACGTTACACCATGCGCAACGTCGCACAACTGCGCGAAATCGCGCGGTTGTCGGCAGAGGGCGTGAGCCTCGAAGGCATCAAACGTGTACTCGAACTAGAGAACCAAAACGCCGAGCTCAAGGCGCGCATCCGTGATCTTGAAGCGACCCTCGCGAACGAACTTATGCAGCGCCCGGGCGGTCGCGTTTTTGCCGCTGGCGACTCTGGCGTCGAAAGCATCGCACCGGGCCAGCGCCCAACCAAGCGCACCGGCATAGTGCTTTGGCGGGCACGCTAAAAATAAATGGTAAACCCTTTACCAAATCGTACAAAAAAGTACATTTTGGGTACATTAAGGCTTACCCTTGACATATCGACTGTCGACTAAACATTCAGGGGTTATTCATGCGTCGTTTCAAAAAAATCGCGGTTGCTGCTGCAGCAACATTCGCACTCATCTTCGGTTCGGCCGCTGTGCCAGCCCAGGCTGCAGACGCTCCAGCGTTCAACATCAGCCTCACCGGTGGCAACCTAAGCACCTCGACTCTTTCGGGGTTTGCACCTGATCAGTTGATCAGCATGACGCTGACAGTGCCGAGCGGCACTCTGTATTTCAACACTGGTGCTTCAACCGCCAGTTTGATCTCGAGCCAAAACCCTGGTTCTAGCTTGCTAATTCAGGGAACCCAAGACCAACTGCTCACCGCATTCGGTGCTGTTTCTCTAACCGCTGGTTGTGGTGGTGGGCTAGCCATCAGCGCAACGGTCGAAGCCGGTGGTGGTATCAAGAACTCTTTCAACAACCACTACTACCGCTTGGTAAAGACACCAGTCAGCTTTGACGATGCAGTCGCTTTGTCGGCACAGGCAACTTTTGATGGAACCCCAAGCGGAACCCCAGGCTACCTTGCGACCATCACCAGCCCTGAAGAAAACCAGTTCTTGTTCACCGTTATGGGTGGTGCTGGTAACAACGCTTGGCTAGGCGCTTCTGACCGCGATGTTGAAGGTGATTGGAAGTGGATGACCGGCCCTGAAGCTGGCACCTCGTTCTACACCGGAAACGTCAGTGAACCTGGCAACGGCCCAGTCAACAACGAATTCAACGGATGGGCTCCAGGTGAGCCGAACCAAATGGGTGACGAAGACTACGCTGAGGTTTATGGCGACGGTCGTTGGAACGACATTCCTTCAAACGGTGGCCCACAGAACTACTACCTCATCGAGTGGGGTGGCATGCCGGGTGACAACTTCTCGAGCTCGGTCTCGATCAGTGACACCGACACTCTTGCTGCTTCGAACCCGTTCGCCGTTGGTGACGGAACCGAAGCATCGCCTTATCAGGTCAGCACTCTTGCCGAACTAGCTAAGGTTGGCGAGTGCTCGGGTGACAACATCCACTTCAAGCAAGCCGCAGACTTTGATTTGACCGGTACATCGCTAAACCCATTCGGCACCTGGGACAACTACTTCACGGGTGTGTATGACGGAAACGGCTTCTTGATTGAAGGCATTACCGTCGACAGTGGCAGCGAGTCGCTATTCGGCTACGTTGGCGACGGACCTGAGAGAACGGTTATCAAGAACCTGGATGTCAGTGGAACCATCAATGTGGTTGATGACTCATACTCGGGACTAGTTGCCACCGAGGCTTATGGCACCGACTTTTTGGACATCGAAGTGCAGGTCGCAGTTGTCACCCAGGAATATGCCCGGTATGTTGGCGGTCTGGCTGGGCGTGCAGGAAACTCGACATTCACAAACGTGAACGTCTCAGGAACCATGGATATCTTTGACACAGGGCGAACCGGTGGTCTGATCGGTCAAGGAGACGGTGTTCAGATGACGAACGTCACCTCAAGCGTTGTTTTCACCGGTGATGCCGGAAGTGGTCGAATTGGCGGTATTGCTGGTCGCCTGTATGACGACTCTCAAATCACCGGAGCTGTGTTCACCGGATCGATGAACCTCACCAACGGTTACGACATTGGTGGTTTGATCGGCTACATGGAAACCGGCTCGGTCAGCAAGTCTTATTCGACGGCAAACATCGTAGTTCCAACCGGCCAAGGCCGAATCGGTGGTCTTATTGGTGAAACCTACGAAGTTAATCTTTCTGAGGTGTTTGCCAGCGGCAACGTCACCAGCGAAACCTCCAACGGCGTTGGCGGCCTAGTCGGTGAGGCTTATTACACGAACGTTCTTGACTCTTATGCAACAGGTGACGTGACAGGCGCGAGCAGCGTCGGTGCGTTGATCGGTTACAACGAAGATGGCACCTCTGAGCGAGTTCACGCAACTGGTTTGGTCACGACCACAGGCAGCACCCAGGGCTTGGTCGGTGGAGGCTACGGTTCGTTCAACAACTCGTTCTGGAGCCCAGAGTTTGTTGGTGTTCAGGGCGGAAACCCGATCAGCAACGAACTTGCTATCACCGCTACCGAGGCCCGCACCAAGGCAACCTACGAGAACGCCTCTTGGCTAATCGGCCAAGACGCTGTTGTAGCAGGCAATGTTTGGACCATCTGTGCCGACTTCAACGACGGCACTCCGTTCTTGTCATACGTGTTCCCGAACGCATGTCTCGACCTGCAGGTTCTAAAGCCTGTACCGACCGTAACCGGTTCGGGTGCAGCGCTTAGCGTGCTGACTGCTGTTCCAGGCACCTGGGATGACGGAACCACCCTGACCTACACCTGGTATGCAGACGGTGTTGAGATTGTGGGAGCCACCTCTGGCACCTACACCCCAACCCTTGCCCAGATTGGAGCCCAAATCACCGTGAAGGTGACCAGCACCAAGGAAGGCTATGTAACCGAGAGCGCAACTTCGAGCCCAGTCGGCCCGATCTCGGCAGCAGTCATGACGCTAAAGCCAGTTCCAACTATCACTGGTTCGGGCACTGTTGGCCAAGAACTAACTGCTAACCCAGGCACTTGGGATGCAGACGTTGTTCTGTCCTACAAGTGGTTCGTGAACGGTGTTGAGATTGCCGGCGCAACTATGGCAACCTTCACCCCAACCAAGAGCCAGGTCGGCGGCACCATCAGCGTTCAGGTGACCGGCACCAAGGCGGGTTATGTGACCGAGTCAAAGACCTCAACCAGCAACAAGAAGGTCAAGGCACTAGTAACCAGCGTCAGAGTCTCGTTCGGCGAGATGGCTGGTAACTCATGGTGGATGAGCGACGCGATGAAGGCTGGCATTCGCAAGACGGTGAAGGCAAACAGCAAGGCAACTAGCCTCGTTTGTGTCGGTATCGTCAAGCCTGGTGGCACCAACGCATGGATGAAGACCCTAGGTCTGAAGCGTGCCGAGGCTGGTTGCTGGATTGCCAAGATGGCTAACCCGAAGCTGAAGGTCAGCTACAAGTACGTGATTTCTAAGCCAACCGACAAGGTGCAGCGCGGATTCACACTTACTTTCAACAAGTAACCCATAAGTAGAAAAGTTCCCGATTCGGTTAGCCGAGTCGGGAACTTTTTTGTTTTAGCGAACGGGTTCACTACTAAAATCGCAATCATGCCTAATAAAGATGCAGAAACACGTTCGTACGGCCAGGGCGCTCAGGGTGAGATCACCCCTCAGCAGCGCTCGAAGGTGAGCACCTGGACCAAAATTCGCTACAACTTCGATAACTCGATCGCGCGCAGCGGGGCGTTCGTGCTCTACATGTTTATCGCGCTCATCATCTTGTCGATTCTCGTTGTCATCATCAAGTACGCGCTTTATGCGCTGCCATTCTTGCTGTTGCCAGAGACAGCGCCGCTAGCCCCATGGACCTTCGAAACCTTCTGGTCTTCGTTCGCCGGCCTCACCGGTCGCGGCACCGAGGCCAACTGGGCCGATCGCTTGGTCGGTCTTCTCAACTGGGCTATCACCATCACCGTTGCCGGTAGCGTGACAGGTTTTATCGTTGGTGCAATCAACCGCGCATTCACTCGCCTTCGCAAAGGCAAGAGCCCGGTCATCGACAACGGCCACACCCTAATTCTCGGATGGTCGAACCGCGTGTTCCCGATTCTGAAGGAGCTTGCCGTCGCAAACTCAAATGTTCGCAAGGCAACCGTCGTCATCTTCTCGACCCACGAGCGTGAGTTCATGGAAGATGAGATTGAATCGCGTGCCGAGGGCTTGGGCAAGCTCAAGGTAATCACCCGCACTGGCGACCCAACCAACCCGCTCGACCTCAAGCGTGCGAACCTTTCGAACGCCAAGTCGGTCATCATTCTCGACGCCGACGACGCCGGCGATGCAACTGTAGTTTCGACCGTGCTTGCGGTGAAGGCCGTCAACACCAACCCGAACCTAATGATGGTCGCCGAACTAGACGACCCGCACACCGCAGAAGCGTTGCACACCGCAACCAACGGCAAGGTGATCGCAATTCGATCGCACGACGTCATCGCTCGCGTAACCGCGCAGGCCAGCCGTCAGCCTGGGCTAGCCGCTGTGACCCTTGACCTCATCGACTTCGATGGTGACGAAATTTACTTCACCGAGGTTCCCGCACTTACCGGCAAGACCTACCGCGATGCACTGCTCGCGTTCAACACCGCTTCGGTGATTGGCATCGTGCACCCAGACGGCACTCCTGAGCTGAACCCGGCCGCCAAGACCGTTCTCAAGGCAGGCACCAAGTTCATCGCAGTTGCCGAAGACGACGACAAGGTGGTTTACACCGACGTCGCCGAAGCAATCGCAAACAAGAAGTACAAGGCTCCGACCGCAGTCAAGCCAAAGGCAGAACACCTTTTGGT
>JACCDQ011505591.1_pt1 | contig 14293 bp, 12 predicted proteins | sample 7446031 | NCBI WGS metagenome assembly JACCDQ01 (sample SAMN15323442, study PRJNA562643) | freshwater metagenome | isolation source: river surface water | place: USA:Blue River Watershed | collected 2017-08-17 | reverse complement strand
CACCATAGAAACGAGCGACAGCGATTACCGTTTTCGTGCGGTCGCATCACGCGAGTCTTGGATGCAGGGGCTATCACTCATGGCTCGGGACATCACCTACAACAACTTCAAAGATCAGGTCCATAGAACCATGGGGATGGATCGCACCTATTACTACCACGAGGTGTGGTCGATCATGAAGCGCATGCAAACAGATGCTCGTTACCAAGAGCTGGGCATCAAGAAAATATTTTTTGGAGGTAATTAAATGAACGACGTTATCAATGAAAGCGATATTTCTATCGAGGGTCTGTCGATTGAGCTGTCTCGTGCAGCCATCAGCAACGACATACGCAGCGAAGACACGTTATACGTGAACGAACAGGGCATGTTTCCCTTCTGGCTGCGCTTGATGCAGGGTCAACGATTGCTCCAACTGCACACCTATTTGATGTTCAAGCAGAGGGCCGATGATGAACTGTATGCTTTTTGCAACAAAGTCAACGACCGACTGATCATGCCCAGTGTCAGCTTGCACAAGGTTGAACGTGATCAGGGCACTGAGAACCGAATGGTTGCAACCTATCCAATGCTCTATCGCGATGGATTGGTTCGTTCTCACCTGATCAGGACTTGTCGGATGTTCTCTGACGGGATGCAACAGATTCAGAACGAGATCGACTCTAGGCACCGGTATTTGCTGGGTCTTGGTGAGAAAGAGGACGTGATCGAGTTGCAATAGTTCATCATGGACGACAGTCGATGATTAGAATATAATTGTTAGCAATTATTTTTAATTCTTTATAATTCGTTCGATTGTCGTCCCTCATGTTGCTTGAGCATATTCATGATAACTATTGATTCCATTGGTGGCATTGTTGTCAATGGGACCCCAAAATTGAAATTGGTCTCTATAAGTTCTAAACATCTTGGACGAGTATATGATCCAGTTCAAGTCTACAGCTTCGATATATGAAGTCATTATCATGTAGTGGATGTTTTTCAATGTATTTTCACCGATATACCTTTCAAATCTATCGCATAACTGCGGTGGAACCGCAATGACTGCGTGATGATGAAGTCTGGCAGCAAAGTCGTAGTTGAACTTATTGAAGTCCACTTGTTGTTTTCTTACCACTGGCTCGTGTTCATCAATGAATGAATAGATCAGTGGTTGTAGATTCTTGTATTTTTTCAACCACTTGGGATCAGAGAATAAATACTTTGGTAAAAATTGGTCCCAATAGAAACTCCTAAAGAACCTATTGACCTCAATTGGACTGTAGTCTCGATCTGGATTTGGTATGTAAGTAATGGTTATACTATAGATCTTGTATCCAGCATCTCTATATTTTCCAAATTGATCTTTAATACTTTGAACCTCTGGATCAACATAGATCGTCTTGATGACACCATGTTGTTTGAATGAGTAGAATGGCTCAGGTTTTTCATCATATTTCTTCATTGTTAACTCTTTTCGTATTTATTTAAGATTATCATGTAAAACATAAATGACGCCCACGAGTATTGAAATTAATTGAAGTCATCAACCTCAACTTCGCTTCTGTGCTCATGGCTGCTCAATGTAACAGCATGCGCTTTTTCTTATTCCGCCTTTCGGCCCACATCTAAGCAGAAGCATTTTCGTCAACTCAGGGACTGCCAGCTTTGTGTTGCTGGTGCATTTTGGTGCTATGACTATTTAGCGTAATTGATTTTTACGTCGCACCTGCAGTGTAATATCCAGACTCTGCCCCACATATTGTGTTGCCCTGTGATCGAGAGATCTTGGGCAACAATGGGAATTTCAGCTAAGAGATATTTATCTTAAGGTGGACTAGTGTTTTCTCTGCTGTTTGAGCTTGTTGGTCATCAATCAAACAGTATCCAACTATAATCAATCTAAATATGGCTAACGTTATATCCGACTGCAGTTTTGAAGCCACTCCCGAACATCACCCATGCGCCAGACGGTAACGCGCTTGGATAGCTTGATCGGTTGAGGAAATGTTCCGTCCTTCACTTTTCGCCACAAAGTTGCAGCGCTGAATGGTAGCAGTCCGGTGGATGCTGTATTATTTGACTGGCGGATCAAGGTTGCCTGCCGCAAGTATGCGCTGTCTGGAAGGGTATCTAGGTGGTTGGCGATATTCGTCATATGTTCACTCCTTAAAGTTGTTGTGAGTGAATTAGACCACGGCAATGCGACATTTGCCATATTGAATATATTGAAATGACTTCTCAATGTGGGTTCAACCAACCCTTTTTTATCAAGGTTCTTCGTTATAAGTCTTTGATTTTTATGTATTTTGTTGGTTGAATGAATTATTTTCTTGGGCCGGTTTTTACTTCCTCGGCTTTTAGTATGGTCGCAACAGCCGATGCTATGTTGTTTGACATCCCGTGCTCGGTTTCAAGCCAGTGTATAATTTCCTTGTTCATGGGGGCCTTATTGGGTTTTGATCGGTCGTATGAGGCCCAGAACTTTCGTACTACTGCTTCAAGCATCAGTAGGTTCTTTGTTTCATATTCTCCCCATGGCCATTTTGTGCGTTTGTGCTCCTCCTCTGGCCCACAGGATTTCGTTGATTCAATAAAGGAATGCTTGAAATGCAGGTGACTTTCTACAGATGATTCCCATTGGGCGACATCAGATGAGGAAAATGTTTGGACTTCAAAATCTTTGAGTTCTTTGTCAAGCCACTCGCAGTAGTATGATTTATTTTCATTGGTCAAGTTTTCTTCTAATGTTCTTTTGATTCGACTAGATTGAAGTTCGCTGCCATATTCGATATCATCGTCGCTTGCTGCAAGCTTTGTCTGAAGATTTTTTATGAAGCGGGAGAAATCTTCCTTCAGGCGATGAATCACTGGGTAAATTTGCTCGACTTTTGCTTCAGACGGTTCTAGTCCTAAGATAAGTGATGCTATTTCACGAGGAGTGAATTCTTTCTTGAATTTCCAATGAGATAAATCGGTCATTTTGATGGATGTTCTGTGGTGGTTTATCGGAGCCTATTTTTTTGATGTGTTATCGCGAAGTCCGTCAAGATAGTCCGCCCAACGTTGCATCATGTCTTTTCGCTTGTCCATGTATTCTGCACGGTCGTATGCACTGCCCAGTGGGCCGTTTTTTCCGTGGCCTAACTGTGCTTCCACCATTTCAGGATCAATGCCCGTCATTTGTTCGGCCATCATTGTGCGTGCCATTGCGCGGAATCCGTGGGCAACATGTTGGTCTGTGGTGTAATCCATCCGTTTTAGCGCAGCATTGACGGTGTTTTCGCTCATTGGTCGCGAGGCAGTCCGCACACTGGGGAAAACATATTCACTGCGCATCGTCAGGGGTTGCAGTGCTTTCAGAATCGCTACAGCTTGACGCGCCAGCGGGATCTGGTGGGCTTTGCCGTTTACTTTGCCGTTAAGGGTGCGCTTCATATCCAAGGCAGGGATAGTCAGCATCGATTTTTCGAAGTCGATCCACTCCCACTTCATCGCACGGATGTTGCCAGGGCGTTGAAAGAATAGGGCGGATAGTTTCAGTGCAGCTAGAGTAACCGGTGACCCGGTGTATGAGTCTATAGAACGAAGCAGGCCACCTACGGCTGTCGGGTCAACCACAGCAGCAAAGTGCTTCTGGACATGGGGTTTCAATGCGCCCTTGAGGTCCTGCACAGGGTTTTGTTCAATGCGGCCCGTCTGCACGGCATAACGGAAAACCTGACCAGCCATTTGTTGAAGATCTTGCGCTGTGCTCAAGATCCCTTTGGCCTCTACTTTGCGCAGCGCGTTCAAGACGTCTTTTGCCTTCAAGCTGGCGATCGCTTTGCTGCCCAAAATGGGAAACAGATACAACTCATTCATGCGCAGCCATTTTCCAGTGTGGGCTTCGCTCCATCCTACTGCCTTGAGGGCATGGAATTCACGTGCCACTGTTTCGTAGGTGTTGGCCACTGCCAACTTTTCAGCGTGCTTTGCGTCTTGTTTGGCTGTGCTGGGGTCGATGCCTTGCGCCAACTGTGCTTTGGCTTTGTCTCGGCCTTCTCGCGCCTGCTTGAGTGACACGGCAGGGTAGACCCCCAGTGCAAGGGTTTTTTGCTTGCCATGCATCCGGTAGGCCATACGCCAGTATTTGCCCGATGCCGTGACGTGAAGATACAGTCCGCTGCCGTCGCTGTGCTTGTCACCAGCCTTCTTGCCGCTATGCTTGGTGCTGTTCTTGATGAAGGTATCGTTCAGTGCCATACGCCCGTCTGTTGGTACTTTCGTTGGTATTTGATCTGTTGGTAGAGGACAGATACCATCTAGTACCAACAGATCTACCAACAAAACGTTGGTATGTGATGGTATCGGTTGATTCGGTTCGAGACAATAAAAAACCCGTTGCTCCTATAGGAACAACGGGTTGTGATGTGATTTAATGTGTCTTGATATCACTATCTGGAGCGGGCGATGGGAATCGAACCCACGTTATTTGCTTGGGAAGCAAGAGTCCTACCATTGAACGACGCCCGCGAAGCCCAGAGTGTAAACCAAGAGTCACCCTTCTCTAGGCTACTTTCATGATGTATGTTGCGCTGATCGTTGCGGTTTTGGCTGGAGTGGCTGCATGGGGCATGCTGCGGGTCCGAAAGCCGGTGCAGGAATCAATCCGCCCCACAGCAACACCTGCGTCGGCGCCTCCGCTGGCAACGCCGGTCATTCCAACCCGCTGGGAAATTCCCCCCGAGTTGCAGGCATTTCGGCGTGTGGAAGGGTTTGAGTTGTCGGTCGAGGCCCAGCGCGCCTTGGTGGACCGGCTGGTGCGCATTCCGCGTCCGTCGGACAGCGCTCAGAAACTGTTGTCGGTGGAGTTTCTGGAACAGGCCACCGCTGAAGTGCTGGCTGAGCACATTCTGGCCGAGCCCCATGTGGCCGCTCGGGTGCTGGCCACCGTCAACTCCCCTTTTTACGGGATGCCCAAACCGGTCACCAGCGTTCAGCAGGCCATATTGCTGTTGGGGCTGGACACCGTGCGCTCAATTGCCGTGCAGTGCCTGATGTCCGAAGCCCTGCGCCCCAGCGACGAACGGCTCAAGCCGGTGTTCGACCGCTGGTGGCATGCCAGTGCCTTGGCGGGGCAGTTGTGTTTGAAGCTGGGCCAGCGCACCGGCGTGCCCGATCCCGGTTCCATGGTCACTTTGGCGGTGCTTTCATTCCTGGGGCACATGGCCGCCCTGTCGTTGTTGCCGCCCGAACAAACGCTGGAAAATGCGTCGCTGGGTTTTCTGGAACGCACCCTTCGGGAGCAGCAGGCGCTGGGCCTGTGTGCGGGCGAACTGGGTTGTCTGTTGATGAACGAGTGGCACATGCCCCCCACCATTGTGGAAGATGTGCGAGCCATTGACCGTGTGCTGACCACACCGCCCAAACAGCTTGACCCGCAACGTGGTCTGCGCATGGCCATGAGTTACTACTGCGCCCGCCTGGCCGAAAAACTGGCCAGCGGCGAATGGGTCGATTTGCAGGCGGCAGCGCCCGAAATGCTGGAAGGCCCGGAGTTTTTCCACCTGCAAACCCATTTCATGATTCACCCCCGGATGACGCAGCTGGCCCATGATTTCCGCGATCCGCGCTTCGTGGCGGACGTGGCCGACATGGTGCGCGCGGTTCGCGCTGCATGAGCATGCCTGTGTCGCGCCAGCCCGGCCTGCCGCCTCTGGACACCAACCCCACCGAAGCGTGGCCCATGATGCACCGGCGCCTGGTCTCCATGGCCAAGCCGGGGATTCAGCCGGAAGACTTTGCCGCCAAACTGGCGTACATCGAGCAAGGCATTGATTTGATGTCGGATGCCCGCACCGACGACAGCCTGTTCGTTCTGGTGCAAATGCTGTCGCATCAGCAACTGGGGTACAGCGCTTCACATGCGCTGCTGGCCGCCATGATCTGTCGGCTGATAGCGCCCTTGGTCGACATTGCTCCCGACGATATGCAGAGCCTGACGCGGGCCGCGCTGACCATGAACATGTCCATGGCACCCCTGCACGACCGTTTGGCCGAGCAAACCCACCTGGCCGATGACGACCAGCGTGCCGTCATACGGCAGCACCCCGAGGCCAGCGCGCGTTTGTTGCGCGAGTTGGGTGTGCACGACGAGCATTGGCTGCAGTTGGTACAAGACCACCACGAAGTGCCCGATGGCAGCGGCTACCCCGACGGGAAAATGCAGTTGACTGAGGTTCAGCAGTTGCTGCACATGACCGATGTGTTCATTGCACGCATCAGTCCCCGCAAAAGTCGGCGGGGGCTTTCGCCCAACGTGGCGGCAGGCAACATCTATCTGGAGGCGCAGGAGCGTTCGAGTCGCCTGGGAGCGGTGTTCGTCAAGCAGTTGGGCATGTACCCGCCGGGTACCTATGTGCGCCTGAAAACCGAAGAGACGGCGGTGGTGGTACGGCGCGGCGAACGGGTGAATGCCCCGTTGACCGTGGCCATTGCGGACGAATTGGGTTTGCCCTTGGCCAGTCCTGGGCGACGCGATACCCAGGTGCCCACCTACAGTGTGAAGCACGCGGTACCGCCCGAGGAAATCAAGATCCGTCTCAATATCAGCCGTCTGCTCAAACGGTTTTGAGAATGCGCACTCTCCAGAAATCCGTTTTTCCTTTGGTGGCCATGCAGTCGTTGGTGTCGACCTTGCTGGGCTTTTCAGCGGTGCTGGTCTATGCCGAACACGGCATGCGGGGCACGGTGGTGTTTGCGGCGGTGGTGCTGACCGTCATCATGCTCGGGGTGGTGACGCCGCTGGTGGTGGGGCGGTGGTTGGGGTTGACTCCGGCCGGTTTGGTTCGCACGGCATTTCTGTTGCCCGGTCTGTCGCTGTTTTGGGTAGCCGGGCACACCGAATGGTTGGCCTTGGTGGTGGGTGGGTTTATCGGTTTGACCTGGGGCGCCCGCCATTGGTTGGAATTGAGCCTGCTGGCAGATGCGCAGCGCGACCGCTATGCCACGGTGGTGTCAGCGACATCGGTGCTGAGCAGCCTGATCGGTTCTTTGCTGGCCTCTACAGTGCTGAGTGGGTCGGGTGAATCGGCCCAGGCCTTGTATGGGGCCTATGCGCTGGTGGCGCTGTGGGGCGCGTGGTGGGCACCCCGCCGGTTGCCCACATTGCCGCCGCTGGGGTTGGTGGCGCCCCGGGTGGTGGTTCGGCAACCGGCCTATTGGCGGGCCTTGCCCTTGTATTTTCTGGAGTCCGGGTTGTGGGGCATGGCCATGGTGTTGGGGGCCAGCGGCGCGGTCAGGGCATTGGGGGCTGCGAGCCACTTTGGTTGGATCAGCAGTCTGGCCACCGTGCTGGGCGCGCTGGCGTTGCTGGCCCTGCGCAAACAGCGCCACGGCGCCAACCGGGTGCGCTGGATGGGGGCGGCGGCGGTGGGGATGGCATTGGCACACACCGCGTTGGGGGCCAGTGTCTGGTGGGCCGGCTTTTTTGTGCTGCACCTGTTGACACAGGCAGTCGCACACCCCTTTTGGATGGCCAGCGAGCAGGTGCTCAACCAACGAGTGCTGGATTTGCACGGCGCGATTGTCGATCGCATTGTGTTGCGGGAGCTGACCTTGTGGGCGCTTCGCCTGTTGACCTTGGGCGTGTTTTGGGCGACGGTGCAGGGCTGGCCCTGGGAACGCACCCTGGTGCTGGGGGCCGCCTTCATGGCGGCGGTTACCTTGATGGAATGGGCTTTGGGCAGTTTGTGGTTGCGTGTCGGGCACGCCGCCGAACCCAAGTCCCAGGAGGTTTAGGGTTTTCACGACCCATTTGGCTCGGGATTCCACTTATTATGGTTGCTTGATTTATTTAGATGCGTCGGGGGTGCTGCAGGCACCGTGGGTAACCACCAACCGATGAGTGTGACGTATGAAAAAATTCTGTTGGGCCGTGTGTTTGGGTTGGGTGTTGTGGGCACAGGCTGCCTGGGCGAGCGACAACCCCACGAACATCGTGTTCATCCCAAAATCCAGCGATCAGGTGTTTTGGGACATCATGCGCCGTGGGGTGGACGAAGCTGTGCGCGAGGCGGGCAATGTGTCCCTGACGTGGCGCGGCCCCGCCTACAACGACGACACCGATGCCCAAATCCGCATCCTGGAGTTGTACACCCGCCCGGGCGTGGATGCGATTGTGATTGCGCCCACTGACCGCGCTCGCCTGGCGGCGCCCGTGGCCAAGGCGGTGGATCAGGGCATACACGTGGTGGTGGTGGATTCGGCCGTGGACGGCGACAGACACCAGAACTTCATCACCACCGACAACATCGAGGGCGGCAAAATAGCGGCGCAGCACATGATGGACTTGCTCAACAAGCAGGGGCGCGTGGTGGTGTTTCGGACGGTGGCTGGCAGTGCCTCCACCGAAGACCGCGCCAAGGGTTTTCTGGCGCACCTCAAGGCCCATGCCCCCCAGATGAAGGTGGTGCTGGACACCTATGGCGGCGGTTCGCGTGGCAAGGCTTTGTACAGTGCCAGTGCCTTGCTCAAAACCATGGGCCCTGTGGATGGCATTTTCACGGTCAATGAATCGGCCACCGATGGCATGGTGCGCGCATTGCGGGGGGTGAAGCTGAACCAGAAAATCAAGCTGGTAGGCTTCGATTCCACCGATTTTCTGATCGAGGCCCTGGAGAAACAAGACATCCATGGCCTGGTGATTCAAAACCCCCAGCAAATGGGTTATCTGGGGATCAAGGCGGCGGTTGCGGCGGTGAAAAAGCAGCCGATGAAAGAAAAAAACCTGTTCACAGAAGCCAAGTTGGTCACGCGCAGCAACCACCGTGACCCAACCATCAAAAAGTTGATGTGTTCAAACTGTTGATGCGCCTGCAGGGGTGGTTCAGCGCCAAACGCTGGGCCAGTTTGAGCGTGAGCATGGTGTTGGCCCTGGGTGTGGGTTTGCTGGTGCCAGCGGTGATCGGCGTGGTGGGTATCAACCACATCCACCAGGAAAAGTCCCGGCAGGAGTTGACCGCCTACATGAACGACAAGGTGGTGCTGCTGGCCCATTCCCTGAAGCAACCGGTGTGGAACTACGACACCAATGCGGTCAAGCAAATTGCCGAGGCGGCACTGCTTGATGCCCAGGTGGTGCGTGTTACCGTCACCGATGCCAAAGGCGACGTGTTTTTGGCCTTGGAGCAGCCCGAGCGCCGCCGTGGCAACAGCCGTTTGGCCCGACACCAGCTGATTTTCGGTGTCGAGCCTGCCGGTGCCGTGGAACTGGAGGTGGACGACGGCCAGATGCGCAGCAATTTCTTGCGCGACCGGCAGGCCTACACCTTCATCCTGCTGGGGCAGGTGGTGTTGTCGCTGGCGCTGATTGTGGCGGCCCTGCACTTGCGCGTGCTTCGGCCCTTGGCACGGCTGACCCGTTTTTCCAACCGCCTGGCCGGTGGTGATTTTGAACATGGTTTGGCCTGGAACCGGTCGGATGAAATCGGGTTGCTGGCGTTGCAGCTTGACCGCATGCGGCGCGATTTGCGCACCTCGTTTTCTGAACAAGAGGCCATATTGGACAACGTTCAGGTGGGGGTGGTGTTTGTTCGGGCCGGGCGAATCGAACTGGTCAACCGCCACGCAGAAGCGATATTTGCCTACCCGGAGGATGCGATGCGGGGCTTGCCCGCCAGCGCCTTGTACCTGAGCCCTCAACAATTCGCGGCCATCAACCGTCGGGCCGAGAGCGCGATGACCGGGCCCGACAGACGGTACGAAAAGGAATTGATGCTGCGCCGTTTGGATGGCAGCAGTTTCTGGGCAAGCATCCGGGGGTGCGACCTGGATGTGACCGCACGGCAAGCCGGCAGCATTTGGGTGATCGAGGACATTTCCGAGCGCAAGGCCGCCGAATCAGAAATCAACCACCTGGCGTTTTACGACCCCTTGACCGATTTGCCCAACCGCCGTCTGTTGCTGGATCGATTGAAGCAGGCCATGGCGGCCAGTGGCCGCAGCGGGCACCAGGGGGCCTTGTTGTTCATCGATTTGGACAATTTCAAAACCCTGAACGACACCTATGGGCATGACACCGGCGATCTGTTGCTGCAGCAGGTGGCACAACGCATCCTGGCTTGCGTGCGCCAGCAGGACACGGTGGCCCGGTTGGGCGGCGATGAGTTTGTGGTGCTGCTGGAGGATTTGAGCACCGACCCCGCAGGTGCCGCCGCACAGGCCAAGGTGGTGGGCGAAAAAATCATGGTCAGCCTCAATGAAAGTTACCGGCTGGACAAAAGCGTGCGCTACAGCACCCCTAGCATCGGTGTGGCCTTGTTTTCCGGCCAAAGCCAAAGCCTGGACGAATTGCTCAAGCGTGCCGACATGGCGATGTACGAAGCCAAAACCGCTGGCCGCAACACCATGCGCTTTTTTGACAAAAAGATGCAAGAGATGCTGATGGCCCGGTCGGCGCTGGAAGACGACCTGCGCGAGGCGGTGCTGAACGAGCAGTTTCTGTTGCACTACCAGCCGCAAGTCGACGAAGCCGGACGCACCCAAGGTGTGGAAGTGCTGGTGCGTTGGCAACACCCTCGGCGGGGGGTGGTGTCACCGGGTGAGTTCATTCCACTGGCGGAAGACAGTGGGTTGATTCTGCCGCTGGGGCGCTGGGTGCTGGGCGCCGCCTGCCGCCAGTTGGCGGCGTGGGCGCAGCGCCCGGAGCGGGCCCATTTGATGGTGTCGGTCAACGTCAGCGCCAGGCAGTTTCGCCAGCCTCGGTTTGTGGAGGAGGTGGTTCAGGCCCTGGAACAGTCCGGGGCCAACCCCAAACGCCTCAAGCTCGAACTGACCGAAAGCATGCTGGTGGACGACGTGGAAGACGTGATTGCCAAGATGTCCCAGCTCAAGGCCCGTGGCGTGGGTTTTTCCCTGGACGATTTCGGCACGGGCTATTCTTCGTTGTCCTACCTCAAGCGTTTGCCGCTGGACCAACTCAAGATTGATCAGAGCTTTGTGCGCAACATCCTGTCAGACCCGAACGACGCGGCCATTGCCAAAATGGTGGTGGCGCTGGCTTTGAGCCTGGGTTTGGCGGTGATCGCCGAAGGCGTGGAAGACGATGCCCAACGGGCCTACCTGGCAGAGCTGGGTTGCTTTGCCTACCAGGGGTATTTTTTCAGCCGCCCCTTGTCCGAGGCGGCGTTCGAAGCGTTTTGTGCGGGGGCTTGAAGGGGCGGGTTTACTTCAGCACGTCGCCGACACAGACGTACTTGATTTCCACATAGTCGTCCATGCCATGGTGTGAGCCCTCGCGGCCCAGTCCCGATTGCTTGACCCCCCCAAAAGGCACGTGCTCCGTCGCTAAAATGCCCACGTTCACGCCCACCATGCCGTATTCCAGCGCTTCGCTGACGCGGTAGATGCGGCCGATGTCACGGCTGTAGAAGTAGCTTGCCAAGCCAAATTCGGTGTTGTTGGCCGCATCAATGGCTTCCTGCTCGGTGTGGAAGCGGAACACCGGGGCGAAGGGGCCGAAGGTTTCTTCGCGGGCGCACAGCATGTCGGCCGTGGCGTCGGCCACCACGGTGGGCTCGAAAAACTGCCCGCTGCCCATGGTGTTCATGCGCTGGCCACCCACCAGCACACGCCCACCCTTGGCCTTCGCGTCGTCCACGTGGCGTTGCACCTTTTCCAGCGCGGCTTCCTCGATCAGCGGGCCCTGGTTCACGCCATCGTCGAACCCGTTGCCCACCTTGGCTGTGGCCACTTTGGCGGCGAACTTGGTCACAAATTCGTCGTACACCCCGTCTTGCACATAAATGCGGTTGGAGCACACGCAGGTTTGGCCGGCGTTGCGGTATTTGCTGGCAAATGCGCCTTCCACGGCGGAGTCGATGTCGGCGTCATTGAACACAATGAAGGGCGCGTTGCCCCCCAGTTCCAGCGACATTTTTTTGACCGTGGGCGCGCTCTGGGCCATGAGGATGCGGCCGACCTCGGTGGAGCCCGTGAAGCTGATGTGGCGCACCACATCGCTGGCGCACAGCACCTTGCCCACCGCGATGCTGTTGCTGCTGTCGGCGGTGATGATGTTGAGCACGCCCGCCGGTATGCCCGCGCGCTGGGCCAATTCGGCGGCCGCCAGGGCGGTCAACGGTGTCAATTCCGCTGGTTTGATGATCACGGGGCAGCCTGCAGCCAGCGCAGGGGCCACTTTGCGGGTGATCATGGCCAGCGGGAAGTTCCAGGGCGTGATGGCCGCACAAACGCCGATGGGCTGTTTGAGGATCATCAGGCGGCGGTTGTTGTCAAAGGGCGGCAAGGTTTCGCCGTTGACGCGTTTGGCTTCTTCGGCAAACCATTCCACAAAGCTGGCGCCGTAGGCAATTTCGCCCTTGGCTTCAGGGTAGGGTTTGCCTTGTTCGGCGGTCAGGATGCGGGCCAGGTCGTCTTGGTGGGCCATGAGCAGGTCGTACCACTTGCGCAAGATATTGCTGCGCTCTTTGGCGGTCTTGCCTTTCCAGGCCGGCCAGGCTGCATTGGCAGCGGCAATGGCCGCTTCGGCGTCGCTCGGGCCCAGGTTGGCCACGTCTGCCAGGTGGTGGCCGGTGGCGGGGTCCAGCACCTCAAAACGGTGGCTGCCTGCCACCCATTGGCCTTGGATCAGCGCATCGGTTTTGAGCAGCGTCGGGTCTTTGAGCAGGGCGAGGGGAGAAGCCTTGGTGTCCATGTGGGTCTCGTGGGGGTGGGTGGGGCAGTAAAGCTGGGTTGGCGCCAAATGGGGGAAAGCAGCGTGCGTCGGTGTTCAGCGGTATTTGACACCCGGCAGCACGCACAGCATCTCGTACAGCAGGTTGGCGCCGAGCAGGGCGGTGTTGCCGGTGGTGTCGTAGGCAGGCGAGACCTCGACCAGATCGCAGCCCACCAGGTTCAACCCCCGGCAGCCGCGCACAATTTCCAGCGCCTGCGGCACGTTCAGCCCACCGATTTCGGGGGTACCGGTGCCGCCCGCGTAGGCGGGGTCAATGCCGTCGATGTCAAAGCTCAGGTAGGTGGGCGTGTTGGGGCCGATGGCTGCGCGGATGCGTGCCATCAGCGGCGCCAGGGACTGCCACCACACCTCGTGTGCGGGCACGATGGTAAAACCCTGTTGGCGTGGCCAATCGAAGTCTTCGGCCGAATAGCCGCTGCCGCGCAGGCCGATTTGCCACACCTGGTTGTTCTGCAGCAAACCTTCTTCGACAGCACGGCGAAAAGGGGTGCCGTGGGCCAGTGGCTCGCCAAACATGTCCGCGTTCACATCGGCGTGAGCGTCGACGTGGATGAGCGCCACCGGGCCGTGTTTGGCCGCCACCGCACGCAGAATCGGCAGCACGATGGTGTGGTCGCCGCCCAGCGTCAGCGGGATGCAGCCGCTGGCGACGATGGGGCGGTAGTGCTGCTCGATGATGTCCACCGACTTGGGCAGGTGGAAGGTGTTGATCGGCACGTCGCCCAGGTCGGCCACCTGCAACGCATCGAACGGCGCGGCGCCGGTGGCCATGTTGTAGGGGCGGATCAGGCACGATTCGGCGCGGATCTGGCGTGGGCCAAAACGCGCACCGGGGCGGTGGCTGGTGCCGATGTCCAAGGGCACGCCAATGAAGGCGGCGTGCAGGCCTTCGGGGCTGGTGGCCGTGGGCAAGCGCATCATGGTGGCGGGGCCACCAAAGCGCGGCATCGCGTTGCCGCCCAGCGGCTGGTTGAAGATGGCGTTCATTTCCGCCGCCCGCGCAGCCATTCCAGCGTCATCATCAACGCGGTGGTGAACAGAATCAGCAGTGTGGCCACTGCGGCGATGGTGGGGGAAATGTTCTCGCGGATGCCGGTGAACATCTGGCGTGGCAGTGTTACCTGTTCCGGTCCGGCCAGGAACAGTGTCACCACCACCTCGTCGAACGAGGTGGCAAAGGCGAACAAGGCGCCCGAAATCACGCCCGGGGCGATGACCGGCAGCGTCACCCGGAAGAAGGTTTCCAGTGGGCTGGCACCCAGGCTCAGGCTGGCTTTGACGAGGTTGAGGTTGAAGTTCTGCAGCGTGGCCAGCACCGTGGTCACCACAAACGGGGCCCCCAGCGCGGCATGCACCAGAATCAGCCCCAGGTAGGAGTCGTTCAGGCCCAGCTTGGCGAAGTAGATGTAGGTGCTCACGCCCACCACCACGATCGGCACCACCATGGGGGCGATCAGCAGGCTGGCGATCAGGTCTTTGCCCAGGAACTTGTTGCGTGCCAGGCCCATGGCCGCCAAGGTGCCCAGCACCGTGGCAATCAGCGTGGCAGCCGGTGCAACGATGAAGCTGTTGCGT
>JACCDQ010219879.1_pt1 | contig 14303 bp, 12 predicted proteins | sample 7446031 | NCBI WGS metagenome assembly JACCDQ01 (sample SAMN15323442, study PRJNA562643) | freshwater metagenome | isolation source: river surface water | place: USA:Blue River Watershed | collected 2017-08-17 | reverse complement strand
CTGGCCAACGCGGTGGCCAAGGCCGAGTTGATGGACATTGAAAGCGCCCAGAAAACCGGCGCGATGATGCTGTTCGGCGAAAAATACGGCGAAGTCGTGCGTGTGTTGAGCATCGGTTCCACCCAGGAATTGTGCGGCGGTACCCACGTCAAAGCCACGGGTGACATCGGCCTGTTCAAGGTGGTGGCCGAGGGCGGTGTGGCCGCCGGTGTACGCCGGATCGAAGCCGTGACCGGCGCCAATGCCCTGGCCTACCTGCAGCAATTGGAAAGCACCGTGGCTGAAGCTGCGGGTGCGCTCAAGGCGCCCACCGCCGAGCTGACCAACCGCATTGGCGCGGCGCTCGATCAAATCAAGGCCCTGGAGAAAGAAGTGGCCGGGCTCAAGGGCAAGCTGGCTTCTGCCCAAGGCGACGAGTTGCTGGGCCAGGCTGTGGAGGTGAAGGGCTTGAAGGTGTTGGCCGCACAGCTGGAGGGGGCCGACGCCAAGGTGCTGCGCGACACCATGGACAAGCTCAAGGACAAGCTGAAAACCGCCGCCATTGTGCTGGCCGCCGTGGACGGTGGCAAGGTGCAGATCGCTGCCGGTGTGACCGCCGACAGCGTGGGCAAGGTCAAGGCGGGTGAACTGGTCAATTTCGTCGCTCAGCAAGTGGGGGGCAAGGGTGGTGGCAAGCCTGACATGGCCATGGCCGGTGGCACAGACGCAGCTGCCCTGCCCAGCGCACTGGCTTCGGTGCAGGGCTGGGTGGCCGAACGCCTGTGAAAATCGGCGTGACGCGCCGGGAGTGGCTCGGTGCGTCTTGCATGGGGGCGCTGGGTGTGGCCTTCACAGCGGCTGCTGGAGCAGCGGGTGTGCCCGCTGTGGTCCAAAATTCGCCGGTAAGCGATTGGCCCGGCCATCTGCCCACCCCGGCGTTGGACGCGAGCAACTTGCAAGGTGAGCGGGTCCGGCTCTCTGATTTTCAGGGGCGCGCTGTATTGCTGAATTTTTGGGCCACCTGGTGCCCACCCTGCCGGGCCGAAATGCCTTCCTTGCAGGCTTTGTCCGATTGGTGGGGTGAAGATCAGTTGGTGGTTCTGGCACTGAACCACCGCGAGGCCGGGCGCACCGCACGTCGATTCATGGCTGCAGCCGGGTTGAAGTTGCCCGTGTTGCTGGACCCCTCGGGTGAGCTGACCCAGGCCTGGGGCGTGCGCGTTTTCCCCACCACCGTCCTGATCGACCGTCAGGGCCGGGCGCGCCAAGTGGTGCGCGGCGAGGTGGACTGGAATTCGTCACAGGCCCTGGGGTGGGTAGAGCAATTGCTCTCGCGGCGTTGAGCAGGTAAAGGATAATGCCTCCATCGGGCGGTGGGCGCATGCATGCCACCGGCTTTTTTGTTCAGCAAGGTTTGTCTCATGTCTTTCAACCGTCGCCAATTTTTGTGCCGCGCTGCCTCCTCTGCTGCAGCAACCGGTGTCGTTTCCGCCCCATTGCTGCACAGCGTTCATGCCTGGGCGCAACCCGCCCCTGCCGCCGCGCCACTGTTCCAGCCCCAGCCTGGGGCTTGGCGCACTTTCGACGTGACCACCCGTGTGGACATTGTGGATGCCCTGGGGCAGACACAGGTCTGGCTGCCCCTGCCCTCGGTGGAAACCGACTGGCAACGCAGCTTGACACACGGTTTCAGCACCAACGGTCAGGGGCGCGTGGTGGAGGATGGTCGTTATGGTGCGCGCCTGCTGCACGTGGTGTTTGCCCCGGATGAGCAACAGCCCCATGTCGACATCACCAGCCGCGTGATGACGCGCAACCGTGCCACCGACTGGGCCAGCCGGGGGGCCGTGGAAGAACCGGCAACCTTGCGTTTTTGGACCGAGCCCACCGCACTGTTGCCCACCGACGGTATTGTCCGAGAAACCGCCCGCAGTGCCATTCGCGGTGCCCGGACCGATGTGCAAAAAGCCCAGGCCATTTACAACTGGGTGGTAACCCACACCCACCGCGAACCCACCACCCGCGGTTGCGGCCCAGGCGATATCAAGGCGATGCTGGAAACCGGAAACCTGGGCGGTAAATGTGCCGATCTCAATGCCTTGTTCGTGGGCTTGTGCCGATCGGTTGGGTTGCCGGCGCGCGATGTGTATGGCCTGCGTTTGGCCCCTTCTGCTTTTGGGTACAAGCAGTTGGGAGCGGGTTCCGCCAGCCTGAAAGGGGCACAGCATTGCCGCGCCGAAGTGCATCTTGCCGGTTTGGGGTGGGTGGCGATGGACCCGGCCGATGTGACCAAGGTGATGCGTCACGAGGCGACGGAATGGATCAAGAGCGCGCAGCACCCCTTGGTGTCACCGGTCAACCGGGCCTTGTTTGGCAGTTGGGAGGGCAACTGGATGGCGTGGAACATGGCTCATGACATTGCGCTGCCCGGTTCGACAGGCCCGACCTTGGGTTTTTTCATGTACCCCACAGCGGAAACCGGAGGCGAGCGGCTGGACCCCTACGAACCCGATCACTTCAAATACCAGATCTCGGCACGAGAAATCCTGGCCTGAAATCCCGGTGTCACGGCCAGGGCAAGCTTCGATTGCTTTCATAGTGCCGGGCCTGGCCGGTCACGGGGTCGGTGAAGGCGATGCTGCGCGCCAGCAAGCGAAGCGTTGTTGAAAAATCGTCCCATTCACCCGGTTGGCGTTGAACAGTGGGGTAAAACTGGTCGCCGACCAGGGGCAGGCCCAGCGCGTTCATGTGCACCCGCAACTGGTGTCGTTTGCCGCTGACGGGTTCCAAGCGGTAGCGTCCCCAAGGCCCACGGGTTTCCAGCAGCTGGATGTGGGTTTCGCTGTTGATGGGGCGTTGCTCTTGCGGGGCTGCTTCTCGCATGCGAAAGAACGCGTTCTCGTCCTCCAGCAGGTGGCTGCGATGCACCCTGGGCCAAGTCAGACAGTCGCGCAGTCCTGCAATCGCTTCGTAGGTTTTGTGCACCTGCCGTTCCCGGAACAGGCTTTGGTAGGCGTTGCGGTCTTGCGGTTGCACACTGAACACCACCAGGCCAGCCGTTTCCCTGTCAATTCGGTGCAGCGGGCTCAGGTTGGGCAGTTGCAGCTGTTGTTTCAACCGCACCAGCAGGGTTTGTTGCACATAGCGGCCCCCGGGTGTGACCGGTAGAAAATGGGGTTTGTCGGCCACCACCAGGTGCTCATCCTGGTGCAGCACCGTGGCTTGAAAGGGAACCTCCGGCTCGTCTGGCAGGCTGCGCCAGTAGTAGGCACGCAATCCGTTCTGGTAAAGGGTGTTGTCGGCAAGTGGCTGTCCGTCCTCGCCCACCACCTCACCGGCTTGCAGACGGGCCAACCATTCGTGGCGTGGCACCACCGGCAACCGCTCGGCCAAGAAGTCCAGCAGGGTGCGCCAGGGCGGGTTTTTCATGCGGGGCAGCGCCACGCAACTGGGCGATACGCCCCCACGCATGGGAATGGCCGGATTTTTGGCGACATGGGCCATGGTGGCCTCAAAAATCCGATACGCCGGGCGGGCGTGCCCGAATCCGCAAGTCCGGGCCCACGGTGGCCACATCAACAAAGGTCCAGTCCGAACCTTGTGAGAGTTGCTCAAAAGGGCCAATGTTGGCCAGGCCTGCGCCTGGTCCCAACAGTTTCGGGGCCAGGTACAGCAGCAATTCATCCACCAGATGGTCGCGCAGAAACGAGCCGTTGAGTTTGTGACCTGCTTCCACGTGCAGTTCGTTCACCCCGCGTTGCGCCAGGTCGCGCAGCATCCAGGACAAGTCGACTTTCGGGTGGTTGGCTGGGCAGCGTACCACCGTGCAGCCGGTGGCGACCAGGGCCGGGCTGACGACGTTCCTCGCTGTTGCCGTGGTGTATACCCACACCGCGCCAGGCGGCTGCAGGATACGGGCCGTTGGTGAGATGTCCAGCCGTGAATCGACCACCACGCGAGCCGGTTGGCAATGGGTGTCGACCGCACGCACGTCCAGGCGTGGGTCGTCCTCTTGCACGGTGCCAATGCCCGTGAGCAGTGCCCCGGCCCGTTTGCGCCAGACGTGGCCATCGCGCCGGGCGGTTTCGCTGGTGATCCACTGGCTTTGCCCGTTGCGCAGGGCCGTGGTTCCGTCCAGCGAAGCAGCCATTTTCATGCGCACCCAGGGCCTGCCCCGCACCATGCGACTGAAAAATCCGATGTTCAGGTCTCGGTGGGTTTGGGCAATCGGGTGGTCAGGTGCCAGCAGGTGAACTTCCACACCGGCGGCCCGCAGGCGCGCCAGGCCTTGTCCTGCCACCAGAGGGTTGGGGTCTTGCAGGGCCACATGCACCCGCTTCAAACCGGCGCTCAACAGGGCATCACAACAGGGCGGTGTGCGGCCATGGTGGCTGCAGGGTTCCAGGGTCACGTAAGCAGTGGCGTCGGCCAGGTGCGCCCCAGCCGCTTGGGCTGCACGCAGCGCCATCACCTCGGCGTGGGCTTGGCCCGCGGCCTGGGTGTGTCCTTCGAACACCTGTCCGCTGGGGGTGATGATGCGGCAGGCAACCCGCGGGTTGGGGTCGGACAGGCCGATGGATTGCTCAGCCAACCGGTCCAGGCCGTACCAAGGCGAAGCGGTCGAAACGGGCGATGAGGTGGCGCAGGACATGAGGGGTAGCGACCCGATTCAGGTGCTGGGCAAGGCGTTGCGTGCGAATACCAAATCCCAGACACCGTGCCCCAGGCGCAGGCCTCGGTTCTCGAACTTGGTGAGCGGTCTGTAGTCGGGTTTGGGCGCGTAGCCACCCAGCGCGGGGTCGGTGGCGGTGTTGTGCAGGAACGGCTCGGCGTTCAGCACAGCCAACATTTGTTCGGCGTAGGGTTGCCAGTCGGTTGCGCAATGGAGGTAGGCCCCGGGTTTGAGGCGTCGCGCCAGCTGGGCCACCAGCGGGGGCTGAATCAGGCGGCGTTTGTTGTGCTTTTTCTTGTGCCAGGGGTCGGGGAAGAAAACATGGATGCCGTCCAGGCTGTGGTCGGGCAGCATGTGTTCAAGCACTTCCACCGCATCGTGTTGCAGGATACGGATGTTGCTCAAACCCTGTTCGCCGATGCGTTTGAGCAAAGCGCCCACGCCCGGTTCGTGTACCTCACAACACAGGAAGTTGTCGTCCGGTCGAACGCGGGCAATGTGGGCGGTGGCCTCGCCCATGCCAAAACCGATTTCCAGCACCAGAGGGCCGGATCGGCCAAACGCGGCATGCGGATCCAGCGGGTGGGGCGAAAAAGGCAGCAGGTATTGGGGGCCCAAGGTTTCAAAGGCCTTGGCTTGTCCGGTGGTGGTGCGGCCGGCACGTTTGACAAAACTTTTGATGGTTTTGGGGTGCGCCACATGCGAAGGTGCACGTTCGGATGCGTCGGCTGGGGCGGTGGTGGGGGCGTTGTTTTCGGTGCTCACGGCCGCGATTGTAGAGACTGCGCCCAAGCCTGTGTCCAGCTTTGCAACGCTTCTTCTGTGGTTGTGCCGGCCGTTGTGGGCAGCCCCAGCACCGCAGCAGCGGTGTTCAGGGCCACAAGCGGGTGGGTCACATCCAGTGGCGCAGCCCCATTTTGCTTGGACAGCTTTTCACCGTTGGGGCCGAACACCAGTGGGGTGTGCAGGTACTGCGGGCTGGGCAACCCCAGGGCCTGCTGAAGGAGTATCTGGCGGGCGGTGTTGTCGGCCAGGTCGGCTCCGCGTACCACATGGGTGACTTGTTGGGCACCGTCGTCCACCACCACAGCCAGTTGATAGGCCCACAGTCCGTCGGCACGTTTGAGGATGAAATCTCCGACCTCCTGAGCCACGTTCTGGTGTTGCGCGCCCAATCGCCGATCGTTCCAGTGGCAAACTTTTGCCGAGGTGGGAACCGCAAAGCGCCATGCGCGCGCCGGTTTGCCATTCAATCCTTGCCGACAGGTGCCTGGGTACACCCGTTCGGCGTGCCTTGCGCGGTGTTGGCCCTGCCGGTCCCAAGCGGCCTCGACGTCTCTGCGGGTGCAACCGCAGGGGTAAGCCAGGTCCTGCGTTTGCAAGTGTTCAAGGGCCGTTTGGTACAGCACGGTGCGCTCCGATTGACGCACCGGCGTTTCGTCGCTGACCAGGCCACATGCTGCCAATTGACGCAGTATTTCCGCTTCGGCACCTGCGGTGCAGCGTGGGGTGTCCACGTTCTCTATGCGCACCAGCCAACGGCCTTGGTGGGCCCTGGCGTCCAGCCAACTGGCCAATGCCGCCACCAGGGAGCCAGCGTGCAAAGGCCCTGTCGGAGACGGGGCGAAGCGTCCCACATATGGCCGGTTTTCTTCTCCCATTCTGTGTGGTGAGCGCTCAAGCCATGGCCAACGCCAGTTCCAGCCCCGATGCAAAAGCATCTTCGACGCGGTGCCCCAAACACCAGTCACCGCACAAGGCCAAGCCCGCTCTGGCATCGCGCAAATAGGCTTGACCCAACGGGCGTTGGGTTTGGGCATACAGCCAGCGGTGCACGACCGCGTGGCTGGGCGTGGCCCGTATGCCGGTGATTTCGGCAAACCCTTTCAGCAGTTTGGCTTTGACGCGTTCTGCATCGTCGTTGACGTGGCGCTCGCTCCAGCGGGGGTTGGCTTGCACGGTCCACCGTTCCACCGGGGTGCGCCCCGGTTTCCCGTTTTCGCGGGTCAACCAACTGATGCGGTGGTGTTCGCTGCGGGCGGTGTTCCATTTGGGGCCGAAATGGGGCAAATTGGGCTGCATGGCTTGTGGGAATGCCAGCATCAGGGTCCAGCACGGCGCCACTGCCACTTGGTGCAGGGCCTCTTGAAAGTCGGTGGCCAAACCAGATGTTTTCAGCAGACCGCCGGCCTGCGGGTGGGGCAGGGCCAGCACCACTTGATCGAAACCGCCCAACACCTGCAAGCCGCCATCGGCGGTTTCGCAGCGCAATTGCCACTGCGCTGGGTGCAGGGCATCGGGCTCAATTTTCTCCAGCCGTGTGTTGAGGTGAACGGTGGCATCGAGGCTGCCGTTGGACAGGGGTTCCGCCCATGCACCCACCAGGGCGTTCATGCCAGGTGTGGGCAGCCAGTGGGTTTCGCGGGGAGGTTGGGCGCTGGCCATGGTTTGACCACGTTCGTCCAATACCCGCACGGTTGATGTTTTCCATGCCTGTACCAGTTGGGGGTGCAGCGCCAGGGCTTGTTCAAAACGTGTGTCGCGGACCGTGAAAAATTGGGCGCCGTGGTCAAAACCGCCAAATTCCGTTGACCGCGTGGCCATGCGTCCACCCAAGCCGCGGCTTTTTTCAATCAGCGTCACGCGGTGTCCGGCTTGGACCAAAGTCCGGGCGCAGGTGACGCCAGCCATGCCAGCACCCACCACCGCAATGTGCTGCACCAGCGGGCGGTGTGCAGGGATGGTTTCTGATTTACGGCGGGTTCGTGGGCGGGATGTCATGGTGGGTCTCCTGTTTGTTGTGAATAAGGGGGGTGTGGGTTCACATGTGGTGATTGTCGAGCAAGGCTTGCCGTGTGTTGGCGTGTGTCAATTGGTCGAGCCACCAAGCGAGCGCTCGGTGCCCACCGGCGGGCGGTGCCGGTGGGGTGCCTGGCCCGGTCGATGCACTGCGGCGAGAACGCCAGGCGTAGCCAGTGCGAACCACGCGCGACGGGCGAGCCACTTGTTTCACCACCAAATGCCCAGCATCAATATAGGGTTGCGCCAACGGCTGAGGCAAAAAACCCGCCCCCAGGCCCCGCAACTGGGCCTCCAGCTTGTAATGCATGGTGGGCACGGTGAACACGTCTTGCCCGGGTAGCAAGCCCAGGCTCACACCTTGGCCCCGCACCGTCGAGTCGGCCACTGCCACCGCCCGGTGGGCCTGCAGGTCATGGTCCGTGAGCACGGTTTCCAGCGCGGCCAGGGGGTGATGGGGGGCCACTGCGAACACAAAAGTCACTTCGCCCAGTACCGCCAGTTCCAGCCCGGTGCTGGGCATGCCGTCGGTGGCCACGCCGAGCGCCAGATCGGCTTGCCCGTTCAACAAGGCTTCCCAGGTGCCCGACAAGGTTTCCGATCGAATCTTCAAGCGTGTGGGAGCCCCCAATGTGTAAAACGACTCGCACAGTTCCAGCAAGGTCCCGCGGGCGATCACTTCATCCACGGCCAGCGTGAACCGGGGTTCCCAGCCAGTGGCAATTCGTTGCACCCGTTGTGCCAGCGCATCCATTTCCAGCAGCAGGTGGTCGCCCATGCGCAGCAGTTCAGCCCCGGCGGGGGTGAGCTGGGCTCGGCGTGAACTGCGATCAAACAACAACACGTCCAGGGCGTCTTCGATTTGCCGAACCCGGTACGTCAAGGCACTGGGCACCAAATCCAAGGCCCTGGCTGCGGCCGCCATGCTGCCCAGCCGAGCCACCGTTTGAACCAGGTGCAGATTTTCGGGTGACAAAGCTGCGCGCTGTTTTTGCACAAATTTACCTTTTTAATTCAATTTATTCGAATAATGCCACCAAACCGCTAGGGTTCCAAGAGGGGGCAATGCGCTCAAAATTCAGGTATCGGTTCTACACGAAAAGGGTACACACCATGATCACCGTGCGGCGCTCGCAGGAACGAGGTTATGCAGACCACGGATGGCTCAAAAGCCACCATTCTTTTTCGTTTGCCGGCTATTACGACCCGGCATTCATGGGCTGGGGCAATTTGCGCGTGATCAACGAAGACCGCGTGGCCCCGGGCATGGGATTTGGCACCCACGGACACCGTGACATGGAGATCATCAGTTACGTGCTCGATGGCGTGCTGGCGCACAAAGACAGCATGGGCAATGTCAAAGGCATACCCCCGGGCGAGGTGCAGCGCATGAGTGCGGGTCGGGGTGTCACGCACAGCGAATTCAACCACGCGCCCCAGCAGACAACCCATTTCCTGCAAATCTGGATCGAACCGCGTCAGTTGGGAACGGCTCCCAGTTACGAGCAAAAAGCCATTGCAGCCACCGAAAAACGAGGTGCATTGCGCCTGGTGGCCTCGCCTGATGGAGCCGACGGTTCGGTCAGCATGAATGCCGATGCCCGCTTGTACGCGGGCCTGTTCGATGGGGCCGAGGCGGCCCGGCTGGACTTGCCAAACGGACGCAAAGCCTACGTGCACTTGATCAAAGGGCAGTTGACGGTGAACGGGCACCGCCTGTCGACTGGCGACGCACTGATGCTGGAACAGGAATCCCAAGTGCAAGTGAGCAACGGCCAAGCCGCCGAAGTGCTGGTGTTTGATTTGTCAAATTGATTTTTGTGCCAGAGCGCGTGTTTCAACAGGAGTTACAGATGGCGAAAGTTGTGGTGGTTTATCACTCGGGTTACGGTCATACCCAGCGCATGGCGCAGTCGGTCGCTGCGGGTGCCGACGCCGAATTGCTGGCCATCGACGCCGACGGCAACCTGCCCGAGGGAGGCTGGGCCACATTGGCCGGGGCAGACGCCATCATTTTTGGCAGCCCCACCTACATGGGGACCGTGAGTTGGCAATTCAAGAAATTTGCCGATGCCTCCAGCAAACCTTGGTATGCCCAACATTGGAAAGACAAAATCGCCGCTGGATTCACCAACAGCGCGGGCATGAACGGCGACAAGCATTCCACCCTCAACACCTTGTTCACACTGGCCATGCAGCACGGGATGATCTGGGTCAGCCAAGGCCTGATGCCCAGCAACACCAAAGGCGCTCAGCGCAACGATGTGAACTACCTCGTGTCGTACAGCGGTGCGATTGCACAAAGCCCTTCCGACGTGGGGGCTGGCGACATGCTGCCCGGCGATCTGGAGACCGCTCGCCTGTTTGGTGAACGTGTGGCGGCGGTGGCGGCCCGCTTTGTCCGGGCCTGATCGGGACCGGGGCAACGGGCGTAACATGGCGGCATGAAAATTCTCAGCTTGCTCCCTTGGGCCGATTGGCTGGCACTGGGGGCATTTTTTGCCTTGTGGGCGGGGTACGCCTGGTTTGCCAAGGTCTGGGGGCAGCGTCGCCCGTCCCTGTTGGCCACCACCAACCGCTACCGGGGGTATTGGATGTTGCAGGCCACCGCCCGTGACCCTCGTATGCTGGATGGCGTGATCACACAGAGCCTGTCGCAGACCCCCGCGTTTTTCTCGTCCACCGCCATCCTGGTGATCGGCGGTTTGTTTGCCGTGTTGGGCACCACCGAAAAAGCCACCGAGCTGATGGGCGAAATACCGTTTGCGCAGACCACATCGCTGCCGGTGTTCGAATTCAAGGTGTTGGTGCTGATCTCGATTTTTGTGTATGCATTTTTCCGGTTTTCGTGGTGCATGCGGCAATACACCTTTGTGGCGCTGGTGATCGGCGCCATGCCCCCGCCTGAAGGGTTTGAGTCGGGCCAGTTCAACCGCGAAGTGTATGCCAAACGCGCTGCCGCCATGGTGGGGGCTGCAGCCGAAACCTTCAACGATGGGTTGCGTGCCTACTACTTTTCATTTGCTGCGTTGGCCTGGTTCATCTCGCCGCTGGCAATGGTACTGGCCACCTGCACCGTGGTGTTGATCTTGTACAGCCGCGAATTCCGCTCCGAGGTGCTGGGCATCCTGAAAGACTGATTCAGGAACAAGCCCACTCTTACAATTCGGCGATGTTTGTTCACCTTCGCCTGCACACCGAATTCTCTGTCGTAGATGGCACCACACGCATCGACGATGCGGTGTCTGCCGCAGCGGCCGCACAGCAACCCGCTTTGGCCATCACCGACCTGAACAACCTGTTCGGAGCGGTCAAGTTCTACAAAGCCGCGCGCGGTGCCGGTGTCAAGCCTGTGCTGGGTGCCGAGGTGTTCGTGCAGGGCCTCGGGGGAGAGGCTGCTCCGGGGGCCAGCGTTACACAGCAAAATCCGCCGCGCATCTTGCTGCTGGTGCAGAACCACCAAGGCTACCTCAACCTGTGTGAATTGCTGGCGCGCGCCTGGACACAAAACGTCCAGCGGGACCAGGCTTCCATTCGGTGGGACTGGCTGCAAGAACTCAACGCCGGGTTGCTGGTGCTGTCTGGGGCCCATTGGGGGCCGGTTGGATTGGCCCTGTTGGCGGGCGATGAAACCAAGGCCGCTGATTTGGCCTTGCAGTTGTCTGCTGTGTTTGCGCACCGTTTTTTCCTGGAGTTGCAGCGCGCCGGGCGACCGGACGACGAACGGCATGTGTCGGCAGCGGTTCAGTTGGCTGCCCGCCTGAAACTGCCTGTGGTGGCCACCCACCCGGTCCAGTTTCTGGAGGTGGACGATTACGAATCCCACGAAGCCCGCGTCTGCATTGCCGAGGGCGAAATATTGGGCAACAACCGCCGGGTGCGCAAATTCACCCGCGACCAGTATTTCAAGTCTAGCGCCGACATGGCCGTGCTGTTTGCCGACTTGCCCAGCGCGCTGGCCAACACGGTCGAAATCGCCAAGCGCTGCAACCTGACGCTGGTGCTGGGCAAACCACAATTGCCCAATTTCCCCATCCCACCGGTCAACGGCGTGGTGATGTCGGTGGAGGACTACTTCCGCCACGTCTCGCACGAGGGGCTCAACGCCCGCCTGAAGCACCTCTACCCCGACGAGACCAAGCGCGAGGCCGAGCGTCCGCGCTATGTGGAACGCCTGGAGTTCGAGCTGAACACCATCCTGAAGATGGGTTTTCCGGGCTACTTCCTCATCGTGGGTTACTTCATCCAGTGGGCCAAGGAATACGGCTGCCCGGTGGGGCCGGGCCGGGGCTCGGGTGCAGGCTCGCTGGTGGCCTACGCGCTGCTCATCACCGACCTGGACCCGCTGCAGTACAACCTGCTGTTCGAGCGCTTCCTGAACCCGGAGCGGGTGTCCATGCCAGACTTCGACATCGACTTCTGCCAGACCAACCGCGACCGCGTCATCGACTACGTCAAGGACAAGTACGGCAAGGACGCGGTGAGCCAGATCGCCACCTTCGGCACCATGGCCGCCCGTGCGGCCATCCGCGACGTGGGGCGGGTGCTGGATTTCGCCTACGGCTTCTGCGACGGCATTTCCAAACTCATCCCCAACAAGCCGGGCATGAGCGTGACGCTGCAATACCCCCCCAATCCGCCCAAGGACGGCGACAAGAACAACTACGCCATCGCCATGGAGCCGGTGTTGGCCGAACGCATCCAGAAGGAGGAAGAGGTCAAGCAGCTGATCGAGCTGGCACAAAAGCTCGAAGGCATGACGCGCAACATCGGCATGCACGCCGGGGGGGTGTTGATCGCCCCGGGCAAGCTGACCGATTTCTGCCCCCTGTACCAGCAGCCGGGCAGCGAATCGGCCGTCAGCCAGTACGACAAGGACGACGTGGAGGCCGTGGGCCTGGTGAAATTCGACTTTCTGGGTCTGGCCACGCTGACCATCCTCGAATTGGCCAAAGAATTCATCCTGCAGCGCCACCCCAGCCAAGCTGGCTTCGCGTTTGAGAACATCCCGCTCGATGACAGGGCCACCTACAAACTGTTCCAGGACGGCAAAACCGAAGCGGTGTTCCAGTTTGAAAGCCGCGGCATGCAGGGCATGTTGCGCGACGCCAAGCCCACCCGGTTGGAAGACCTGATCGCCCTCAACGCGCTTTACCGCCCGGGCCCGATGGACCTGATTCCCAGCTTCGTGGCGCGCAAGCACGGCCGCGAGCAGGTGGAGTACCCGCACCCGGCGGTGGCCGACATGCTGTCCGAGACCTACGGCATCATGGTCTACCAGGAGCAGGTGATGCAGACCGCGCAGATCCTGGGCGGCTACAGCCTGGGTGGCGCCGACCTGCTGCGCCGCGCCATGGGCAAGAAGAAGGCCGAGGAAATGGCCGAGCACCGCGAGAAATTCCGCGCCGGTGCCCTGGCCACCCACGGCATCGCCCAGGACAAAGCCGACGAGGTCTTCGACCTGATGGAGAAGTTCGCGGGTTACGGATTCAACAAGTCGCACGCCGCCGCCTACTCGCTGCTGGCCTACCACACGGCCTGGCTCAAGGTGCACTACACGGCCGAGTTCTTCTGCGCGAACATGACCGTGGAAATGGACGACACCGACAAGCTCAAGGTGCTGTTCGAAGACGCGCTCAAGATGGGCATGACTTTTGAGTCCCCCGATGTGAACCGCGGTACCTACCGCTTCGAGCCGATTTCCGACACCGTCATCCGCTACGGCCTGGGCGCCGTCAAGGGCACGGGCCAGCAGGCCATCGAGGCCATCGTGAAAGCGCGGACGGAAGGCGGCCCCTTCACCAGCCTCTACGACTTCTGCGTGCGCGTGGACCGCACGCGTTTGAACAAACGCAGCATCGAGGCGCTGATCAAGGCCGGCGCCTTCGACTCCCTGCAGCTCAACCGCGCCGCGCTGGTGGCCTCGGTCGACCGCGCCTTCGACTTTGCCAACGCCACAGCCGCCAACATCAACCAGGGCGGCCTGTTCGACCTGGGTGACGACAGCCATGGCGCCAGCACGCAGGAGCCGGAACTGGTCGACGCCCTGCCCTGGGGTGTGAAAGAGCGCCTGACGCACGAGAAAACGGCCGTGGGTTTCTATCTCTCGGGCCACCTCTTCGATGAAGTGGCACTGGAGGTGCGGCGTTTCGCCAAGCGTGAGCTGGCCGACCTGATCGACACACGCGAGCCGCAGCTGCTGGCCGGCATCGTCAGCGATTTCCGGGTCATCAACGGCCAGCGCGGCAAGCTCGCCCTGTTCAAGCTCGACGACAAGACCGCCGTGCTCGACGCGCGGGTGGACGAGGCGCTGATGAACGCCAACCGCAACCTGCTCAAGGACGACGAGCTCATCATCGTGATGGCCAAGGTCATGCCCGACCGTTTCTCGGGCGGTCTGCAGCTCAACATCAACCAGGTCTGGAGCCTGGAGGCCGCGCGCTGCCGCTTCGGCAAGTACCTGCGCGTGGCGGTCAATGGGCGTGCGCCCGACGTACAGCGCCTGGTGGCCGAGCATCCCCCGAAGCGCGAAATGACCGAGCAGGGCGAGTTGCTGCGGGGCCTGGGCGTACGCCTGTCCCTGCGCCGCCAGGGCACCGGGATTGCCGCGGCGGCCGAGTTGCAGCTCGGGGAGGATGCGAAGTTTTATCCCAGTGATGCGGCGCTGGCGGGGTGGATGGCGCAGGCGGATCAAGGGAAGGCTGTGATCGTTTACGAGTGAGCCTCTTTGATCCGCCTTGCTGGCGGGGCTGCTTTGTCGGGATGTGCCCCCGACAGGGCAGTAACTTTCTTTTGCTTCGCCAAAAGAAAGTCACCAAAGAAAAGGCGACCCTGGTGTCTGTGACCCCGGCTG
>JACCDQ011133587.1_pt1 | contig 14305 bp, 24 predicted proteins | sample 7446031 | NCBI WGS metagenome assembly JACCDQ01 (sample SAMN15323442, study PRJNA562643) | freshwater metagenome | isolation source: river surface water | place: USA:Blue River Watershed | collected 2017-08-17 | reverse complement strand
CTGGAGCTGGAGGAGGCGATCTACAAGTCGATGATGATCCGTGACGTCAACAACTATCTGGCTGTCTATGAGTCCGGTAAGGTCAAGCGTAAGGGTGCCTATGAGTACAACCTCAGCTGGCACCAAAACGCTGGTGGCCTGGTGATCCCCAAGGTGGCCGAGAAGGTGCTGGTCGAGGGAGCGCCTATTCGTGAGACGGTGGAGAACTGGCCTGAACTGATGGACTTCATGCTGCGTACCAAAGTACCCCGATCCAGTTATCTGCAATGGGGCGATGAACAGGTGCAGAACATTACCCGCTACTACATCGCCAAGGGTGGTAAACCGCTATTCAAGTGGATGCCACCACTAGCCAAGAAGCCTAATGAATGGCGCAAGATCGGCGTGGAATCGGGCTGGGATGTTCAGGTCTGCAACGATCTAAAGGATGCGGTGCTGCCGGTCAACTATGAATACTACATCAACGAGGTGGAGAAGCTATGCCTAGCCCTATGTTAGAAAAAGATATTGAAAAGTCGGTTAAACGCTACGCTGAATCAAAGGGCTGGCTGACCCGGAAGTGGACATCACCAGGGCATATGTTTGTCCCTGACCAGATATTCATTACGCCCTATGGTCATGTCATCTTTATCGAGTTTAAGCGGGAAGGGGCTAAGCCGACACCGGGGCAGCTACGGGAGCACGAGAAGCTGCGTAATCAGGGTTGTATCGTTTATGTAATTGACAATGTTAATGACGGAAAGGTAATGGTCGATGCTCACACCGGATCTGCTACACGACTATCAGAAGAAAGCAGTAAACTTCCAATGCACGCATCCTAACTCGATGCTGTGGCTCGACATGGGCCTCGGTAAGACGGTTATCACGCTCACCAGCCTATCGCATCTGCTCAGCACGGGCTTTTTGCGTGGCGTGATCATCGTTGCCCCTATCCGAGTTATTCGGCTGGTCTGGAAGCAGGAAGCGGCCAAGTGGCAGCACACCAAAGGACTTACGTTTAGCATGGTGGCTGGCACCAAGGATCAGCGCACCCGCGCCCTGCTGCGCCCGGCTAACATCTACCTGATTAACTACGAGAACCTGGGCTGGTTGGCTGAGACGCTACAGACTTACTTTGTCAAAAAGGATCGCCCGATGCCCTTTAACGGGATCGTCTGGGACGAGATTAGCAAGATGAAGAACAGCAGCACCAATCGGGTCAAGGCTTTCCGCAAGATCGCTGACAAGTTCGACTGGACTACTGGGCTGACCGGTACGCCAGCCAGCAATGGCTACAAGGATCTACATGGTCAGTTCCTAGTGGTGGACAAAGGTGTACGTCTGGGTACCAGCAAGACGGCTTTCCGCACCCGGTTCTATCGGAAGGTGGGACCGTACAAAGAAGTGCCGTTTGACGATACTGAGACGGTGATTAAGGGCTTGATCGGTGACATCACGCTGGAGATGTCTGCTGAGGACTACAACCCGCTGCCCGATCTGATCGTCAACAACGTCGAGATTGAGATGTCGCCTGAGCTGCGGGACAAGTACGAGAAGATGGAGAAAGAGTTTTTCCTACAGCTTGACAGTGGCAAAGAGATTGAGGTGTTCAACCAGGCAGCACTGACCAACAAGTGCCTCCAGTTCAGCAACGGTGCCATGTACCCCGTGGCCGGTATGCCGCTGTGGGAACCGATCCATGATCTTAAGCTGGAGGCTTTGGAGGACATTATTGAGGAGGCTCAGGGTAGCCCGGTGTTGTGCTCCTACGCTTACCGGTCAGACGCTGAGCGGATCATGAAGCGGTTTGCTGCTATCGATCCGATTAACCTGACTGAGTGTAAGTCTGAGAGCAGCCTGACCAATGCCATGCACCGCTGGAAAACCGGTGACTGTCAGCTGATGATCGGACATCCTGCGTCGATGGGTCACGGGATCGATGGCTTGCAGAAGAATGGTCACATCCTAGTGTGGTACGGGCTTAACTGGAGCCTTGATCTGTACGAGCAGTTTAACGCTCGGGTACGTCGTCAGGGTCAAGGTGTGCCGGTTATCTGCCATCGGATACTAATGCAGGATACGCTGGATCAGGCTCAGGCTATGGCTTTGGATGAGAAAGCACAGACTCAGGCAGGACTTAGAAACGCGATCAAACAATATCGCTTGACAAAGGGTGTATAGGGTTATACACTGTAAGCACATTAACAGTAAGGAGTGAAACGTAATGAAACACAAACACGCAGACTTGATACACGCATGGGCTGATGGTGCGGAGATTCAATACCTATGCTGTGATGAATGGGTGGATTTGTCGGAAGGCGAAGCACCTGCTTGGGAACTTGAAGTTGAATACCGCATCAAGCCAGAAGAAAAGAAGCCTGTGGTGCGTTGGCTATGGTGCGATAAAGATGGAACATCAACTTGTCATCTTTTTACGGAACAAGAATTAAGAAAAGCAGGTATGAACGATGATGGTTTTGCAATCAAACTTGAATGGTCACGCACGGAGTTTCCAGAATGAAAAAACTAATCCTAGTAGCAGCACTGGTATCCACTGGCGCTATGGCTCAATCGTTTGAGCTGGATACCACGTTCAAATCACCACTGTTGGCACAGCGTCCAACGGCAGCTGCTGTATTACCTGTGGCACCAATCAGTGATCGTGGTCAAACTACCATCTGGCAATCGGGCAACTACACCTATATCGATGAGCCACAGGGTCAGACGACTGTGTTCCAAGCTGGCAACTTTACCTATATCACACCACCGAGGGGACCACAGACAATGTGCCAAACCATCGGATCTTTCACATATTGCAATTAAGGGGACAACCATGACTATGATCGACATTATCCGTAAATTCATCAAACCACCAGAAACCACACCTGAGCTGCTGCAATGCATGGAAGGTATGGCTGAGCGTAACGCAGCTCGCATGGCTAAGATCAAAGAGGAGATGGGCACCAAATACATTCTGCACCCATCGCACATGAAGTCGCGCCTTGATGAGCCACGGCCAGTCTGATGCTTAGCAACACGCCTAAGTTTTACAATCATGCTGAGCTGTATCAGCCAGCTAAACCGGTGCAGCAAAAGCCAGTACAGGCTGCACCGGTCAATCCGTATCAAAAAGCACTATACGAGTGTGGGGAGGCATTGATATGACACAAGACGAAATCATCCGCATGGCGCGGGAGGCTGGTGACGAAGATAAAGTTGACCCAATTATCAATGATGGTCAATGGATAACTTTTACCTTGGAAGAACTTGAACGCTTCGCCGCCCTAGTAGCAGAGGCAACGAAAGAGAAGGCAGCGAAGGTGTGCGCCGCACAGTTTAGTCAATTATGCCCATACAGTTACTACAACGAAGCCGTTACTAAGTGCGCCGCAGCCATAAGGAGCATGAAGTAATGAGCAAAACTGAAGATGATTACGATGACCTGTGGGGCGACAATGATGACCCTTGGGCACCGACTGATGAGGATACACGGGGCGATTATGACCATGACATCCAACGGCAACGGGAGCTAGATGATGATCGGTCTTGAGATCCTCAACAATATTTGTGGCTACAACACACCGATCCCTGATGCACCTACCACCAGGCAGCATCGGATCGGGGTGTATAGCTCAGGCTACAAGCGCAATGATAAAGATGAGGAGCGGTACAAGCAGATGAAAGCTGCCAAGCCGCCCAAAGATCCGACTATATTAAAAGATTCCGAGAAACGGATGCTGGCGATTGTTAAGTGCAATAATGGGATCACTGGCATGAGTGCTGCCAGTAAGACCAAATGGACAGCTAATCACTGCTCCATGATCCTAACATCGTTATTCCGTCGTGGCCTGATCACTCGGGTCAAGGTTAAAGAATCTGGTACCCGTTGGTACGTTTATCATGCTAGAAAAGTCTGACATTGCACATTTAATCCGTAAACACAGCTTGTCGCAGTGCGAGGTTGATAGCCGACACATCGACTTACTTAATGAAATATATGCGCTGGGTATCCAGGCTGGTGTGGCTCAGGCCAAAGCAGCCGTTCAATGGCGCATCAATGGCCCACTGTGGGCCGGATTTATAGAAGAAAACCTATGCCCGTAGAAGATCACGCAGTACACAAGAAAACCAAGTTCGACGATACGCATCGATATGGTTGCCACAATCGCAAAGACTTTGTGGAGAGCTATTACGCACCTAATCGCAGGGCTGGCGCTAATGGTTACGAACCTACGTTCTACATGGAGCGGGTACGCATACCGTTTACCATGTCCCGTGAGTGCCGGTTTGATCGCAGCTTACAAGATCCGTGGTGTGAGGGCTGTAAGCATCGTGGCAGCGGTGAAGCCTATGACGCCAAGGTACGCGAGTTAGCCAGTGTCAAATGATGAGTGCTTCCTGTTTGGCGCATTTATCATGGCGATACTGTTTGCCATACCAATCTGGTTACTGACCAAAAAAGAAGCCCCTAAGTAGGGGCTTTTAATTTGCCAGGAGGGGACAAGGCAAGAAAACGAAACGGGTACATTATAACCTAATATCGGCCTCTGTGTCGCTTTTGTGCTTCTTGCTCAAGGTTCCAATCTTCAGCACACCAGCCATCGCAAAACCGACGATTATCAGACAGCTCTGCGTTGCAATATAAACACCGACCAGTGGCAACAGGGCCACTAGGCTTACGTTTCTGGAGGGCAACCTTAAGAAATTGCTCCTCACGCATGGAGGCGTCGTCATCAACTGTGGTCATTTGTTTAGGTTAGCCATGATCCGGGTGCCAAACAGAAAGCCGAAGGCTATGTTGGCAGCTTCTAATGCGATGCCTTTGGTGTAGTCGTCCAATGGCAGATAGATGCTGGTGATACCTACGCTAATAACTGCCAGGGCACCAATATATCGAGAAGATGCTCTAAGATCAATAACCCACTGGCTAGGAGTGCCACCCGGATTATCCAGAGCAGCCAAAGCATTAAGTTTCTGAATGTCATTTTGATCCAGTTGAATCTGTTCAGCAATGGTTGTGGGGCGCACACTGCCGGTGAACTTGGCAATGACCTGTTTAATCCCCTCGATGCCGACTGGGACTAATGCGGATAGGATAGCTTCAAGAATCATACAGGTTCCTACATTTCCAGAATTGCCGCAATACGCCGTGCCCATCCTTTAGAAAAGGAAGGCCAGTTAGCCAGGTTTGTCATAAACCTGAGTCTGGCTCCTATCATCTTCTGGCGTACGACTTGGGGAAAGCAGACATTAGCGGCTTGCTGAGTCATTGGACCGAGAGCGCCATCGGCCTTAACGCCTAACGCAGACTGCAGCCACTTAATCGACTGGCTGGGACCGGAGTTGACCGCTGCGTCGAATAGCGGGTAGCGCAGCTGATCGGGCATAGCGTCGCACCGGCAGGCATCCCAATACTTCTTACGATAAATCGTTTTGGCGTCATTCAACGAGAAGTTACGCATTGATCCGGTAAAGCCTTCAGCACGGGCTACGGCTTCAGTGACGCCATACATTGTCGCGCCACCGGGATCATCAGGGTAATTCGAGAAACCGCCCTCATGGGTGATCAGTAGATCAAAGGCGGTCTGGAAGTCCATTACAACCCTTTTTGCTCAATACGTTCAAAGAGCTTTGTGATGTGGGCGTCCAGCTTGTCGAATCGCTGGTCAATCTTGTCCAGCTTAGTCTCAATTTCAGCGCGTTTAACATAGCTTTCAGGCAGGTTAATCTCGATTCGGTGGACATCTTCTCGTAGAACCTTGAGTGAATCCCATATTTCACGACAAAACCAGCCAACTGCCGCCAGTGCAGCACCGCCGACTACGTTAATTAGATGCTGCCAGCTTTCCATAACACGCTCCGATTATGCTTGCGTCATTTTATCAAAGCGTTCAGCTTTTCGATAGGTGCAAGATTGTTTCGGTAATCTTTTGGCACAGCTCGTTTAGCTTGATATGCTTTATTAAGTACGCGCTTAGCACCGATTTTGGCAGCAAGCTGACCGGCAGCAGCACCAGTGATCACACCTAGACCTGGCGAACCAACCAGTGAACCGGCGGCAAAGCCCAGCGCACCCGGTACACCGGATCGGGTCAGGTGACTAATTGCTCTAGCAGGCAAACCGCGTGGCGTGGTAGAGACTGTCTCAGGGAAGTTACCAGCAATCTTGCCAATAGCTGCAATGTCGCCGGTAAGCGCATTGTCTTTGGCTGTCATCTGAGCAATTTTAGCCGGATCAAGGATGCCAGTATTCATGTCCGTTGCACCTTCGTAAGCGTAGCTCTTAGCCATCTTAGTGCGTGCTTCACGGAATTGTTCCAGCAGCTTAGGATTACCAGCCAGATTTTTTTCTACCAGACCTTCAAGAGTGTTGGCGATGCTGATATTGGCATCAGCAACAGCACGCTGCTCAGGGCTAAGATCAGTCTTTTTATAGATTGTCCGGGCATCTTTACGCAGATTTGAGATGTTATCCAGCAAATCTTTACCGTTCATGCCCTTTTCAACACGGGTCACGGCACTATCGATTAGCTTATCAATCGCGCCTTTAGTAGCTTCACCACCGATCAGGGCTTCAGATTGACGCAGATCATTCAAGGCAGTGACAGTGCCTTCATCGGCAACAAAGTTATCAATGGCTTTAATCTGTTCGTAAGGCTTAGATGCAGCAGTACGAGCCTGAGCGAAAGCCTTTGGAGAAAGGGTTTCTGTTTCAGGAATACCCAGTTCGCCTTTGGCAATCTTGCCCCATTGAGCTTTATTCGATTCAGCAATGGCTTTGTCCAAATCCTCGCCACCAACCATCATTTCTTTCAGACGGTTACGCATTGTTGGATTAGATGCAGCTGGATTCAAGTTAATACCCAGACGCTGAGCTTCTTGAGCTGCCTCAATACGAGGGGCTTCTTGATACGACTTGGCAACACGCTCACCAGTTCTAATGGCGTTACGCGCAGCCACTTCCTCAGCAATCGGACCGGTAACTCGTGCCAGTTGATTAGCCACAGGAGCGGTTTCTGTAGCCACTTGACGACCAGCAGCCATAGCTGGACGTACAGGAGCAGTCAGCATACCCGGTGTCAGTGCTGGCACCTTGGCTTCTTCAAGCGCAGAACCTACACCGCCCAGAACAGACTGGGCAAACTGCGATTCAACTGGCTTCATGCGATAGCCGACTTCTTCAGGCTTTTTACCCGTTGCAAGCGCAATACCTGCGGCAACCGGTTCTTGCAATGCGCCACCAATAACAGCACCAGGGATCTCAACCAGACCTTTACCAATGTCTTTAATGCGCTCCATCCCGGTCAATTCTTTACGCGGGGTCGGAAGAACATCGGTTTCAGCACCAGGGATCAAATGTGCTTTGCTGCCGGGGAAAGCCGGTTTAGGGCCAGCTTTTTCTTCAGCAGGCTTGGCACGATTAGCGGCGTAACTGAGCACTTGCTCAACATAGCTGTCGGTTTCTTTGGGCAGCTTTTTAACCCAGTCGCCTTGCTCATACTCTTTGCGATTTTCACCCCAGTTGTAAGCAGCTACAGCTTTACCGTAATCGCCTTTGAACTTGTCGAGGTTTTCTTTTAGATACTGAGCTGCACCAAAGATGGCTTGTTCAGGATCGCTGGGATCAATGCCGAAACGCTTAGCGGTATCCGGCATGAATTGCATCATACCCTGAGCGCCTTTAGGCGACACAGCTTTAGGATTGTAACGAGATTCAGCGTAGGCGATCCCGTGCAAAACGTCAGGATCTACGCCAAATTCTTTAGCCGCAAACTGAATTGCGTTATCGTATTGAGCGCCAGCGTCTTTAGCCATTATTGACCTTTCGATGCCCGGAACTTAGCTAGGGCTTGAGCAGCGGGAGAATTACCTGTTACTGGAGCGCCAGTGGTAGGAGCAGCGCCACCGCTGGTCTTGTATTCATAGGTAGCATCATACGCTTCTCGGGTACGAGTTTTCGATCCTTCGATGTCCGAGATTGCCTGATCGATTGCAGCACGCACATCAGGAGCGTCTTGAACTTGGCTAATTGCAGCGAATGATTGGGTAAGCTGCTTGCCTTCTTGGTTCGACACGTTACCCAATGCACCACCAGTCTTAGACATGGCGCGCAGATCCTGAAGGGCTTGGAAACCACCTTTAGCCACGATCTTGTCGTACAGAGCTTGAGCAGCACGGCCTTCAGCTGTAATCGATGGGGTACGGCCAGCGATGACACCAGTGATGTTCTCAAGACCTGGGTGATCGCGCAGTTTCTTAAGATCAGCAATAAAGCTGTCAGCTTTAGTTTCGTAGCCTTTAATGGCTGCACTAGCTGCTGGATAATCAGCTTCACGCTTCTGAAGCTCTTTAGGAGCCAGCGGCGTAGTAGTCGGACCACCAGGAATAGCTTCCAGTGTACCCTGATCAGTCATGCGATAACCGGCTGGAACAGTGCCGCGTTGACGCTGCTGCTGTTCCATTTGTGCTTTGTAAACCGTATCGGCTTTAGCGCCCATCTGAGTAAAATAGTCCACTCGTTGTTGAGGACTCATGCCGATGATCTGCTGAAACAGACCTTGAGCTTTTTCAGGAGTAGTATCGCCACGCAGAATAGAATCTTGCAGATGAGCTACGATATTGTTATCCGATGGGTTAAAACGCAAGTCTGCAAATCGCTCACGCTCAAGTTCCAGTTTTTTCAACTGACCTTCAGTGCCTAGCTTTTGAGCCTCAGCGACGGATTTACCATACGCAGCAGCTTTACCGCCTAGACCAGCGCCGAGAAGGTTTTGCTGCACACTTCCCTCACCTCGGGCAGCTTGTTTATAAGCCTCTTGCTCGGCCATCGCGTTACGCATTTCAAATTGAGCAGCGTCATTTTGAATCTGTTGAGAAATCAGTGCATTTACTGCACCCATGCCTTTGATGGGAGCTAATGCAGCTTCAGCAGGCTGCGCTGTGTCGAGAAGTCGATAATCTGGTTGAGCCATGATCTATTCCTTACAGATCGTAAACATAATCGGAATTGCCTTGCACAGACCCTTGACCACCGGCATAAGGCATTGCACCGGACTGATCGTACTGATTGACCCAGTTGCTACCAGTATTGTAGTTACGCAAGTAGTTACCGATGCCACCAATCGCTTGACCTGCTGCACTACCGTAACCTTGATAGGCACTAGAACGGGCTTGGCCTGCGGCCATAAGAGCGTTGGCGTTTGATGCGCCAGTAGCTGATGCTAAATTACCGGCGTTGACACCATATTGTTGAGCGGCACCACCCAATGACTGAGCAGTCGTTTGACCTACACCAGCCAGCGATTGAATCGGATTTAACTGAGCTTCACGCTCACGATAGTAGCGATTAAAGGCATTTTGGTATTCTTGCGAACCCATTTCCTGACCATAACGCTGAGCCGCTTTAAGCGCATTACCGGAGATTAAACCACCACGGGCTGCGGCAGATTGATCAAGTGCACGCTGACCTTCTTTAAGTCGGAAAGCGTAGCCGGGATCTTGTTGCCAATCAGTTTCTGAAAACTTAGTGCCAAACTCGCCACCGGGGGCTAATCCAGTTGATAAACGAGAAAGTGCATTTACGCCAGCAGCACGCCAAGGTTCTTGAAGTGCTCTTTGTTCTTGAAGCGCGGCATACTGCAAATCGGCAGCATATTTATTAGCATCAGATTGCGTGCTGGCTGCTTGTTTTGCAGCACTGGCTTGCTTATCTGCTGATTGACTAGCGACGTACCCGCCAATGACAGCACTGGCTACTACTGCTGTTGCTACACCTGACATAATAATTTCTCCTTGGCTAGACTTACCGCCTGCCGATAGTCGATGGTGATTTCCTCACCAAGATCACCACCTTTACAGCCAGAAATCTCTCGTGTTGCTACCATACATATATCATCATTATCCAACAAAATCATCATTGCGTTAGGATTTTTTGCATGATTTGTGTATCTACCCAACGGAGTCCGCAATCCAGCAATTCTAGCTGGTCCAATTGGCTCACCTTCAGCAATCGATCCAGTGGCAAAAACTCCATGACCTTCAATCTTGGAATCGGAAATCATAAATTTGTAGCTTCCGAATGGCATTTCTCGCTGATCGTCTAGGTTTTCCGATTGCTGACGCACAGTTTCCGCATCGTAACCAAGTTCTTCGATGGCTTTATAGAAGTCAGCAACATCTTCCGATTTGTCAAAACTGAGCAGTAACTGCTTGTCTTTTTGAGAATTTTTCCATGTAGGACTTTTATCCAAAAACATGGCTTCTAGTTTTTCAATGTCGGTTTCATCTGTGGCATACACATTCTGCCAAACCATCGTTTCATGGATGTAACCAATTTTGCGGCCAGGGCCAGACACAAATGTTTGCGGTGCAACAACATCGACATGGGAACCATCTTCCATCACCATCGTGACGCGCCCAGCCAACATAATATTTAGATGCGTTGTAGTCTGACGATGGCCGATAGAAAATACGCCAGCAGGAATAGTTACTTCTCGAATGTAGATACCGGGACCGAATCGATGAACCACGGGACAATCAGCTTGCGGCTGCTTGAGAAATTCACCTTCAAGAAACTGAACTTTTTCTTCAGTGATCGTTGATGGGAAATTCATCAGAACGTGCCCCCTGAAATACCACTGGTCAAAGCACCTGTGGATGGATTGATCACAACGGTGCTGTTCTTAATTGCATCACCTGTTATTCCATCATACACCGCAATTGCATTATCGGTGGATGTCGTCGGTCCCAATACAGCTGTTGTGCTGATAGTCACATTGCCTGTGGGCGCATTAGCACCGATACCACGGCCACCAGTGATCGATAAAACACCAGTATTGGTGATCGTGACATTACCGGTCGGATTATTAACCGAGATACCATCGCCACCGATATTAGATAAAACGCCTGTATTCTCAATTGACAATGTACCGTGACCGACTGTTTTGGCAATGCCGTCACCTGTGCCTAAATCGGTAACATTGTAAACACCGGTTACGCCATCACCGACCAGCAGTTGCCCATCAGCAGGAATCGTACCTGTGCCCGTACCACCTTTACCTGGCGGGATAAAACCACCTGTGGTGCCACCCGTCGCATAATACAGATTATAGAAAAATCGATACCACTCACGGGTTACAGCGCCAGTGCGCTCATCAATCATCGCCACTCGGGGGGGCGTGATCTGAGTGATATTCAGGTTATCAGGCATTTGTCGGCGTCACGAAAAGCTCTGCGCCCATGATAGTCGTCTTGACCGGATCTGTCATGGAAACCTCGTAAACGCGGTCACGGATCTTTTCAGTCATGCCCAGACGACGCCAAAGAGCGCGGCGACCATATTGACCAATCTTACCCACTTTGACCCAATGCTCATTTGACCATGTGTGACCGCCATCATCCGACCAGCGCAGCATCACTTCGGGATCTTCACCCTGGGTGCTTTCAGCAGCCGGAACAACAGCCATGTCGAATACCAGATAATCGCCATCATTGGTGACTACGGCATTGGTATCCACATCGTTGTTATTGTTGGTGCCGAAATAGGCTGTGCCAGATTCCAGCGCAGTCGGGGTAAAGCTCAAGCCAACACCGGTTTCAACGTCTAGCTGCATATTGTGCTGAGCAGAACGCTTCAGACTGTTTTGACCGGTAGATGCTGCACGCCAGCTGCGAAGCCATTTTTGGGGGGTATCGTTGTCCTGATACCGGTACAGGCTCATGTTGTAGATGTTGCCGTTTTCGTAGTCGCCTACAAAAGCCTGACCTTGGAAATTGCAATATGCGTTGGAGCGGTGACGGCCAAGGATGCCATTGTTGAAGCTGGCACGCTCATGCCATGCACCCGTGGATACATCGTAAACCCATGTGCGATTGGCCGTAGGAAAGTTCAGCACATAGAACGTGTGACCTTCTTGCTGATACGAATAAGCCACGGCATCGGTAATGTCGCTGTACTGCTGGATTTGCCATTCCACAGCATGAGTCGATACGCGTTTAGCGGTATAGCCATCAGCGCGGTACACGATGCCCTCACCACGGGGGTCGCTGCCTAGCCAGAAGATCGAGTTGTCTAGCTTGACTACCGAGAAAGCGGCTACGCAGCCCACTTCGTTAAATGCACCCTGAATCGGGGCGAGGGGGAAGTCAGCCAGACCAGCGTTGTACCAGACCTCAGTTGTATCCGTACCGAATACCCACAGTTCTTTGTGGTCGTTAATAACGGCTACCACGCCATCAGGAGAGCCTTCAGCACTGGCAAAATCCAGCGGTTCAACGGATGTACCGTCTAGTAGCTGACTGACCCAGATTTTCTGGCTATTTGGCTCATTGAACACAAAGTAACCATCCAGATAACAGACAGTCGTAGCGCCTGGGAAGTCAGGGTCGGTAATCTCAGCAAACGTATCAGTCTGCTCGTTGTAAATGTAACCCTTTTCCCCGCAGGCAATGAACAGCTGTGTGCCGTTATCGGCAATCGATACCTGACCAGTGCCCGAGATGTTGCCCAGTTTACGAGCAGTCCCTTGGTAAAACTCTTCACCGGATGCCACATAAAAGTCATCGCCACGGGTCTGATGTGACCACATGGCGCGGACTGGACCGGTACCAGCGGTGCCAACTAAAGATAGACCAGGGCAGCGGGTTAGAAAGGCAGGTTCTTTACCGGCTTCCGGTACGATCTCGGGATAAAGATTGATCATCCGGGCGTCAGCAGCATTGACGCTCCGTGCGACGTAGGCTGAGCCAAGGATGGGTGTTTTCATGGTTTATTTGCCCACGACTGTCCAGTTTGTACCGTTGTACCACACCAGATACTTGGTAGCACCAGAGCCGCTGTTTACGACTGTAGCGCCCCATGCCAGACCAGAATCACCATCTGTCACATAAACCACATCACCAACAGCCGGTGTCAAACCAGTCAGACCCAGCACCGTGTAGTTCTTGAACTTGACCGGCGTGGTGAAATTAGGACTAGCGATTGTCGGGGTTGTCAACGTCGGAGTTGTCAGCGACGGGCTGGTATCAAATACAGCGGTACCAGTACCTGTCTTATCGCTAAGCGCAGCACGCAGATTGGCGCTAGACGGTGTAGCTAGGAACGTAGCCACACCAGCACCAAAACCCGTGATGCCGGTGCTCAGCGGCAGACCGGTACAGTTAGTCAGCGTACCCGATGTCGGCGTACCCAGACGAGGTGTGGTCAAAAAGACATTGGTGAACAGCTGCGTATTGGTCAGCTTTTTAGTCGTGCCGTACTGCTGGATCGGAAAAAGATCACTAGCGTCAGCATTTGTAGCCGCTGGAAGCTGGGAAATGGTCACATTAGCCATAATAGACTTTCTTAGTAGTTACCAACGTACACATTGAAACGCTGTTGACGAACCACCAGCGGGTATGGGATCGACATAATATCGTCAGGATTGTTGATGCGCTTCAGATTGCGCTTGCTGGTCATAGCGATACGCTGCACAGTCTGAGGTGGCTCAATACCGAACTCATTGGCGATTTCACAGGCCAGATTGTACTTAAACGCACGCAGATAGCCTGGCGGGAAAGCCAGAGTCGTGGACAGCGAAGCGGGATTGTTTAGCTCTTCAACCGAGATGAAATGAAACTCCAGCGACGTGTTAGGTACTGGGTAAACATACATCTCGATGTCTGGATAGGTATTGTTGACGAACATGACCTGTGGATAGGTCGATGTTACGTTTTTAACGGCGATACCGTCATACATCTGCTGGTTAATCAGCTTGATGCCGTAGGACACATTGCCGACTTTGAAGTAAGTGGCATCGTCAACCAGAATCGGACGATTGCCTACAAAGTCACCTGTTGGACCAAGGGTTTTACGGATTGCGCCAGCAGGCCAAGTAAATACCTGATCCTGTGTCGAGAATACGGCTAAACGCTCAGTATTCCATGAGTCGATCATCTGATTGAGCGCGACCAGCGCATCTTGCGCTGTATCTGCGGACGGCTGCTCACCCTCAGCAAGCTGCCCAATCAATCGAAGTGCTGCGTAGCTTTGATCTGCTGCTGTGGTGATTGCCATAATCAGACCTCTTTAATCTTGCGCGGACGCCCTTTTTTAGAAGCAGTCAGCTCGTTTACCGGTTCTTGCAGAAAAGATGGAATTTCATCTTCTTGTACGGGTTCGTCTGGATTATAACGCACCCAGCCGTTTTGTTCATCAAACTCGGCTTCCAGTTCCATTGTAGCAACTTTGGCACCGTGAATGGGATGTTTTAGATAGATATTTGCCATGATTTGAGAAGGGGGCTTGCGCCCCCATCTTGCTAGTTAAGCAAGCAGACCGTATGCCTTG
>JACCDQ010507080.1_pt1 | contig 14309 bp, 9 predicted proteins | sample 7446031 | NCBI WGS metagenome assembly JACCDQ01 (sample SAMN15323442, study PRJNA562643) | freshwater metagenome | isolation source: river surface water | place: USA:Blue River Watershed | collected 2017-08-17 | reverse complement strand
TTCTTGTCAGTGAAGTTCTCAATAACTTTATTCCAAGCATCCTTCGCACTTACCAAATCATTGGTTTTGGCAAAAGCATCCCCTAACAAAATCAAACTGCTGCACACCCATTCATCATATGCGTTGACTTGATCTAACAATTCAAAACACACGTCCTGACAAGCAATCATGCTGTCTTGTTCAAACAATACCTGCGCTTGCAAATATTTGGCTTCAGCGGCAAAGCGACTGTCGCCAGTAGAATATATATCCTTCAATTTTGGCAAAGCTTCTTCGTATTTCTTTTCCTCCACTAAGCCACGTGCTAAAATAATCTTGGAATTCAATTTCAAATCATTGTCAACCGATTGATCTTCCAACACCTTTCCAGCAACGGATTTCAAGCCTTGCTTGTTGCCTGACTTGTTATAACAATACATCATCGTTTTCCATGCTTTGCGCTGAATATCCTTAGAACGAGTAATGCTCTCCAAGATTTCTACATATTGAATGATCTCATCACAGCTGGCGCTGTTTCCGTAAATCTTCAACACTGCCAAAGTAGCATCTTCTTTTAAATCACCTGAATTAGCAACTGCTACTTTTTTATACGCTTCAATCGCCTTTTGAGGTTGTTTTAATTCCTCGTAACTCATCCCCAAATAATACAACGATGAAATCACGAAATTACCATTCGGTTTTTCTGACAAATACGTTTCAAACGAAGGAGCTGCCTTTTTGAAATCTTGACGATCGTAAGCATTCATTGCCGTTTCGTACAATACGCTGTCCTCCGCCGAAGAAGAAATTCCCCCGCGAGAAGAAGCCCATTTTACATAATCCTTGGCTCTACCCTCTTCGGTATAAATAAATTTCACCATATCAGATGCAGATTGAGCGTCTTGGGTACCTTTGAACTCATCGTACAAGCGAGTGTACACCGAAACGGCCTCGTCCACTTTTTTGTCGTTATAATAAATTCGACCCAAGGTACTGTATGCTTTGCGCGTCAATTGAGTACCTGGATACAACGTCAATATTTGCTTGTAGTACGATTCCGCCTCTTTGGTTCGATTCATGGTCATATATTCAGAAGCGATATCGTTGTAACCGTCCATTGCGTAGCGACTTCTTGGATATTGATCGATTAAACGCTTCAGAGTACTCACTTTCTCTTCCGAACGATGCAACAAACCGTAAATAACCGAACTTTGGTACAATGCATAATCCGCATCCGTACCGTTTTTACCAGACACATAGGCATAGGCTCTTACGGATCGCTCTAAATCACGGGTCATTAAATAACAATCGCCCAATCGCAAATATGCATCATGAACCACTCGCTCTTCGTAGCGGTTATTGGTTAATTTTTTAGTAAATTCATCGAAATAAGTAGCTGCTTCGCCGTAATTTTTCTTGCCAAAGTGCACATAACCTTGTCCGTAATACGCATAAGGAAATTCCTTAACTCGGTCTGATTGCGACATATCAACGAACGATTTATATTCAGACAACGCTTTATCGTTATCGCCTTTTTGCATCAACGCTTCGGCAGTCCAGTAACTAGCTTCTGCTGCATACTTTTTATTAGCTTGCTTCTTTTTACACTTTGCAAAAAGTTCAATGGCATCGTCGAATTTACGACTCTTGTACAATTCCATTCCACGAGCTAAGGTTACTTTTTGATAGATTTCTTCAGTAGCTTCATCCAAATCATCGATGCCTTCCAAAATATCTACAGCTTCACGGTAATTGTCGGTATTCAACAACAAACGTGCTTTGAGTTTGCTTGCTTCTTTGGCTTCGGGGGATTTGGGGAACATTCGAACGTATTTATCCAATAGTTTGGTTGCATTGGACTCACCCAATTGAACCGCAATTTTAGCTTGGGTGTACAATGAAATACGAGCAATTTCCTCGTTAAATCCGGTTCTCCATACTTCGGAATATGCAAATGACGCCTCGCGATAGTTCTTCATTTCCAACAACACGTTACCCAATTCGTAACAAGCAATTTGCGCCAAGCTGTCGTTGTTTTTAGCAACCGCTCTCAACCAAGGCAAACACTCGTTGTTTTGGTCGGACTTTGCAAAAGCATAACCAATTTCAAATTGTTCTTGAGGTGAAAGTTTTTCCATTTTAGGTTTAACCGCCATGAACGATTCTGTCGCTTTGCGGTAGGATTTCATGCGGTAATAGCATTTTCCTTTCAACCATTCAATATCGTTTTTACTTACACGAGGCGTATTGATTTTATCCAACTCTCCAATGGCTTCTTCGTATTTCGACATTTGATACAACACTTGAGCCATGTAGAAATGAACTTTTTCAAAGCGCTTGTCTTTGATGGAACGGAAGGCATTGAATGCCGCTTCATAATCCTTCTCCATCAAACACGCATACCCATAATAGTATTGAGCGATTCCAGCATATTGTGGATTTCCCTTGTTTACTTTCTCCAAATGTTCTTTGGCTTCTTTGAATTTCTCTCTAAACACATAACAAAATCCCACACGGAAATTAAACATGTCTCTATCTTTAGGACTCAAAGCCTTCTCATCGACTTCGCGATAATACCCAAGCGCAGCGGGGTATTTTCCCCCGTTATAAAAATAATCACCCAAAGCCAAGTTGGCTTGATTTGCGCGACTCGAGTTGGGATTGTTGTTCAAATAGCTGTTCAAGAAGGGTTCAGCATTTTCATGTTGTGCATACAATTTTGCCATTGCATGGTAAAACACCAAGTCGCCATTTTCCTTTGCCCCTTCAATGGCTAATGCCTGCTCGAATTGAGCAATAGCCGCATTAAAACGACCTTCCTCGTACAATTCTAAACCACGATCAAAATACATTCGGGGATAGGTGTTCAACGCGTGTTGCTGTCCATACACCCACGATTGAACCAAAAGCAATAAAACAATTGCAGAATACCTCATGAAACAAAAGTACATCGGGATTTACAAGTAAATTCCGACACTTATTGACAAAACTACCCAGTGAGTTAATTATTGAACATATTCGCCAATTTCAAGGCGTTGGTATCGTTGTTGAATGATTCTTGCAATAAATCCATTCGCTGTTGATTGATTTCGGCGGAATAATCCAATGTAAAAGCGTATTTAATATGTGAAACCAATTCTTTGTCGGTACTTCCTACCAGACATAACGCTTCTAATCCTGTTTGATCTACCATTTCTCGATTAGCCACGATGAACCGACCACGATACAGTGAATTTAACAACTTTAATTTGATTCCGGTTGACTGAAAAGTCACCATGCAATTCACGTGGGCGTTCTGGATTAAATCCAAAATTTCCTGTGTAGGCACATCTCGTACCAATTGAACATGCGGATATTTGGCAACGGATCGTTGCAAGTGTTTTGAGGGACGGCTTCCTGCCACCACACAAGGCACATCCAGTTTAGAAAACACGCGTTCTACCAAGTAAATGGCCGCACGATTGTTTTCAGGAACGGATAAATTACCGTGGTACAACACGTATTCGCCTTTCCCCACTTTTGCAGTTACTTCTTTATTGGAGTGAAATGCGGGTATATAGGTAGTTTTGCCATAAATTCCCGAAAAATAATCGGTTTCCATGGGCGAAATTGCCGCAATTCCGTGCACTTGGTGAAGCACTTTTTCATAGCGTTTTAATCGCCAAGCTTCCCACAAAAAGAATAATTTCTTTAACCAAAAATGTTCTGCGATGGCCAAAGCATTATAGTAATTGTGTTCCACATTGTGCGCTCTAACCACCATGGTTCTGCCATGTAAATCGGGATGATTCACAAAAAATGTGGTGTGTAATCCTTCAAATAAAATAGGCGAATCGTCTTTTCTTAGGCGATCCAGCAACTGAAAATCGCTTCGGGTACTTACAATATAAGGCAGCATGCCCCAGAAGGGGTTTCCTCCTTTTCGGGGATAGTAATGCAGTTGATCTACCGAATCTTCCAGTTCTTTCGACAAGCTTTTGCCGTCGTATAAATACACGTGAAGGGTCACTTTTATACCCAAATTACGCAATGAAACCAACTTAAAATACATATCGGTTGAACCACCGTAATTCGGAGGATACGGCATGTCGAACGCAATAATATGTATGTGGTTAATCATTTTTTGTAAAGTTCAATCAATCGTTGGGATTCGTTTTTCCAGCTCCAAATTTCGCGTGCTTTGATGCAATTTTCAACGCATTCCTGATATATTTCGTCGTTTTTCATCAAAATTCTCAATTTTTCTGCAATAACGGCATCATCGAGTTCTGCCACTAAGCCCACTTTAAATTCTTGGGTTAAAGACACATATTCAGGAAAATGATTGATCACTGAAGGTAGTCCCGCCTCCACATAATCAAAGAATTTATTGTTCAACGACAAGTAATAACTCAGCCCTTCATTTTCGCTCACATTGTAACCTACACGGGCTTTTCGGGTTATTTGGGGAAGCAATTCGGGACGTACAAACCCCATAAAATGCACTCGCTCTTGGAGTTGGTTGTCGTGCACAAATTGTTTCAATTCCGCTTCAATATCCCCCGAACCCACAAGCAACAATGGAAATTCTTCATGGTTTAAAATGCGGAGCAGTCGTTCCAAGCCTCGGCCTTGATTTAACGCCCCTTGGTAGAGTATGAATGTGCCGTCTTGGAAAGGGATTGGTGGCAGGGGCAATTTTAAATTTGCGGCTCGCGCAGATGGTGAAGTGAATTCGTTTGATTGAAAGTTTGGCTGAGCAATGAATTCGTTTGATTCCGAATTTGACTCAGGGGGCAACGCATTGGGCATATTCCGAATAACCGCCACGTTTCGGTGATATTTTTGTTGGAAATAATCGGCCAAAGCCGTTCCAACGGTGTAAATCAAATCGGCTTTTTTGAATATTCTCCGTTCTACCCAGAACCAAATTTGCTGCACTATTTTACGATTGCGTACTTCGGGCACCATGGGAAACAGTTCATGGGCATCGTACACTAAAAATATGTTTCGGGTGTTTTTTACAAAAATTCCAGGCATTGCGGTATCCAAATCAATAACGCAAAGCACATCCATTTTCAAGAAGAGCAAATAGCACAACAATCGCAAATTATACTCGAGGTAAAATAGTTTCCCCCGTTGAAAAAAACAATTTAATCGGGTTTGCTTGAATGAGCGTTTCAACATTTCGGAAGAGTCTGATTTCTTCCTTCCGATCAATTCAACCTCCCAACCAGCGGCTTGCAATGTGGAACAAATTCGAATCATCCGTTGATCGGTGTTCAAATCGTTGGTTACACAGAAAACAGCCTTCATGAAGTGGGCAAAGTTAAACGATTCTCTTGGTTTTTCACGATTTCGCCGGAATCCAACAAGTCGTTTAATACAGCTCCATACTCGCGTCGATAAGTAAACGGAAAATAATCCATCAGGCGTTTCATTGAAATTCCAGGGGCCACTCTTTTTTTCAAATCGGCCACAATCCAGCTGTGATCCACTTGCTTTCTCAGCAATTCACAGCGATCACAATTCAAACAATTTCCTTGAGGACGGCTAGTGAAATATTCTACCCAAAAATCGGAGCGACAACTTGAAATTTGAGTAAATTCCCTCAATTTATTCAAACTATCGGTGCGCATTTTTTTAAGTTGCTGCACTCTTTTCATATTGAACGAAGGATACATGCTGCGTGGTTCCATAAGTAGTAACATGGGAGCATCTGTTTGTTCCACGTAATCAATCAGTCCCACTTTGTGCAACTTTTTGAGCTGTTCACGCACTTCGACTTCTGATTTACGAATTTTCTTAGACAAATTCAGTTCTACTATGGAGTTATAATGATCAAATACTCCGCTAAACGATCTCAATAAAACATCGAGAATCGCCTCGAATTGTGGGTAGCGAATTTTAAAATCGTACACTTCGGTGTACTCGGCAAAAAACTTGAAACGCGATGGGGTTTTCATCCCCTCACTCAACTCCCATTCCCCTAATTTTTCAATGGTTTTTAGGGCTGCATAAAATTCCGAATGCGGTATTTTATATTGATCGGCTATTTGGGTCCAAGGCGCGGGAAAAACTTGCTCTTGTCCTTGCCCGGGGACCACTCCTATTCCGTTCATTAATGCGTGATAGACACGTTTTAATTGTTCTTCCGGGGGATGTTGACTCTGAATCAACTCCGAAGCCCGTATCCAATCGCTTTCGTGGTGAAACAATATGCAATAGCTCAATTTCCCATCACGACCGGCCCGTCCTGCTTCCTGATAATAATCTTCTGGCGTGGAACTGGGCGTAAAATGATACACATAACGCACATCGGGTTTATCTACTCCCATGCCAAATGCATTGGTACAAACCATCACTCGAACCCGATTTTGTATCCATTCCTGTTGTTTAATCGAACGCTCTTGCGAAGGCAATCCACCATGATAATAGTGAGCAGATATTCCTTCCCCCGAAATCAAAGAAGCCAATTCTTGCACTTCCTTTCGGGTGTTAGCAAACACAATGCTACAACCCTGAGTATTTTTCAATGCATGAATCAACAACCCGCGCTTATTTTCGGTTTCAATGACTTTAAAGTTGAGATTCGGCCGACCAAATGCGCCCTGATGCACTTGAGCATTGCGCATGTTCAAGCCTTCAATAATTTCTCTCTGAATCCACGTTGGTGCGCTCGCCGTGAACGCGGCTACTGGGGTTTTCGGGGGAAGCAAATGGCGGATGGTGTGTATTTTCTGAAACGAAGGACGAAAATCCTTCCCCCACATAGAAATACAATGAGCTTCATCGATGACCAAAAATGAAATACGTAAATTGGGAATGTATCCCGCAAAATTCTCTGAAATGGCTCTTTCTGGGGAAATATATAAAAAGGAATAATGGCCTTGAAGCGCGTTTTCCAGTATGTTTTTAATCTCGCCTCGGCTTTGACCCGAATTCATAAACGCGGCACTGATTCCACGTTTTTTAAGACCATCGACTTGGTCTTTCATAAGCGCTATCAAAGGTGAAATAACCAACGTTAGTCCCGGTAATAACATTCCCGGCACTTGAAAACAAATACTTTTTCCGCCACCGGTGGGGAGTAACGCTAGCGTATCGTTGCCTGCTAGGATGGAATCAATAATGTTTCTTTGTCCCGGACGAAACTCGCCATATCCCCAATATTCTTTTAATATATCTTCCGGACTTTGTTGAGGAATCATATTAAATCATGCGTTGCAGATCTTCGATTTGCTTCGTTAATACTGAGAAATACTGATTTCTACGGCGTTCAGAAATGGAGGATATCAATTCACTGTTATAGATAATATTCTTCAGCCATTCTTGAGTTTGCTCGTTGAAAAGATTGTTTTTGGTTTGAATAAAGTTGAATGAGTTGTAAGATAGGTACGTTGCATTTTGTCCTTCAGAACTCAAGAACACACAGTTATTTCCAATCATTACGTTGCAAACATACAATGTGTAATCAATATCAGTAAATGAGTTGGTAAGCGGATTGAATTTCTTACCTTCTTTGGCTTGATTTTTCAACATTTCTACTTGGGTAAACAAGTCGTCAACTACCATTTTGATGGTATCTTTTGAGTTGAAATACCCTGTTGTAACATAATATTCTATTTGTTTGATGGTAGACTTTAAAGTGTCTTCGTGCCAAATTTCGGTAGATGGAATACTCAAAAACTCTTTTCTCACCGATGGCACTTCCTCCAACCAACCTGATGGTACTTGCACGTCTTCTACGTTAAGGTCTTTCAATTTGGGATTGGCCAAGATGGATTTATTCCAATACACCATTTTAAAACGCGCCAACGAAGGCAAAAAGAAATGATAAAATACGGGAAGATCTTCAGATGCATAGGTAATCTGATGCGATTTCCATTGACGTATCCATTGCAAATCACCATAAAGTACCTTTAAATAGCTGGTGAATGAACTGGTATCTTTCGACAAATCATTGGCGCGAAAGGTTATTAAACTGGATTGATTAGAAGTCAAATCACTTAACGGAATACTAAACGAATGACACAGAGTAACTACTTCTTCCAATGAAAAATCGGTTTCTCCTCGAAGTCTTCGATACGCACTATCGGAACTTAAATTTAATATAGCAGCTACTTCCTCCGCTAAATTTATATGCGATGGAACTGCGGATTTAACGAGTTCTACAAAGGCTAACTGATGAGGTCTAGTGGTCATATTTCAAGGATTTTCAATAATACGACAACTTTTTTTGATTTCATTTACGGAAAAATCCTAAAAATAATTTTTGTTTTTGCATTTTTCAATTATTGCGGCTGCATGTATGGATTCATCTTTGCTCCTACAACATTGAATTATTATGAAAACATCAATTATTTCTACATTTAACCGAATTACCTATTGCGTCGTTGCTGTCTTGTTTTTATTTAACATTTCCTCAACAAAGGCTCAATCTGTTGAAAATACTATCGTTCCCAAATCCAGTATTGCCATTGTTGATTTCGACGTACGTGGTTACAAAATGAGTCAACAACAAGCCATTCAGTTTGTGATCAACGAATTGATTCGCGTTGAAAAATACGAAGTGATGGACAAATACGACATTGAATACCTCATCAAACGCGATTCACTGGATGTAAGTTCATGTTTTTCCAAAATTTGCTTGACACAGGTGGGAAATAAATTGGGCGCTGATAAAATGTTTACAGGCAGTATTGCTCAATTAGGCGACAATTTAAATGTTACCGTTCGTATTCTGGATGTAAAAACTGGAGTATTTGAAGCCACCAAAGTAAAAGAATTCTTAAATATTTCCGGAAATGAATTTCAAATGATTCGAATTTGTATCAATGATTTATTTGGAATTCAAAACGACGCTGATTTGGTTAGTAAATTGACTAAAAAGTCAGAGTTCGATAACACCATTAACAATCCATACACCTTAAGATTGAAAGCAGATGGACCAAGAATGGGCATGACCTATGCAACTGGTTATTTGTCGGATGTTTTGACTCGTCCCCGTAAAGATGGCGGTTACGACGGAAATCCTTACATGTTTCAGTTTGGATATCAAATTGAAAAACAATATTTGAACGAAGGTAATTTCCAAGCATTATTTGAGATCATCCCCATGGTTACAGGATTGGATCAAGGACAATTCATTCCTTCTATAACCTTATTGAATGGTTTGAGAAATAACGTGAACGGTTGGGAATTTGCATTTGGTCCTACATTCGGTATTTCAAAATACAGCGAAGGTTATATAAAAAATGCCGGAACGAATAACGAGGAATTCATTATCGCTGTTCAAGATCCTTCAAAATACTTTTCGCTTTCCGAAGAAGCCACTGCAAATGGTTCTGTAGTTGAAACGCGTCCTGACTCTAGAGGAACTACTTCCATTAACTACGGATTTTTATTTGCTGCGGGAAAGACATTCAAAAGCGGCAAGTTGAACCTACCAGTAAATTTATATGTAGTTCCCGGTAAAAATGGATTGAGATTTGGGGTTTCTATGGGATGGAACGGTAAAGACCGTTACGACGCAAAATAAACTTCCGTTCTACTATTCTTCCAGATGGCCGTCCTTCAATTTAATTTGTCGGTCGGCCATTTGTGCTAATTCGGGGTTGTGGGTTACGATAGCAAAGGTTAAATCAAAATCATCGCGCATCTTAAAAAACAACTCATGAATGAATTTAGCGTTTTTGGTATCTAAATTCCCGCTGGGCTCATCGGCTAATATGAACTTCGGGCGCATGGCCAAGGCCCGTGCGATTGCCACTCGTTGTTGCTCGCCTCCTGAAAGTTCAGATGGTTTGTGCTCGAATCGATGTCCCAAGCCCAAATAATCCAACATTTCTTTTGCATGCTGCTTTGCAGTTGATATGGATTCCCCCGAAATTAAACGAGGAATCATGGCATTTTCAACTGAAGTTAATTCGGGGATTAGTTGATGAAATTGAAACACGAATCCGATGTTTTTATTTCGGAATTCTGAAAGCGCGTTGCCCTTCAGTTGGGTAATATCGCTACCAAAAATGGAAACTTGTCCCGAACTGGGTTGGTCGAGTGTTCCCAAAATATGCAGCAATGTACTTTTACCGGCACCGCTTTCGCCGGTTATGCACACGATTTCCTTGGGTGAAATCTCAAGGTTTATCGACTTAAGAACCTCCACTTGTTGGTAATTTTTAACCAGATTCGTACAAGAAATCATCACTTTTCTTAAAATAAATTGTCGGAATGGTTTCAAAGTTAGTTATTTTCGCACCTGAATTTGAACTAATTCAAATCGATTCATATGAATATTCACGAATATCAAGCCAAAGAGATTTTAAAAAAGTACGGTGTAGCGGTTCAAAACGGATTTGTAGCCGAGACTCCTGAAGAAGCAAAAGCGGCCGCTGAGCGCGTACGCGATGAGTTCGGTAGCGACTGGTCGGTTGTGAAAGCACAAATTCACGCCGGTGGACGTGGAAAAGGGAAAATAGTAGGCACAGAACACAGAGGCGTGCAAGTGGCTAAATCCCCCGAAAAAGCAGCGGAAATTGCTCAAAATCTCTTGGGAGGTACATTGGTTACCATTCAAACTGGAGAAGCAGGTAAAGTTGTAAACAAAGTATTGGTTGCACAAGACGTGTTCTACCCAGGTGAATTTGAACCAAAAGAATACTACATGAGCGTATTGTTGGATCGTCAGAAAAAACAAAACGTTATCATTTATACTACAGAAGGTGGTATGGATATTGAAGAAGTAGCAGAAAAACACCCAGAGAAAATTTTCAAAGAATGGGTTCATCCTGCAACGGGCCTTCAACCATTCCAAGCGCGTAAAATCGCTTTCAACCTAGGACTTGAAGGTAAAGCATTCAAAGAAATGGTAACTTTCGTTAGTGCTCTTTACCGTGCTTACGAAGAAACTGATTCTGCAATGTTCGAAATCAACCCTGTATTGAAAACTTCTGATGAGAAAATCATTGCTGTTGACGCAAAAGTAAATCTTGATGATAATGCGCTTTACCGCCACAAAGATTTCATCGAGTTGCGCGACTTAGCAGAAGAAGATCCTACCGAAGTAGAGGCAGGTAAATTCAACTTGAACTACGTAAAATTAGACGGAAACGTGGGTTGTATGGTAAACGGTGCTGGTTTGGCAATGGCTACAATGGACATTATCAAATTGAGCGGTGGTGAACCTGCTAACTTCCTTGACGTTGGAGGAACAGCTAATGCTGAAACAGTTGAAGCTGGCTTTAGAATCATCATGAGCGATCCAAACGTGAAAGCCATCTTGATTAACATCTTTGGTGGTATCGTTCGTTGCGACCGTGTTGCAAATGGTGTTGTTGAAGCCTACAAGAAAATTGGAGATGTTAAAATTCCAATCATCGTACGTTTACAAGGAACCAATGCCGAAGAAGCAAAACGCATTATCGACGAAAGCGGATTGAAAGTATTTTCTGCAATCGTATTGAAAGATGCTGCTGCTTTGGTTAAGCAAGTATTAACTGAAGGCGCTCAAGCCTAATTGAATATACACAATTCCTACATTGCTGTAATTTGATATGTATACTGATGCATTTATCCGCTCAGAATCTGTCAGATTACAGCATTGTTTTTTTATAGAAGTCGTGTGCAACCATTAAAATCGATTCCGTAAATCATGCTTACTCTTTTGGCTATTTCTCATCTTTTTATTCAACCTGCGCTGGCTATACCCAATGTATCCACCGTAAAAAAAGACTCTACTGCCAACCGAATTTGGGTATATGGTGCTGATTTTAAATTGAACTTTTCCCTAGCCAGTACTTCCCAAAACTGGACAGCCGGTGCTGGAAACAATATCACAGTTACAGGATTGGTAAATGCCGCAGCCAATTTAACCAAAAAGCGACTCAGCTGGGATAATACCCTTAAAATCAATATCGGACTCGTTTCTAGTCGCCAAAGTGATATTTTTGGTGAGGGATTCTGGAGCAACCGTAAAAATATCGACAACGTTTTCTTGGATAGTAAACTGGGTATGGAATTCGAAGAATATCCTACACTTTCTATGTATGGAGGATTGAACTTTCAAACGCAATTATTACCTGGTTATACCTACACAAAAGACGCCACAGGACGTGATGTTGCCACCATGACCACCAGTTTCCTGAGTCAAGGCCAAACCCAATTTGCATTAGGAACTGAAAATAAATTTCACAAGAATTATTTTGTTCGTTTGGGATACGTTACCCTCAAGCAAACGTATGTCATCAATCAAGATTTGTATCAAATTCGAAACCAAGAGGTAATTGCCCGTGTAAAACGTGGTGAATTTTTGGATAATGAATTTGGAATGCAGGTTCAAATGGGAGGTACTAAGAATTTTGGGCCCAAAAATATTTATTCCGCCAAAATGAACTATTTGGGATTCCTTCCCTATCAAACGGATCGAGCTTTACTTGACAGTCGTATCGACATGAGTTTATCAGCACGATTAACCAAATATTTCAACGTAAATTACACGTTGATTTCTATTTTCGATAAGGATTTAGTAAAACCAGGAACCAATGCTTGGCAAAATTCTTGGGTTTTTGGAATTGGGTATTTTTACCATATATAATTGTATCCACGGATTGCTGATACTGTTGATTTTACCGAACTGAATTAGAATTTGAATCAGAATCCGAATCTAATTCTGAATCTGAATCCAAAACTGAATTCAGAAAGTTTCAATACAAATAAAACTCAAAGCAATTTTTCAGGAAAGTTGCTCCGACGTAGTATGGAATGTAATATCAGGATATTTCTCCATTGCACTTCTTAATATAAATGCAGTTTCTGCCAAAAACACCGGATATCCTGCTTTATCGTAAGCAATATTGTTCTGACGGTACTTCATAAAATCCTTCAAATCCGCCTCTGGACCCGTCATCCAGCACGCTTTGTGAATGGATCGTGCCTCAAAACGACATTTAGCATTGTATTCATGTTCCAAACGGTATTGCAATACTTCAAATTGAAGTTCACCTACGGTTCCAACGAATTTTCGACTTCCAGGTTCTTGAACAAACAAGCTCGCCAGTCCCTCGTCAGTTAACTGCTGAATGCCTTTCTCCAACTGCTTGGATTTCATTGGATCCAAATTGATCAATTCCTTAAAAATTTCAGGTGAAAAACTCGGAATCCCCTTGAATTGGAAGTTTTCACCTTCAGTCAACGTATCCCCAATTTTAAAGTTACCTGTATCATATAAACCGACTACATCACCAGGGTATGCCGCTTCCATGACTTCTTTTGAATCCGCCAAAAAGGTATAAGGTGCAGCAAATTTTACCTGCTTTTCCAATCGAGTATGTTTGTAAGCCTTATTTCTCTCAAATTTCCCACTACAAACACGTAAAAACGCAATTCTATCACGGTGTTTAGGATCCAAATTCGCGTGAATCTTGAAGATAAATCCAGAAAACTTATTTTCCGTTGGCCCAACTTCTCTCACAGTAGTGGGACGTGGCAATGGATTGGGGGCAATTTCAACAAACGTATCCAAGAGCTCTTGGATACCGAAGTTATTCAAGGCAGAACCAAAGAATACCGGTGCTACATCGGCTGTCAAATAATTATTTACATCCAAATTCCCATAAACCCCATCTATTAATTCAACGTCTTCTCTTAACTTAGAAGCATTCGCATTACCAATTAATTCCGGTAATCGCTCATCTTCGACTCCGTGGACACGAACCACATCATCGGTTAATTTGGTTTTGCTGCTCTCAAATAAATTCAGCGATTTATCGGCCAATAAATACACTCCTTTAAAATCGCGTCCACTATTAATTGGCCACGACAACGGATGCACCTGAATATCCAAATGCTCTTCTATTTCATCCAATAAATCAAACGGATCTTTACCATCGCGATCCATTTTATTTACGAAAACGATTACGGGAGTTTTTCTCATACGACAAACCTCCATCAATCGCTTGGTTTGCTCCTCTACCCCTTTCACACTATCTACCACCAAAATTACACTATCAACGGCTGTCAAAGTGCGGTACGTATCTTCTGCGAAGTCTTTGTGACCAGGCGTATCCAAAATATTGACCCATTTCCCTTTGTAGGGGAAAGTCATTACCGAAGTTGCCACCGAAATTCCACGTTGTTTCTCAATTTCCATGAAGTCGGATGCAGCGGTTTTTGTAATTTTGTTCGACTTAACCGCACCTGCCGTTTGAATTTGTCCTCCAAACAACAAGAATTTTTCAGTCAACGTGGTTTTACCCGCATCCGGGTGAGAAATAATGGCAAAAGTTTTGCGTTTGGCAATCTCGGATTCGTACATAAAGGTGCAAATTTAGCATTTTTGTAGCGAAGCCCTA